>Ga0055530_10002841_pt1 | contig 10590 bp, 9 predicted proteins | sample Araplavi_mTSA_r2_FD_55009 | JGI IMG/M metagenome (GOLD analysis project Ga0055530, IMG submission 55009) | Arabidopsis root microbial communities from North Carolina, USA - plate scrape MF_Cvi_mTSA_r2 | ecosystem: Host-associated > Plants > Roots > Endosphere | place: USA: North Carolina... | reverse complement strand
CTAGGAGAATGTCGTCGAAGGTCAGAGCTTCTTGGCTGATACGCAGCATCGCGGGGGCTCCCGAGCGGGAAAATGGAAGCGCGCCATTATACTCAGACACCCTACCGGGCTCAATGTAAAACTTGTCTTATATCAATGTTGCTGATGTACGGGAAAAACGCCCCTTACAACTCGACCTTGACCCAGCTCACCGGCTGATCCAGCCAGTCGGCGAATTCGTCGATGAAACTCTGCTTGAACCCCGCCTCCAGCCAGTTGTTGAAGATGAAACCGAGGTTGGAAAACCCGCATTCCTGCAAATACAGAAAACCGTTGATGTCGTCTTCATGCCCGCATTCAGGGCAGGTGAAGTTGTCGGTGCGGCCCGGCATCCAGTCTTCCAGGCTTTCGAACAACGCTTCGCCGATCTCCTGACGGCATTCGGCGCACCCGGCTTCTCCGAGAAACCCCTTGGCCGGGGTATAGATGCAGCGCTTAGTGATGACCTCGAGACCGTTGATCGGCTCGCCAAACGGCAGCGCCTCGGGGTGCAGCACCACCGCACGGGCACCATCGGCGATGGCGTAGGCCATGCGATTGCCGGTACGTCCGCACGTGCTCAGCTCTTCCTTGACGATGTTCTTGCGCACCAGCCAGCGCAGGATCGCCCGGGCCCGGGGCTCGTGCACCGGCAGGTTGGAGATTTTCGGGACGATGATGCTTTGGGAGTTCATGATGCAAGCCTGCTGCGTCAAAGGATGTTCTGCGACAAACGCGGCCGGCAGCTTAATCCCTGACAAAATCCGGTCAAGTGCTTAAATAGCGGCCGATCAGCGCAATCCCGCTCGCCAGCACCAGCCAGGTCACCAACCGCACGAAGGCCTCGCGGGACAGGCGCATCGTCAAACGCCGCCCGATCCACAAGCCCAGCGCCATGGCNGGCAACAGGCACAGCGCNAGCATCAACAAGGGTAGCTCGGCATACACCCCGGCGATGGCGAACAGGCTCAAACGCACCACCGTGCTGCAACTGATCAGCGCACTTTGCGTGGCCCGGGCTGCGTCCTTGGGCAGTCGGCTGTTGAGGTAGATCGCATAAAGAAAGCCGCCACTGCCGAACAGCGCGCCGAACAGCCCGCCCACGGTGCCCATCGGCAACGCCCATACGGCGGACAACTGCGCCGGTCGCGCCTTGATCCACAAGCTGTAGATCGCGTACACGCTGATGAACAGCCCCATCAGCAGCAACAGCAGATCGGACTTGAGGTTAAGCAAGAAAATCACCCCCAGCGTGCAACCCACCGCCATGCACGGCAGCAGCCGCAGCAATTCCGCTTTCGCCACGTCACGCCGCGACGGCAGCAGATTGCCGAACGCCGCGACGAAATCCAGCAGCACCAGCAACGGCACGATCTTCGACAGCGGCATGAACAGGATCAGGATCGGCCCCGCCACCAGCGCCGTGCCGAAACCGGCAATCCCGAACACGATGTAGGCCAGCGCGATGGCCAGTCCGATCACCACCCAGCCCTGCGCACCCCACGACCATTCGCTCAACAACCCCGCCACGCTCATTCGCTCGCTTCCTTTATAAGCCTGCGATGACTTTAGCCAGCGCCGAGGGTTGCGACTAATATCTTCGAAACCGCCAAGCCATCTCAAAAAGGCATGCCTCGTGCTTTCAACCCGTCAATTGCGCTACTTCGTGGAAATCGCCGAGAGCGGCAGCTTCAGTGCCGCGGCCGAGCGCCTGTTCATTGCCCAGTCAGCGTTGAGCCGACAGATCAAGGACATGGAAACCCGCCTGCAAACGCCGCTGTTCGAACGCACCGCGCGCCAGCCTCGGCTCACCGCCGCTGGCGAAGCGTTCCTGCCCCGGGCGAGAAACCTGCTCAATGAACTGAACAAGGCCAGCACCCTGGCCACGGAAATTGGCCAAGGGCAGCGCGGCACTTTGCGCGTGTGTCACTCCAGCACCGTGCCGATAAGCGGCCGACTGTTGCGCGACATGAGCGCATATCTGCAGCAGCAACCCGGTGTTTCGCTGGACATCGGCACGCTCTCCTCGGAGGCACAACTTGAAGAACTGGCCGAGGGCCGGCTCGATATCGGTCTTCTGCGCCTACCGGTGCTGCGCCAGCGCGAGGGTGTTCAGGTTGTGCCGCTCTATACCGAACGCTTGCTGCTTGCCGTGCCGGCGGATCATCGACTGGCGTTGGCGGAGGCGGTCGATCTGGCGCAATTGAAGGACGAAGCGTTCATCTCCATCCCGCATCCGCAGCGCGGCGGGCTGAGTTATTTGTGCGCCGACCTGTGCATGCGTCACGGCTTCTTCCCCCAGGCTGCGCGGGTGATGTCGCGCAAGACCACGCAATTGCAATTGATCCAGGCCGGATTTGGCATCGCTCTTCTGCCGGAATCAATGCAGGACATCGCGCCCGCTGGTGTGAGATTTCTGCCGCTGAGCGGCGATTGCCAGAGCACTGTCGCCCTCGCATCTCGGCAAAATCCCACACCTCTGGTGCAACACTTCCTCCAGACATTCACCGGCGAATGCCTTTAAACTGCGCCCCATGATTAAAGATCCCTTTGCAAGACTCGGCCTCGACCGCGAAGTCCTGACCGTCAGCCAGCTCAACGGCCGCGCGCGAGTGTTGCTCGAAGACGTGTTCAGCAACATCTGGGTCGAAGGCGAAATCTCCAACCTCGCCCGCCCGGCGTCCGGCCACGTGTATTTCACGCTCAAGGACAGCGGCGCGCAGGTGCGTTGCGCACTGTTCCGCCAGAATGCCGCGCGGGTGCGTCAGGCGCTGAAGGACGGTCTGGCGGTCAAGGTGCGCGGCAAGGTCTCGCTGTTCGAAGGGCGTGGCGACTATCAGCTGATCCTCGACACCGTGGAGCCTGCCGGTGACGGTGCCCTGCGCCTGGCCTTCGATGCCTTGAAGGAAAAGTTAAGCGCCGAAGGCCTGTTCAGTGCCGAGCGCAAGGTGCCGCTGCCGGCACACCCGCAGCGCATCGGCATCATCAGTTCGCCGACCGGCGCCGTGATACGCGACATCATCAGCGTGTTCCGCCGCCGCGCGCCGCAGGTGCAACTGACGTTGATTCCGACCGCCGTTCAGGGCCGAGAAGCCACCGCACAGATCGTCCGCGCCCTGAAACTGGCGGATGCCCGTGGTTTCGACGCGCTGATCCTGGCTCGCGGCGGCGGCTCGCTGGAAGACCTCTGGTGCTTCAATGAAGAAGCCGTGGCCCGGGCGGTCGATGCCTGTGTTACGCCAATCGTGAGTGCGGTCGGCCATGAAACCGATGTGTCGATCAGCGACTTCGTGGCGGATGTGCGCGCACCGACGCCGTCCGCTGCTGCTGAACTACTTGCCCCGGATTCCAGCCACCTGATCCGGCAGGTCGAAAGCCTGCATCGCCGACTGGTGATGCGCATGCGTGATCGCCTGATGCGCGATCGCCTGCGCCTTGAAGGCATGACCCGCCGCCTGCGCCATCCCGGCGAGCGTCTGCGCCAGCAGGCACAACGTCTGGATGATCTGGACATGCGCATGCGCCGAGCGTTCGAGCGCCAGCTCAATACCCGCCGCGAACGCCTGATTCGTCTGGAAACCCGCCTCGCCGGGCAACATCCGGGACGCCAACTGGCCCTGTTGCGCCACCGCCTCGACAGCCTCGCCGAGCGCCTGCCGCGCGCCATGAACGAAGGCCTGAAACGCCGTCGACTTCAGTTGCAAAGCCAGATGCAGACCCTGCATGTGGTCAGCCCGCTGGCGACTCTCGGTCGCGGCTACAGCATTCTGCTGGATGAGCGCGGCAACGCGATCCGCAACGCCGCGCAGACGCACACCGGCCAGCGCCTCAAGGCCAGACTGGGCGAAGGCGAACTGCAAGTGCGCGTCGAGGACAATCACCTGACGCCTGTCACTCTCTCTTTACTGGACTGATCCATGCCGCGTTTTCTCGCTCCGCTGCTGTTGCTGTGCCTGACCTTCAACGCCCACGCCGACAGTTACATCACCCGCCTGCTGAACAAACCGGTGCCGGGCGGCGTGGCGGTCGTCGATCTGGGGACCGCTGCGCAAGCGCCGAAAGCCACGTTTCAGGGCAAACCGGTGCTGGTGGTCAAGGAACAGAACAACTGGCTGGCGATTGTCGGCGTTCCGTTGACCGTCAAACCCGGCGTTCAGCAGATCAGCAGTGGCGGCCGCAACCTCAACTTCAATGTCGGTAACAAGAAATACCCGGAACAGCACATCACCCTGAAGAACACCCAGCAGGTCAATCCGAACCCGGCCAACCTCAAGCGCATCGAGGGCGAACTGGCCGAGCAGATCAAGGCCTACCGCAGTTTCAGTCCGAATACGCCGAGCAATCTGCTGCTGGACAAACCGGTCAACGGGCCGCTGTCGAGCAAGTTCGGCGTGCGCCGTTTCTTCAACGGTGAAGAGCGCAATCCGCACGCAGGTCTGGACTTCGCGGTGCCGGCCGGCACGCCGATCAAGACCCCGGCAGCCGGCAAGGTAATCCTGATCGGCAACTACTTCTTCAATGGCAACACTGTGTTCGTCGACCACGGCCAGGGCTTTATCAGCATGTTCTGTCACATGTCGAAGATTGATGTGCAGAACGGCCAACAACTGGCACGCGGTGCAGTGGTTGGCAAGGTGGGGGCCACAGGTCGGGCGACCGGGCCGCACATGCACTGGAACGTCAGCCTGAACGACGCGCGGGTCGATCCGGCGATTTTCATTGGGGCTTTCCAGCCTTGATTTCAGGCTGAAGCCCTTCCAGCAGGGATTGCGCACGACGAATGGTCCGCGCAATCCCCACCAACAATTAGTGCCATATCAAGAATAAAATCTCGGAAAAAACCGCTTTCCGGGTATTCCTCTCAATTTTTTTCGACTGCTTGCCATCCTCATCCCCCGCGGTTAGGGTTGAAGGCATGAAAACCTCTCACACCCTCATTCAGCTTCGCCAGCACCGCAGCCTGTGCCTTGTCAGCGCACGACTGCCGGGCTGAATCGCTGCGCCTCGTCCCACGCTTTTCCAAGAACGTTCGTTCCACCGGCAGGCCGCCTCTTTTCGGCCCAGACAATAAGGAATTTCCCGATGAGCATGCTCAAAGACCCGTCTTCGAAATACCGCGCGTTTCCTGTGATCAACCTGCCGGATCGCACCTGGCCGTCGAAGACCATCGATGCCGCGCCGATCTGGTGCAGCTCCGACCTGCGTGACGGCAACCAGTCGTTGATCGAGCCAATGGACGCGGTGAAAAAGCTGCGCTTCTGGAAAACCCTGGTGCAGGTGGGCGTGAAGGAAATCGAAGCCTCGTTCCCGGCCGCTTCGCAAACCGACTTCGACTTCGTGCGCACTCTGATCGAAGACGGCCACATCCCGGACGACACCACTATTCAAGTGCTGACCCAGGGCCGTGAAGACCTGATCGAGCGCACCTTTGAATCCCTGCGCGGGGCGAAGAAAGCCATCGTTCACCTGTACAACGCCACCTCCCCTTCTTTCCGTCGCATCGTGTTCAACCAGGACAAGGACGGGATCAAGGCCATCGCCGTGAACGCCGCCAAGCTGTTCGTCAAATACGCAGCCATGCAGCCGGACACCGAGTGGACCTTCGAGTACTCGCCGGAAACCTTCAGCGCCACCGAGCTGGAATTCGCCAAGGAAGTCTGTGACGCGGTGATCGAGGTCTGGAACCCGACGCCTGAGCACAAGATCATCCTCAACCTGCCGGCCACCGTTGAATGCGCGACGCCGAACGTCTACGCCGACCAGATCGAGTGGTTCCACCGCAACATCAACCGTCGTGACAGCGTGATCATCAGCCTGCACACCCACAACGACCGTGGCACCGGCGTGGCCGCCACCGAGTTGGGCCTGATGGCCGGCGCCGACCGCGTCGAAGGTTGCCTGTTCGGCAACGGCGAGCGCACCGGCAACGTCGACCTCGTCACCGTGGCACTGAACATGTACACCCAGGGCCTCGACCCGCAACTGGACTTCTCCGACATCGACGGCGTGCGCAAGGTCGTCGAAGAGTGCAACCAGATCCAGGTTCACCCGCGTCACCCATACGTCGGCGACCTGGTCCACACCGCGTTCTCCGGCTCCCACCAGGACGCGATCCGCAAGGGCTTCGCCCAGCAGAAATCCGACGCACTGTGGGAAGTACCGTACCTGCCGATCGACCCGGCCGACATCGGCCGCAGCTACGAGGCGGTGATCCGCGTCAACAGCCAGTCGGGCAAGGGTGGCATCGCCTACTTGCTGGAACAGGAATACGGCATCAGCCTGCCGCGCCGCATGCAGATCGAATTCAGCCAGGTCGTGCAGCGTGAAACCGATCGCCTGGGCCTGGAGATGACCGCGCAGCAAATCCACGCGCTGCTGCACAGCGAATACCTGCAAGCCAACACCCCTTACGCGCTGGTCAGCCATCGTCTGCAGGAAGAAAACGGCAACAGCGCCGTCGAAGTGGAAGTGGCGAGCAAGGGTCAGGGCGAAACCAACCTGCACTGGCGCGGCAAGGGCAACGGCGCGCTGGAAGCGCTGGTGGCCGGTCTGCCGATTCCGGTGGAGATCATGGATTACAACGAACACGCCATCGGCGCGGGCACCAACGCCAAGGCGGCGGCCTACATCGAGCTGCGTGTGAACGGCGAACGTGCGGTGCACGGCGTGGGCATCGATGAAAACATCACCACCGCCAGCTTCAAGGCCCTGTTCAGCGCGCTGAATCGCTCGCTGAGCCAGCCGGAAGCCAAAGCGGCGTAACTGACCGCTGCAATGCAAAAGGCCCCGGAGTGCGAACTCCGGGGCCTTTTTTTCCTGCCACTTTCTGATCGTTCCCACGCTCTGCGTGGGAATGCAGCTCGTGACGCTCTGCGTCCCTTGAGGCATTCCCACGCGGACGGTTCGACGCCTTGAAGTGGGAACGATCTAGGCGACTTGGGCTATTAAGTGAACTCGAAGGTGTCCGCGTCAAGATTCGCCGGGAACCGCTCGCGGTAAGCCGCCAGTGCAGCCGCTTCCAGAACCACCTTGAACACCCCGTCAGCCTCCCCCGCCGCAAGCAACGTCTCGCCCTGGAAATCCAGCACCTGACTGTCGCCGGTGTACGCGAAACCCTTGCCATCGGTGCCAACGCGGTTGACCGCCGCTACATAGCACAGGTTTTCGATCGCCCGGGCCGGCAGCAACCGGTTCCAGTGCTGACGCCGCGCACCCGGCCAGTTGGCGGTGTACAGCAGCAGGTCGGTGTCCTGAGCGTCGCGACTCCACACCGGGAAGCGCAGGTCGTAGCAGATCAGCGGCCGCACCCGCCAGCCCTTGAGCTCGAACTGCACCTGGCGCTCGCCGGGGGTGTAGTGGTTGTGCTCGCCGGCCATGCGGAACAGGTGACGCTTGTCGTAATGCAGCACTTCGCCGTCCGGCCGCGCCCACAACAAACGGTTGCGGTGGCTGCCGTCGGCGGCCTGGATGATCACGCTGCCCGTGACGACCGCGTTCAGTTTCGCCGCCTGGATCCGCAGCCATTTGCTGGTCGGGCCGTTTTCGGCTTCGGCCAGGGTTTCGGACTCCATGGAGAATCCGGTGGTGAACATCTCCGGCAGGATAATCAGATCCGCACCGCGCGCCTGCTCCAGCAAGGCGTCGAAATGCTCAAGGTTGGCCTGACGGTCATGCCAGGCCAGGCTGGTCTGGATCAGCGCCAGATTGAGATCGGGCAACGCACTCAGATCACGCATAGTTTGGCCGCCGCTTCCCGCAGCGTCTCCTCACGTTTGGCAAAGCACAGGCGCACCAGGCGCTGGCCTTCAGGTGGATTCTGGTAGAACACCGACACCGGAATACTCGCCACACCATGCTCGCGGGTCATCCACATCGCCATCTCGACATCGTTCAGGTCAGGGCGAATCTGCGAGTAATCGACCAGTTGGAAATAAGTGCCGGTGACCCGGGTGAAGCTGAATCGCGACGGTGCCAGCAGATCACAGAACAGATCGCGCTTGGCCTGATAGAAGCCCGGCAGCTCTTCGACGTGTTCCGGATGCTCGGCCATGTAATCGGCCAAAGCAAACTGCAACGGGGTCACGCCGCAGAAACTGACGTACTGGTGCACCTTGCGCAGCTCCGCCGTCAGGGCCGGCGGAGCCACAACGTAACCGGTTTTCCAGCCGGTGACGTGATAGGTCTTGCCGAACGAGCTGACCACGAAGGCGCGCTGATACAATTCTTCATGGGCCAGCACGCTGACGTGCGGCACGCCGTCGAATACCAGGTGTTCGTAGACTTCGTCGCTGATCACGTAGATGTCGCGATCACGGATCAACGCTGCCAGTTGATCCAGCTCGGCGCGGCTGATCAATGCACCGCTCGGGTTATGCGGGGTGTTGAGGATGATCATCCGCGTGCGCGGGCTCAGGGCTGCGCTGAGTCTGTCGAAGTCGATGGAGAAATCCTTCAGGCCCAACTGCACGTGCACGCAGCGCCCGCCGGCCAGCTCTACTGCTGGCTCGTAGCTGTCGTAGGCCGGGTCGAACACGATGACTTCGTCGCCGCTGTGGATAACCGCCTGGATGGCGCAGAAGATTGCTTGGGTCGCGCCGGGGGTCACGGTTACTTCGGTATCGGCATCGACGTTGGTGCCATAACTGCGGGCGATTTTCGCCGCGATCTGCTGACGCAGCGCCGGCAGGCCGGTCATGGGCGAATACTGGTTATGGCCGCTGGCGATGTGTCGACCGACCGCGTCGCGCAGTGCCTGCGGGCCGTCGAAATCGGGAAAACCCTGGGAAAGGTTGATCGCTCCGGTCTGCGCCGCGAGCTGAGACATCTGCGTGAAAATAGTGATGCCGACATTCGGCAGCTTGCTGGTGATCATCGGGAGCCCCTTGCAGGTGAGCTGCAAGTTTCAAGCTGCAAGCGACAAGTTTCAAGCATCAATCCATCGCCCACAAAAAAGGGCTCTGAACAGAGCCCTTCTTTACTTCCACGCTTTAACTTGAAGCTTGCAGCTCGAAACCCGCAGCTGCTCTTTTTTACTTCTTGTCGCGACGCTTCTTGCTGGCCTTCTTGTTGTGCGACATCAAGCGACGCTTCTTGTTGACCTGGCGGTCGGTCAGCGTGTTCTTGTTGCCTTCGTACGGGTTCTCGCCGCCCTTGAACTCGATACGGATCGGCGTACCGACCAGTTTGAGCACACGGCGGTAAGTGTTTTCCAGATAGCGCACGTACGACTTCGGCACTTTCTCGATCTGGTTGCCGTGGATCACGATGATCGGCGGGTTCGCACCACCCAGGTGAGCGTAACGCAGCTTGATCCGGCGGCTGTTGACCATCGGCGGCTGGTGCTCGCTGACCGCGTCTTCGAGAATCTGCGTCAGGCGGCTGGTCGGCCAGCGGGTGACCGCCGACTTGAACGAGTTTTGTACCGAGGCGTAGAGGTTGCCCACGCCAGTACCGTGCAGAGCCGAGATGAAGTGGATATCGGCGAAGTCAACGAAGAACAACCGACGCTGCAGCTCGACCTTCACGAAGTCGCGCTCGCTCGGCGTCATGCCGTCCCACTTGTTGATCGCGATCACCAGCGCACGACCTGCTTCAAGGGCGAAGCCCAGCAGGTTGAGGTCGTGATCGACCACGCCTTCGCGGGCGTCCATCACGAAGATCACCACGTTGGCGTCTTTGATCGCCTGCAGGGTTTTGACCACGGAGAATTTTTCGACTTCTTCGTGGATCTTGCCGCGCTTGCGCACACCNGCGGTGTCGATCAGCGTGTACTTCTCGTCGTTACGNTCGAACGGGATGTAGATACTGTCGCGGGTNGTGCCGGGCTGGTCGTAGACGATAACCCGGTCNTCACCGAGCATGCGGTTGACCANGGTCGACTTGCCGACGTTCGGACGGCCGATGATGGCGATCTTGATCCCGTCTTTTTCGCTCGGGCCAGGAATGCGCTTGGCTTCCTCGCCTTCGGCGACCACTTCTTCCTCTTCACCTTCGGCCGGNTCGTCATCATCGCGCGGGAAGTCGCTCAGGGCGGCTTCCAGCAATTGCGTGATGCCGCGACCGTGGGCGCCGGCGATCNGGATCGCGTGGCCCATGCCCAGCGGGGCGAATTCGGCGCGGGCCATTTCCGGNTCGATGTTGTCGACCTTGTTGGCNACCACGTGGGAACGCTTGTTACGTTTGCGCAAGTGTTCGGCGATCATCTGGTCGGCGGCGGTGAAACCGGCCTTGGCATCTACCAGGAACAGAACGACATCCGCTTCTTCGATGGCCAGCAGCGACTGCTCGGCCATTTTTTCGTCCATACCATGCTCGTCACCGGAGATACCGCCGGTGTCGATCAGAATGTAGGAACGCCCTTGCCACTTGGCCTCACCGTACTGGCGATCACGGGTCAGACCGGACAAGTCGCCGACGATGGCGTCGCGAGTCCTGGTCAGGCGGTTGAACAAGGTGGACTTGCCGACGTTCGGTCGGCCCACCAGGGCGATTACGGGAACCATGCGGCTCTCCACTTCGTTATTTCAGAAAATACAAAAGCCGCTGCGAGGCAGCGGCTGGTGCTCGGGGCAA
>Ga0055530_10002839_pt1 | contig 10591 bp, 8 predicted proteins | sample Araplavi_mTSA_r2_FD_55009 | JGI IMG/M metagenome (GOLD analysis project Ga0055530, IMG submission 55009) | Arabidopsis root microbial communities from North Carolina, USA - plate scrape MF_Cvi_mTSA_r2 | ecosystem: Host-associated > Plants > Roots > Endosphere | place: USA: North Carolina... | reverse complement strand
CCTGCGCATTGTGGCACGGTTAACCTGGTCAGGTCGGGAACGAAGCAGCCAAAGCTGTTCACCGCAAGTGCCGCAGATCAGGCTCGCCTCTTTGAATTCATGAAAAAAGCTGCCCTTGGCAGCTTTTTTCTTTTCTCACTCCGAATCCAGCTCGGCCTGGAGCGGCCGGGCGGAAATCTCTACCAGTGGATTCTCCTTCAGCAGCGCCGCGTCGGCTGGCAGGCGGATCTTGTTCTTGGCGTCGCTGAGGAAGCGCTTGGTGCCGCTCCTCGATTGGATGGTCAGCTGCGATGGCTTGTCGAAAGTCAGCAGGACGGACTTCATGGTCGGCGCAAACCAGCTGAAGGCGCCGGCCACCTTGCTGATGGCGGCATTGCCTTGGGCGACGCTGCCCATCAGCTTGTTATATGGCCATTCCGTACCTTCCGGGACGATCGCGTCCAGGTTGTAGATCACGCTGATCTTTTCGCCCTTGGCCTGGGTAGTCATGATTTGGCATCTTCGGCCAGCCATTGCGGATTGGGCGCCATGCGCAGGTGGGATTTTTCATCAAGCGGCAGTGCGGTGCGTGTGCCGCCATGGACCACAGTCAAATTCATGTCGGCGGCCTTGAGTTTCTTGTTCGACGGCTCCACTGTCAAGTAGAAGTCCAGCTTATCGCGCTCGGACGCAGGCAGTGCATAGTAGCGGTCAAGTTTGATCGACTCGACAAACTTCTTATAGGTGGTCCACTCACGCTCTTCCGCGTGGGCGGCGCCGACGCTGGCCAGCAGGGCAATCAGGAGCAGCTTTTTCATCGTGGCCTTGTTGTGAAAAAGGCAAAGTCTAGACGAAGTCTGGCCAAACGTCTAATGTTGTCCGCAGTGCCTGCTATCTACGGTAAAATTCCGATCATGTCCTATCAAGTCCTCGCTCGCAAATACCGTCCCCGGAACTTTGAAACGCTCGTCGGCCAGGAGCACGTTGTCCGTGCGCTGACCCACGCGTTGCATACCGGTCGCCTGCACCATGCCTACCTGTTTACCGGGACGCGCGGTGTCGGCAAGACGACGCTGTCCCGAATCCTGGCCAAGTCGCTCAATTGCGTCGGCCCGGACGGCAATGGCGGCATCACGGCTACCCCGTGCGGCGTGTGCGAGGCTTGTACCGCGATCGATGGCGGCCGCTTTGTCGACTATGTCGAAATGGACGCGGCGTCCAACCGCGGCGTCGATGAAATGGCGCAGTTGCTGGAGCAGGCGGTGTACGCACCGTCCAATGCGCGCTTCAAGGTCTATATGATCGACGAGGTGCACATGCTGACCAACCACGCCTTCAACGCAATGCTGAAGACGCTGGAAGAGCCGCCGGAGCACGTCAAGTTCATCCTGGCGACGACCGATCCGCAAAAGATTCCTGTCACCGTGCTGTCGCGCTGCCTGCAGTTCAATCTGAAGCAGATGCCGCCGGGGCATATCGTCGGCCACCTGGAAAATATCCTGGGCCAGGAAAACGTGGTGTTCGAGCAGCCGGCTTTGCGCTTGCTGGCGCAGGGCGCGCACGGTTCGATGCGCGATGCCTTGTCGCTGACCGACCAGGCGATTGCCTATGCCGCCGGCGCTGTCACGCTGGATGCGGTGCAGGGCATGCTGGGGGCGTTGGACCAGTCTTACCTGGTGCGCTTGCTGGACGCACTGGCCAACAAGGATGGTGCGGACCTGATGGCGGTGGCCGATGAGATGGCGACGCGTTCGCTGTCCTATAACGGCGCCTTGCAGGACCTGGGTACTTTGCTGCATCGGATCGCGCTGGCGCAGACCGTGCCTTCTGCGGTGCCTGCAGACCTTCCTGAATATAACGATATCGTGCGGCTGGCTTCCCTGTTCGATGCAGAAGAAGTGCAGCTGTATTACCAGATTGCTGTGCACGGCCGCAATGAACTGGGACTGGCACCGGATGAATATGCCGGCTTCTCCATGACCCTGTTACGCATGCTTGCCTTTCGGCCCGGCATCGGTGGGGCAGATGGCCAACCGGCCAGCGCCCCGGTAGCGGCTCGTCCCGCCGGCGCGAATCCCGCCCGCGCGGCTGCAGCAGCTGCCATGGCAGCCAGCGCCGCGACTGCGGATCGCATGAGCGTACCGGTCGGCCAGCCAGCACCGGCCGCCGCTGCAGCTCCCACGCCAGCCGTGCAGCCAGCGCCGCCGGTCCAGCAAGTCGCGCCCGCCGCCGCTGCGGCAGCAAATGCCGCCAGCGCCTCGCACCTGACCAGCGTTCCAACCAGCGCCCCGCCTGCCGCCAGCGCATCCGTAGCCGCGCCGCAGGCTCACGCCACAGCCGCCTTTGCATCAGCCGCCGCGCCGCAGGCTCAAGCTTCGCCCGCCAACGCGTCCGCCGCCACGCCACAAGCCCACACTTCGGCCGCAAGCGCGTCCGCTGCTGCGTCGCAAGCGTACGAGCCCCCTGCGGGTGCACCCGGTGTCGCCGGATTGGCCGCCGCACCGCCGCAGCCTGCTGCCGCTCCTGCCCAACCTTCTGCACCGGCACCGCAGCCAGCGCCAGCAGCCGACAGCCGTCCGATGAGCCCAGCGAAGATGGCCATCACCGCCGCGTTGGAAGCCGCGCGCGCGGCAGCCGCAGCCCGCACTGGCCAGCGCGCACCTGCGCCAGCACGTCCGGCAGCACCGCAATCCGACGCCCCAGCGGCGCCTCCTGTCGCGAGCACGCGCGCACCGCAAGCCGCCGTGCCCGCAGCACCGGCTGGCGCACCTCGCGTTGCGACGCCGCCTGCACCGGCACCAGGCGCCCAATATGCCGGTCCTGCCGCGCCAGCAGCACGCGCACCAGCACCGTGGGAAGACGCCCCAGCCCCAAGCACCCCATCCGCGCAAGCCAGCGCCCCTTGGGATGACCAGGGCGGTGCCGCCACCGTTATGGAAGCCCCGCCGCAAGCGCAGCAACGCCGCGCCGCACCAATGCAGCAGCAAGCGGAAGAAGACGACCTCCCACCTTGGGTAACCGACTTCTCCGAGGACTCCGCAGTGCCGGCCGGCGCCGACCACATTTCCGGCATGTCGCAGGCAGCGCCACAGCAGCGCGCGCACGGCGTGTCCGCCGCGCCGCCAGCCAAAGCGCCATACGAATACGTCATCACCCCAGTCCCCGAATTGGGCTGGGACGGCAACTGGCCAGCGCTGGCCGCCCACCTGCCATTGCGCGGCGTGGCACAGCAACTGGCAACGCAAGCCGAACTGGTAAACTGCACCTTCGACGGCAACATGGCGGTCTTCCGCATCCGCTGCCCGATCGAAACCTGGGCCACCCCGGCCAACGTGGAAAAACTGACTTCCGCGCTGACCGAGCGCTTCGGCCGCCCGACTCGCGTCGAGACCGAAATCGGCAAGGCCTGGTACACGACCAGCGTCGAAGCCCAGGTCCACCGCGACAACTGCCAGCGCGCAGCTGAAGAAGCAGTGGCCGCCGACCCATTTATCAAAGCAATGGTGCGCGACTTCGGCGCCTTCGTCGTGCCCGGCTCGATCGTGGCGCCGATGACGCCAGCGCACTGAACCCAATACTCAACACCGAAATACGGAGAACCACACCATGATGAAGAACCAACTGGCCGGCCTGATGAAGCAAGCGCAAGCCATGCAGGACAACATGAAGAAGGCGCAGGAAGCGCTGGCCCTGATCGAAGTTGAAGGCCAGGCCGGCGCCGGCATGGTGAAGGTCGTGATGACCTGCAAAAACGACGTGAAGCGCGTAACGATCGACCCGTCGCTGCTGGGCGACGACAAAGACATGCTGGAAGACCTGGTAGCCGCCGCTTTCAACGATGCCGTACGCAAGGCCGAAGCCACCGCTTCCGAAAAAATGAGCGGCCTGACCGCCGGCCTGCCGCTGCCACCTGGCTTCAAGATGCCGTTCTAAACAACATCATGTTCATCATCACGCTCACGTACCTGAAACCGGCCGAGGAGATCGACAAGCTCCTCGCCGCGCACAGCGAGTACCTGCGCGAGCAATATGCCAACGGCATGTTCCTGATGTCTGGACGCCTGGTGCCGCGCACGGGCGGCATCATCCTTGCCACGGCGGACAGCCGGGCCGATATCGAAGCGATAATTGAGCTGGACCCGTTCAATGAAGCGGGTGCCGCTAGCTACACGATTACCGAATTCGTGCCCACCAAAACTGCCGATTTCCTGAGCGCCTTCAAGCAAGCCTGACCTCATGGCGAAGTCCTTTGAATTTTTGACGGAGGCGCTGCGCCGCCTGCCTGGCGTCGGTCCCAAGTCGGCCCAGCGCATGGCCTTCCACTTGCTGCAGCACGACCGCGAAGGTGCGGCCATGCTGTCGCGTGCCCTGTACCAGGCAGTGGAGCAGGTGCATCACTGCGCCCTGTGCAACACCTTCACCGAAACCGAAATCTGCGACACCTGCGCCGACGAGTCGCGCGACAAGCGCCAGCTCTGCGTGGTGGAAACGCCGGCCGACCAGGCGATGATTGAGTCCACCCTGACTTACAAGGGCCTGTACTTCGTGCTGATGGGCCGCCTGTCGCCGCTGGACGGGATCGGCCCGAAAGACATCCACCTTGAAAAGCTGCTGGCGCGCGCCGCCGACAGCGTGGTGGAGGAAGTGGTGCTGGCGACAAACTTCACCAACGAAGGCGAAGCGACCGCCCACTACATCAGCGAGATGCTGAAAGCCCGCGGACTGGCTGTAACTCGCCTGGCCCGCGGCGTGCCGGTCGGCGGCGAGCTCGAATACGTCGACGCCGGCACCATCGCCCGCGCCATGCTGGACCGCCGCAGCACCTAACGTCCGGTCACCCGCCCCCACAGCCTTTGGAACCAGGACGGCGACACGATTCGAATGTTTTTGACTTCGGCTCCCGGGCGCAGGGTTTGCCAACCGGTGGTTGCGGTGTCAGCCTGGATTTTCTGAAATAGCTCGAGTGCCGATTCGAGTCGGAGCTTGACTTTTTCGTCCTGGCAGCCGCCCAGCCTTGTTTTCAAATCGGCGATCAAAAGCTCCAGTTGATCTGCCGGCAGCCGGATCTGGTGGCAGGCACCGAAGGTGTCAAACGAGACCATTAAGCCAGCCGAGAACGCATCGATTGCACAGCAACCCCCACGGAGGAGGAGGGCTTTGCCCAAGGCGGCAAAGTGATTTGGTGCCCCCCAGGCCTGCCTGGACCATTCCGCATCAGCCAGGAATAGATGCTCGATTAATTCGGTAGATGCGAGCGCCGGGTTCTCGATACACCCCTTGGCAACTGCCCATCTGAATTCCTGGTTCGCATCAGAGAACTCGCCAGCATGTTTGCCGTTCCACGCAAATGCTATTCGTTCTTTGTCGGCGGTTCTGTATTCGGAGATGAAACGGGTGATTGCAGTCATTGCCGCACTTCGCTCTAGGGTCTTGTAAAGATTTAAAGTGTGTGTGCCTTGGGGAGCCCTGTCAAGCAGATGCAATTCCGGTGGCGCTCGAGCATAGCATCTGGCTGATGGCCTCTTGTGGGGCGGGGCGGCCAAGCAGGTAGCCTTGGGCCATGTCGCAGCCGTAGTGCTTGAGCAGCTCGAACTGTTCGGGCGTTTCAACGCCTTCTGCCACCACGATCATTTTCAGGCCATGGGCCATGGCGATGATGGCGCGCGTAATGGCGGCGTTTTCGCTGTCTTGCGGCAGGCCGCTGATGAAGCTCTTATCGATCTTCAGCGCGCGCACGTCAAAGCGTTTCAGGTAGCTCATGGACGAATAGCCGGTACCGAAATCGTCAATCGACAGGAGCACCCCGATGCCGCGCAGTTGCTCCAGCGTCGCCAGCGTGGCGAGGGCGTTGTCCATCAAGGTGCCTTCAGTCAGCTCCAGTTCGAGCAGGCTGGAATCGAGCCCGGTGTCCTGCAGCACAGCCAGCACGATCTGCGCCAGGTTTTCATCCTTGAACTGGCGTGCGGAGAGGTTGACGGCCATGCGGATCGGTCGCTCGCACTCGCGCTGCCAGGCGCGCGCCTGGCGGCAGGCGGTGCGCAGAACCCATTCGCCGATTGGCACGATCAGGCCAGTTTCCTCCGCCAGTGGGATGAACTCTGTCGGCGGGATGATGCCGTGTTCCGGGTGGCGCCAGCGTATCAGTGCTTCCACGCCGACGATGCGGGTGGTGGATACGTCCACCTGCGGCTGGTACAGCAGGTACAGCTCATTGTTCTGCAGGGCCTTGCGCAAGCCCACTTCCAGTTTGACGTGGCTCATGATCTGCATCGTCAGGGAGGAGCTGTACAGCTTTGCATTGTTCTTGCCGCAGTTCTTTGCGTGATACATGGCAGTGTCGGCGAACTTGAGCAGCGAGGTGCAGTCTTCACCGTCTTCCGGATAAAGCGAGATGCCGATGCTGGCTGTGACGAAGATTTCGTGGCCGTCCAGGTTGAACGGGCGGCGCATGGCGTCTTTTACGCGGTGCGCCACGGCCAGGGCATCGTCTACCCGTTCAATGTCCGGCAGCAGGATGGTGAATTCGTCGCCGCCCAGCCGCGCCAGACTGCACAGGTGGTCACTGGGCCGGATGGTCTCGCGCAGGCGCTCGGTGACGATCTGCAGCAACAAGTCTCCGACGTTGTGTCCCAGCGTATCGTTGATGCGCTTGAAGGAGTCGAGGTCCATGAACAGGATGGCGAACTTGCGCCGTTCGCGTTGCGAGCGTTCCAGTTCGCGCTCCAGGGTTTCCAGGAAGGCCTGGCGGTTGGGAATGCCGGTCAGGCTGTCGCAATAGGCCAGCTTGCGGATCTGTTCTTCCGTGCGTTTGCGTTCGCTGATGTCGCGCACCAGGCCGAGGACTTCGCCGGACGCGGTACCGACCAGCCGCGCTTCGAAGTGGTGACAGATGCCGTCGCGCGTCAATTCGTAATCGACTGAGTGCACGGAGGCGGAATGCAGCACGGCTGACAGCTGGTCCAGCATACGGTTGGCGATCTGCGCGGGCAACACGTCGCGGATGTGGCGGCCTACGCATTCGCGGCTGGCGAAGTCCGCACCGGGCTCGTGGCCTTCTTCGTAATCGAGGTAGTAGCCATCGGCACTGAGCCGAAAGAAAGTGTCGGGAATGGCGGCCAGCACGGCGCGGTTGTGGGCATCGGCAATGCGCAGGCGGGCGATGGCATCACTGGCGCGCAGCACATACAGCACGCGGTGACCGAGGATGGGCCAGTTGATCGGCTTGGAGACAAAGTCGGTCGCGCCGGCTTCATAGGCCTGTGTAACTGCCCCCAGGTCGTCGCCGCCGGTGACCATGATAACAGGGACATGGGACGAGCTTTCCAGCTTGCGGATGGCGCGGCAGACGGAGAAACCGTCGAGCAGCGGCATGTCGACGTCGAGCAGCACCAGGTCCGGTGCATTGTCGCGGAAGCTGGCGACCGCGGCGCGGCCATCGCTCGCTTCGACCGCGTCGAGCCCGACCTGGGCCAGCATTTCAAGCATCAACAGGCGCATGACGGGGTCGTCATCCGCCACCAGCACGGTACCGCGTTTGGGTGAGTAAAGCGCTGCCATGATTTCATGCTCCCTTCGGCAGGATGAGGCTGAGCGATTGCCGGACTGACTGGAATTCGCGCTCCAGTTGCGCAATCAGGTTCGCAGCACCGTCGGTGTGGCCGGCGCGGGCGATTTGTTCCAGGTCCTTGAACAGCCTGGCCAGCGCGTCGGCGCCGACGTTGGCGCTGCTGGATTTCAGGCTGTGGGCGGTTTTGCGGATGGTGGCTGGGTCGCATTTTGCGACGGCTTCGTGCAGTGCTGCGATTTGGCGGGGCGTGTCTTGCAGGAAGGTGGCTAGTACGCGGTGAAGCAATAACTCGCCTTGCTCTGTGCTGAGGGCGCGGATCGCCTCAAGCGCGAGTGGGTTGATTACTGCTGGCTCGCTGGCAGATGAAGGCGGGGCGCGGCCGGATGCGGCTCGTACCGAAATGGCCGCGGAAATCGCGCTGGCAGAAGTGCTGTGGCTTGCCGATACGGCGGCAGGCGGGGGGAGGGACGAAGCGGCAAGTAGCGCTGCGGGCACGGAGGCAGACGGCCCGGCTGGCGAGGCGGCGTGCGAGCCTGCGGCGATCGTAGTGGCAGTTGGGATGGCAGTTTGCGAGCGGGGAAGGGGCGTTGGGCGTGGCAAAGCAATCCAGCGGCCAAGCGTATCGGCCAGTGCCTGCTGCGAGAAGGGCTTGCTGATGTAATCGTCCATCCCCGCTGCCAGACAGCGTTCCCGGTCTCCTTGCAGGGCGTTGGCGGTGATGGCGACGATTGGCGTGGCACGCGCCCGGCCGCGCTGCTGCTCGAGGCGGCGAATTTCGGCAGTGGCGGCCATACCGTCCATCACCGGCATCATGCAGTCCATCAGCACGAGGTCGTAGTCGCCAGCCCGCACGGCGGCAAGCGCCTCTTCGCCATTGGCGGCGCAAGCCACTTCCATGCCCAAGCCGCGCAGCATGGCCGACGCCACTTCCACATTGACCGGATTGTCTTCGGCCAGCAGGGCGCGCGGACGCTGGCTGGCACGCGACCTGGCTGGCGTGTGTGCAGGCGTGGCGCCGGCCAGCGTTGCCGCTCCCACGCCCTCGGAGGCACGAACCGGCGTTACGATGCAGTCGTACAGATCCGGCTCACGAAACGGCTTGATGAGCTGGAACGCCACGCCTGCTGCACGGCGCTGCACCTGGTCTGCTGCATTGCGCTCGGAAGCCAGCAGAATCAGGCGCACTGGCGAAATATCGGGATCGGATTTGATTTCTGCCGCCAACGCCAGCCCGCCGATATCGTCCAGGCCCATGTCAAGCAGCGCCACGTCGTAAGGCGTGCCGCGCGCTGCGGCTGCATGCAGTTCTCGCAAGGCATCGGCGGCGCTGGGCGCGCAGTTGCCATGCAAGTGCCAGCGCGCCAGCAGCCGTTGCAGCGCCAGCGCGCTTTCGGCCTGCCGGTCCACCACCAGCGCACGCAAGCCCTTGGTCGGCTTCTGCTGGAAGCCAGCATCGTCTGCATCCACTCGCCGCTTGTCGAATTGCACGGTGAACCAGAACACCGAGCCACGCCCCAGCGCGTTGTCGACGCCGATCGAGCCCCCCATCAGTTCCACCAGTTGCTTGGAAATCGCCAGCCCCAGCCCGGTGCCGCCATGCTTGCGGGTAGTCGAGCCATCGCCCTGCGAGAAAGAGTCGAAGATGTGGGCCCGCGCCTCGCGCGAGACGCCGATGCCGGTATCGTGCACCTCCACCCGCAAGCGGGCCGACTGCGCATCTTCCTCCGCCACACGGACAGCTACCTTGATCCGTCCCTGCTCGGTGAACTTGACCGCATTGCCGAGCAGGTTGACGATCACCTGCCGCAGCCGGTTCGGGTCGCCGCAGATCGCCAGCGGGATGTTATTCGCCACCGCGAACTCCATCTCGATGCCCTTGGACTGGGCCTGCGGCGCGAACACGTTCTCGATATCGTCCAGCAGTTCGCGCAGGTTGAAGTTGATGTACTCGACCGTCAGCTTGCCCGCTTCCACCTTGGAGAAATCGAGGATGTCGTTGATGATCACCAGCAGGTGCTCGCCCGAGCGCCGCACCATGCTGGTGTAGTGGCGCTGGGTTTCAGTGAGTTCGGTGGCGGCCAGCAGTTCCGCCATGCCCAACACTCCATTCATGGGCGTGCGGATTTCATGCGACATATTGGCCAGGAAGGCGCTCTTGGCCTGGCTCGCCGCTTCGGCCGCGTCCTTGGCTTTTTCCAGTTGCGCGGTGCGGATGCTGACCTGCCGTTCCAGCTCGCCTCGATATTGTGCAAGCTTGGTGTCGCGGCTCTCGATCTGCGCCAGCATGCCGTTGAAGCTATCGATCAGCGTACCCAGTTCGTCGCTGCGCTGGTGCTGCACCTGGGCGTACGTCTGGCTGCTGCTTACCTTGTCCGCCGCTGCAATCAATTGGGCGATAGGCGCCGCAATGCCTTCGCGGAAGCGCGCCGACAGCACCAGCGCCAGCCCGAATGAGGACGCGGTGGCTATCGCCGTAATGCCAAGGTTGCGCAGGATGCCTAGCCACAGGGAAGCCTGGCCCGTCTCGATCATCACCGCCCCGATCACGTGCTGGCGAACACGCACCGGACGGTAAAGCCGCAACAGCGGCGCCCAAGGCGGCCCGTCACGCTCGGCCAGCTCTCCGGAGGCCAGTTCGCGCAGACGCGGCGTATCGAGGGCCACAGGCGCCAGTTCGCGCAAAGCAGGGTAGGAGGCAAACAGCTTGCCCTCGCGGTCGAACAGGGCGGCGCGCGTGATATCGCCTTTGACCGCCAGCGCGGCCAGGGCCTGTTCGGCCGTCGGCCGGTCAGCGTAGAGCAGGGAAGCGACGCTGTTGGCGCCGATAACATCAGCCAGCGAGGTAAGCTGCTTGCGCTCCTCGCTGGTGTGGGAAAGGATGGACGCGACGGCGAACGCCACGAACACCAGCAGCAGGGCACTGCCGGTGGTGAGCACGGAGATGATGGTCAGTTTCTGGCTTAGGCCGGACCGTTCGAAGTTGAGCATTTTCGCCGCCGAAGGACGATTCCATCGGGCAAAGAATAAATGCTAAGAATTTCGACA
>Ga0055530_10002835_pt1 | contig 10606 bp, 14 predicted proteins | sample Araplavi_mTSA_r2_FD_55009 | JGI IMG/M metagenome (GOLD analysis project Ga0055530, IMG submission 55009) | Arabidopsis root microbial communities from North Carolina, USA - plate scrape MF_Cvi_mTSA_r2 | ecosystem: Host-associated > Plants > Roots > Endosphere | place: USA: North Carolina... | reverse complement strand
TACATCGGCGTGACCTGGAACCGTACCTACGGCCGCACCGCCGATTACGCACGGGAAGAAGGCGAGGATCGCAGCGAAGCGCGACTCGTCCTCGGCGTGCGGCTGTGGTTCTGAATCCCNTCAAAAAACAACACCGAGGTCTTGCATGCGCACATTNAAAATCTCCCTCGTCCTCGCCAGCGGTTTGCTCCTGAGCACCCTGGCCCAGGCCCATCCGAAACTGCTGTCGTCGACCCCGGCCGAAGGTGCCGACGGCGCGGCGCCCGGCAAGATCGAACTGCGGTTTTCGGAGGATCTGTTGACCCAGTTCTCCGGCGCCAAACTGGTCATGACCGAAATGCCCGGCATGGCCCACTCGCCGATGCCGATGAAGGCCAAAGTCAGCGCCGGCAGCGACCCGAAAACCATGCTCGTCACCCCGCTCGCACCGCTACCCGCCGGCACCTACAAGGTCGAATGGCGCGCAGTGTCATCGGACACGCACCCGATCACCGGCAACGTCACGTTCAAAGTGAAGTGAGCGATGGCTGAACTGATCAACATCCTCCTGCGTCTGGCGCTGTATGTGGATTTGCTGTTGTTGTTCGGACTGGCGTTGTTCGGGCTGTACAGCGTTGAAGCGGTGCTGCGGTTTCGGCCGATGCTGCGCGGGATGGCGTTGATCGGGGCGCTACTGTCAGTGGCGGGACTGGTGCTGATGACCCGCGCCATGAGTGGCGAAACGGAATTCGCGGCGCTGTGGCCGCACCTGCAAATGATGGTGCTGGAAACCGACGTCGGGCTGGCGTGGACGCTGCGGATGATTGCGCTGATCGTCGTGATGATCTGGCCCGGATTGTGGCTGGCATCGATGGCCGGCACCGTCGCCCTCGCCTCCCTGGCCTGGAGCGGACACGGCGCGATGGATAACGCGTGGCATCTGCTCAGCGACATCCTGCACCTGCTCGCGGCGGGTGCGTGGCTGGGCGCGATGCTCGCGTTGATCTTGATGGCGCGGCTCGACGCACTGTGCAGCGAGGCGCGCATTCGTTCGCTGGCGGATTCCGTCAAACGCTTCGAAGGCGTCGGCGCGGCGATTGTGCTCATCCTCTCGGTCACCGGCGTGGCGAATTACCTGTTCATCGTCGGCCCGACACTGGGCGAAGTCCTGCTCGGCACCTACGGGATTCTGCTGGCGATCAAGGTTGTGTTGTTCGGAGGCATGTTGGTGCTGGCCGCGTTGAACCGCTTCCACCTCGGGCCGTTGCTCGAACAATCGTTGCGCGCCGGGCAGCATCAAGTGGCGGCCAATGCCCTGCGCCGCAGCGTGGCGTCGGAGCTGGTGATTGCGCTGTTGATCGTGGGACTGGTGGCGTGGCTGGGCACGTTGAGCCCGGAGCCGGGATGACACCCGGCAAACCCATTCACTACACTGGCCCGCACCTCCACTGCACAAGCCCGATCTCCATGACAATTCCAAAAAGCACGATGATCTTCTGCGGCCTGCTGGCCATGGCCAGCGCCGCCCAGGCACAAGAACCGGCCTCGCACCTCGACACCATTCAGCAACAAGGCCAGTTGCGCGTCTGCACCACCGGTGACTACAAGCCCTACACCTTCAAACGCCCGGACGGCGGATTCGAAGGCATCGACATCGCCATGGCGCAAACCCTGGCCGACAGCCTCGGTGTCAAGGTCGAATGGGTGCAAACCACCTGGAAAACCCTGATGCCGGACATGCAGGCCGGCAAATGCGACATCGGCGTCGGCGGCATCTCGGTGACCCTGGAACGTCAGAAAAAAGCCTTCTTCAGCAACACCCTCGACGTCGACGGCAAGATCCCGCTGGTGCGCTGCGCCGACCAGTCCAAATACCAGACCATCGAGCAGATCAACCAACCGAACGTGCGCCTGGTCGAACCCGCCGGCGGCACCAACGAAGCCTTCGTCCACGCCTTCCTGCCCAAGGCGCAACTGGCCTTGCACGACAACGTGACCATCTTCGAACAACTGCTCGACAACAAGGCCGACGTGATGATCACCGACGCCTCCGAAGCCCTCTACCAACAGAAACTCAAACCCGGCCTGTGTGCCGTCAACCCGAGCCAGTTCATGCAATACGGCGAAAAAGCCTACCTGCTGCCACGCGACGACATCAGCTGGAAACTCTACGTCGACCAGTGGCTGCACCTGAGCAAAGTTACCGGCAAATACCAGAAAGTCCTGAGCGAATGGATCGCCGTACCCTCGGCCCAGTAACCCTCAATCGTCATGCATCAGGCCGGAGCTGTACTGGTTGAAACTGTTACCGATATCGCTCCCGCCGAACTTCAACGTATTCACATTCCGCGCCTGCGGCGACTGACAGTCGCTGGAGAAACAACTGGTGGTGGTCAAGCCACCGGAGCCGGAACAGGCGCTTAGAACTGAGACGGTTGCGACGATCAACAGCGCTTTGAGTGGATTGTTCATGGTGTGTGGCGCTCGGGTGGGATCGGGATCTTGTAGAGGGATCGTAGGCCTGTGCGGGTGGCGGGAAGATGAAACTTGCGGGGGTTTCAGCGTGGGTTCAGGTTGAACCCACGCCCAGCGATCAACCCTCCACCGCAGAGGGTTGCCCGAATCTACTTCGGCTCGACGTTATCCAGCGCCTGATTCACCGCCAACGACCCCAACATCACCAACTGCGCAATGCCGATGGCGGTTTTGCGGTGGGCGGGTTCCAGGGTGGCGGCGAAGTTGTTGAGCATTTCGGAGGCTGAACCCAAGGATTCGCTGGCGTTGGCGAGCAGGGATTCGGTGTCGTAGGCCGGGTTGGCGAAGTACATCGGGTCATGTTGGGTGTGACTGCCCATGATCCGTTGCTGTGGGGTGAGATAGTGATCGAGGGCGCGCTCGGCGGCTTCGTTCAGGGTTCGTGAATCGGGGAATTTGTAGGGGGAGACTGGATCGGTTTCTGGTGGGTTGGGTGTTGGTTTGAACATGGATGAATCCTCTAGCGCGATTACCAAAAGGAACCATCACCCTTCGCTACCAAACGTTGGGTGGCGGCCATACGCGGGTTGGTAGACCGGTCGCACTAGAACCCGGCGCCCACGAATGAGCCCCACGCATGACCACCATGAAATCCGAGCCCTGAAAAAGGGCTGCACACGGTGACGCCATGAGTCTAGAACGAAGCGGGCTACCAAACCCGATCACTGGCTTGCAGTGACGTAGAGACGATAAAACCCGCGTGCTAGACGCACAAGCCGGCGGATTCTGTCTTAGGTGTAGGGGGTGGCGCAAGGATGTGTAGGGCCGAAGTAGTGTCAGAGAGCTTCGTTTAAACACACTCAGATTTTGCTGCTTAGATGGACGACCAACACCGGGCACGCCGCCGTCAGGCAACCACCAAAGCAACTCTGATACAGTCGGTGCCAGCTAATCCGTTGACAGGGAGTCAAACATGGCAAAGCCCGCTGCACGCATCACCGATCCCACCAGTTGCCCCATCCCCGGACACGGCCCCAAAGCCATTGCCTCCGGATCCCCCGACGTATTCTTCGACGGACTCGCCGCCGCCCGAAAAGACGACACCTGCACCTGCGGCAGCGCACTGGCCTCCGCCGTATCCAGCACTGTATTCATCAACGGCAAAAATGCCGCGCTGGTTGGCACAGTCGGATCACATGGAGACGTCGTGATCGGAGGATCGGGAACGGTGATTATCGGCGACTCACATACACCTGCGCCGTTTACGCCACCGACGCCGATGATTATTCATGGGAACTGGATCGCCTTTAAGATCCCCGCTTCTGAGAGCTATCAAGGATTCACATGCACCGCACACTTTGATGACGGGTCATCAATGACTGGATCCTTCGACTCAAATAACACGGTCAGATTTGCCAACCCAACCGGCAAAATGTGTCATACGCTCGAATTCGCAGAGCACGAAAACACCTGCACTACATCAAGCATTGATGCACTGCTTAAAGATATCTTGGGATAAGGACTTCTCATGACCGAACCGTACCTCGTAACCGGCTCTTATGTTGTCAAGAGTGAGCACACCCTAAGCCAGTCTCCACTCGAAATGGCAATCGCGGGCATGGAAGGCGCTGCCACACGCTTTTCGATCGACGCGATCAAAGACGAACGCGTCCGCGCCAGCTACCAGCGCAATATCAAACGAATGGCGCAACAAGTATTGGCAGACGTTAGAGCTGGCAATATCACCGTTGAAGACGGTACAAAATTCAGCAACGAAATGCGCAACAAAATAATGTTTGAACATCGTAAATTCACCTCCGCCCAAGGCGTTGCCGTTGCCGAGAAAAAGAAAAAAGGCGGAAAAACGCACGCCGATATTCTTGATGAAAAATCTCGAACCGGCTTCAACAAAAATTACAACCAACTTTCAAAGACCCAGCAAAAAGAAATTCTCTATAAAGCTCTCGAAGGATCAGGCCGAGACAACGCTAAATTTACAGCCGGTACAAAAATCATGACCGTCATGGGCAAGGTTGGGATCATCATGACAGCCGCCCTTGCTACCTACGAGATTCTGAACGCTGACAACAAAGTAAAAGAAAGCGCGCGACAAGCAACAATCCTCGGCGCGGGAGCCGCCGGCGGCTTCCTTGCGGGCCTGGGCGTTAGCGCTATTTGCGGCCCAGCAGCACCAGCATGCGCTGTAGCTGTGGTTTTGATAGGAAGCATGGCTGGTGGCATTGCCGGAAGCGTAGTTGCAGATACTTTTGACGAAGAATTAGAGGAGCTTTCCCATTGGGAAGTATTTTAACTCCGGAAGATAAGGCCAAGATCCAGATAGCATTGGCTGAAGCCTTTGTTGACAACGAAGTCGACTATGCATACATCGCGGAGCGAATTAAGTCCTACGATCTGAAAATTGTTGAAGACATACTATATTCAGAAGTAGCTCCGGTGTGCTTTGGCAATCTTGAGACACCTGTACCTCCCATCTGGACGGGATTCAAGGATGAGTGGCTGTTAGACGAGATTGAAAAAGAACTGCGAGCTCGCAAAAAAAACAGGGCGCGCCGAGCTTTTGACAAATTGAAGGTTCTTTGGCTTCGCTATAGCTACGGTTATATTTGGAAAGAGATCATAAAAAGCATTAACAATAATTAATTCAGAAAACTTAGTGAGTGAATAGAGACTGAGACAATGATAACTGATTTATTTACCACTAAAAACCGAATATAAATTTGCCGCCCTTTTTTGAGAAATCCAAAAAAAACTTACACCACTTTTTTGTTCGAGATATTAATATGAACAAGCCTCAAAATAAAGATATGGCTGATGACAAAACAGAAGTCGAAGAGGTAGTCGGACAGTGTGCATTGTGTGATCGAAAAGACGTGATATTGAAGGAGTCGCATAGCATTCCAAAGTTCGTCTATCAATGGTTAAAAGACACATCAAAAACCCCTTATATGAGATCCAGTCTTGATGTTAATGTAAGGCATCAAGACGGACCGAAAGAGCACCTTTTGTGTGGAACTTGCGAGTTAAAATTAGCAGCATTAGAAAAAGAGTTAGCTGAAAATCTTTTTAGAAAAATAGCAAACTATCGTCAGCAAAAATCGATAATTTCCGTAACTGAGTCAATACGAGTCGCAGTGCTTTCAATTTTCTGGCGGCTCTGCTTACCACTAAACATCATGACAATGGGCGAACCTCTGAGGACAATATCAAGCTTGATGCCTTTCTTAAAAAATCTAAGGCTGATATCGTAAATGGTAAGTGTCAGGAACGAATTTACTTCACTCCATTCATTGGAGAGCCGCCGTACTATGGTCTACCGAAGAAGGTGACTTACAATCTTGAGCGATCTATAGGATCTCAAGACACTCGTTTTTTTGATGACCCTCATAGGTTTTTTGCAACATTTAAGCTCCCCTTCATGTACTTCCACATCTTTAGTGAGGGATGGCCTTCTAGCGAAATTTCCAAATCCGTGGAGCTAGTTACTGGTGATTTAAACATTGATCAGATAAAGACAATCCCAGAGATTCTTAAAAACTGGATAATCTATCAACATAAAAAATTCATCGAAACGCAATCACAGATGAATGAGAAAAACTTAGAGCAAATTAGACGCGACGTAGAGAAAAACAAAAAAATAACAGGATCAGACAAATCCACGAATCGTTCTAAATAATATCAAAACGGGACGTAAAAAATGGGGACGGATTTATTTACCACTTAAAACAAATAAATCTGTCCCCCTTTTTGAACGTTTCTCTGGGGCAGTTAACTGCCAGGGCGGTGCTGGTTGTAACGCTACCGCTTGATCCATATGGGTGTCAGGCACGACTCAGTCGTAGCCAGTGATGAGAAAATGGGGTCAACCGATCAGGTTGAGTTGAAGAGCAAACCATGCAGTTGATCACGCAGGGCGCGGTGGCTTTTAACCTTGACTTGAGACCGGCTAATGGGCGTCCCCTTTCAGTTGAACATTTAGCTGCCACTTCATTGAAGCTCATTCCTTCTTAATCGGCTTGAACCCATCCATAACTGTCTTAACATTCAATTTTGCTTGTTCCTCTTTCTCCAAAATTAGAGATTCCAGAGCAAACGAATGAACATCATAAATTTGAAATGGCAAGAAAATAGTACGATACACACCCAAAGAGAAGTAACCCATAGCCAAGGCGAAAACTAATTGAGAGTCAACCGAACTGAGCTTTGAATTTTTACACATTATCGCAAACAAACTAAAACCCACGCAAAACAAGAAAGCAATCAAAGTTTGCGTTTGAGAAACCAATATATATTTAGTCTTTAAAGCATAAACCCGAGCTTGCTCAAGCCCGAGCTTATCAGCCGACTGATTGCGTCCTGAAAAAAGCATAGCGGTAATGACAAAACCAATAATTATCCCGCAGAAGCTCAATAATGAATCAAGAATTTTATCTTGTGCGGAAACACTTAACATATAACCAACGACGCTTCCCACAGCAAAGAACACGAGATTCAATGCCAAAGAGCATACGTGATTTGTAGCGGCCTTCGACACAACGCCAAACTGCCGAATCACCAGCACAAGATTTACTACTTCTTCAGGAAGCCATTTCCTAGCCATTATTAATCAAATTACCCTCATCATCCAACATACGCCGTCCTTTTGCATCTGGCTGCAACAGTCGACCCAAGTAATCAATCATAGCTTCTTTTACTTCTTTATGGTCAGGATTCCGACCACCTGCATCTCTAATAGAGATTGGACTAGTAATTCTATACTTGGAAAGACCTTTGATACTGCCATGTTTTAGCTTAATAAAGATCTTATCCAAATTGTCGTCTTTTGCGGTACGTGCCTCCGTCACAACCTCTTCCGCACTCAAAGTCGATTTGCTCCCTGCACTCCAACTCAAAGTCACCAATTCAGTCTTACTAAATACCGAATGTGCATCAGAGAGCAATCCAACGACTTTATTATCAGATTCTTGCTTTGCACCGACCATTCCCAAGGAAATTGAAACAGCGCCGCCACCTTGCAAAATCTCGTTCAAGAGATCTGACGATATAGCAGTGGTAAATGCAACATGTGGAGGACGTTTTGCACAACGCTCCCTGAGCAGTTTATTCAGATACTTTTCAACCAAAAATGCACCACCAGTGCCTTTAGTAGCCTCAACAATGGCAGCATTCTTATAAACAAGAACATGCGAAATCTGAATCAACTCTTTGGCATTACCATTCCCATCAACAATTTGCGCGACATCATACTTCGCATTTTTGGCATTCAGATCAGGCGTGAAGCCAGCAGGCATTCTTCCGGGAATAAATGACCAAAGCTCAAAAAAAACAGCTCCATTCTCATAAAACTCCAAATTATTATAAAAATAACTATAGTCTGGAATAGGCCCATCAACGCCTATCACCATATCATGCATTATTCTTTCACCTACCGTCGCGCATGCTTTATCAGCTTCCATAAGCAGTTCAGCAAGCTTTTTATTTATTTCTTTTGCAAAGACAATCGGCTTAAGCGCCAACGTACGATTCAGAAATTTCTGCTTTACCGCCATCGAAACACCCCATTCGACCTAATTATTTATTCCAGGAAAAGTGGCAGATTTAGTTACCGATTTATTTATCACTCACAAATCAAAAACCTGCCCGCCTTAATTTTAACCTATCAAAAATCTTCGACAGGCTTCTTAGCCTCAGCCAAAATCTTATTCGCCTCTAAACGCGGAAACGTAAACCGAATAAGCAATCCCGCGTCCGCCCCCTGCCCCGCAAGCACCAGCTCGGCAGACCGCGTATTTTCAGGCGCGGTTGCCAATGCACTAACCGCATTAGGCTGCCCTTTAGCATTGACCCCTTCAAGGAAGGTATAGGTCAAATTCCCAGCCGTCAGACCAACTTGCTCAAAATTAGTAATTTTCGCTGAGAACTCTTCTCTACTTTTTGCCTTTCGAGTGGTATCAACCAAATCCAAAACCGATTTATCGTCACTCATGGAAACCAGAGTGAATGATTTGGAAAGCCCCGCGATGGCTTTCACGTACAGATTCTGATCAAACGGGCTGATGAGGGAAACCATGATCAGCTTGTCACCCGAGAAGATCAGCGCGACGGTGAATTTCTCTTCCAGGAAATCCACATCGTCGATGCATCTCGCGGTTCCGCCGACGTCTTCGGAGCAATCGTAGTAACCGGCCGCTTCGGTGAATTTTGCGAGTGGAGTTTGGTAGACGTAGTTCTTGAACAGCTTTTCTTCGGCGAAAGCCCCTTGGGCGGAGGCAAGCAGGGCACCGGCGACGAGAACAGATGATGCGAGTTTTTTCAGCATGGGATCCCTTCCTCACTCTTATTGATAGCCCGATGCTATCAGCCCATTTCATGGCTGTCTTGCTTAATCCCACACTTGATGAGGTTGTATTTCCGCCGGATATCACTGAGCCCGAACGGTCATTCCTGATAAACTCCCCCACCTCCCAGCCACACCGATTCCGTACCCCCAATGCCCCCAATCACCGCCACACCCGCCCCGCTTTCCCGCCGTTTCTCCGTCGCGCCGATGATGGATTGGACTGACCGTCACTGCCGGTACTTCCTACGCCTGCTGTCGAAAAACGCCCTGCTCTACACCGAAATGGTCACCACCGGCGCTTTGCTCAACGGCGATCACGAGCGTTTCCTCCGTCACAACGAAGCCGAGCACCCATTGGCGCTGCAGTTGGGCGGAAGTGTTCCGCTGGACCTGGCCGCTTGCGCACGCATGGCGCAGGAGCACGGTTACGACGAGGTGAATCTGAACGTTGGCTGCCCGAGTGATCGGGTGCAGAACAATATGATCGGGGCGTGCCTGATGGGGCATCCGCAGTTGGTGGCGGATTGTGTGAAGGCGATGCGTGATGCGGTGTCGATTCCGGTGACGGTGAAGCATCGGATCGGGATCAATGGGCGGGACAGTTATGAGGAGCTGTGCGATTTCGTCGGCACGGTGCGGGATGCCGGGTGCACGAGTTTTACGGTGCACGCGCGGATTGCGATTCTGGAGGGGTTGTCACCGAAGGAGAACCGTGACATTCCGCCGTTGCGTTATGACGTGGCGGCGCGGTTGAAGGCGGATTTTCCGGAGCTGGAGTTCATTCTGAACGGCGGGATCAAGACGATGGAGGCCTGCCACGAGCATTTGCAGACCTTTGACGGGGTGATGCTGGGGCGCGAGGCGTATCACAATCCTTATCTGCTGGCCGAGGTGGATCAGCAGTTGTTCGGCAGTACCGCGCCGGTGATCAGCCGGGCCGAGGCGCTGGCGCAGTTGCGGCCTTATATAGCCGAGCATTTGCTGGCCGGCGGTGCGATGCATCACATCACCCGGCATGTGCTGGGCCTGGGCACCGGGTTCCCGGGGGCGCGCAAGTTTCGTCAGTTGTTGTCGGTGGATATCCACAAGGCCAAGGATCCGCTGGCGTTGCTGGATCAGGCGGCGGAGTTGCTGGCGGGTCGTTGATCGATGCTTTGAATATGCGGGCAACGAATGACTGTTGCCCGCTGATGTAATTCTTTTGATGTACTGACAGGATGTCTTTTGTTTATGCCCGCGTTGAATTTCTCTGGTTTCAAGCGTTGCACCCTCCTTGCCTTGTTTTGCGCCACGTCTAATGCCCAGGCCCACTGCGACGGGCTGTGTCTGGGTAACACGGATACGCCATGGGAGGTGACCAAGTTGTCTGGTTTCTCGCTTGCTTCCCTGCTGCTCACGCCTTTTACAGCCTCGCAAGAAACCACCGACAGCCATAAACGCGTTTACTCCGCCGAGGAGCTGGAAGACGCGCGGCTTTATCTAGCCAGCGACGGCATGCTGAAGGCTGCGTATTTCACGTCAGCCTTGCAGCGGTTTCGTCATGAATCGCCCGATACCGAGTTAAGCGACCTCGCCGTCGCTGCACTGATCAGCAGTCAATGATCAGGCGGCTGCGGCCGCCGTCCAGTTGACCCAACCAAATTGCCAGGTGGCAAGGATCAGCAGGCCGAAGGCGATCCGGTACCAGGCGAAAGTGGCGTAGCTGTGGTTTGCAATGAACTTCAGCAGGCCGCGCACGGCGATCATTGCAAAGATGAACGCTACGACGAAGCCCAGGGCGAAGACCGGCAGGTC
>Ga0055530_10002775_pt1 | contig 10819 bp, 5 predicted proteins | sample Araplavi_mTSA_r2_FD_55009 | JGI IMG/M metagenome (GOLD analysis project Ga0055530, IMG submission 55009) | Arabidopsis root microbial communities from North Carolina, USA - plate scrape MF_Cvi_mTSA_r2 | ecosystem: Host-associated > Plants > Roots > Endosphere | place: USA: North Carolina... | reverse complement strand
CGCCGCGTGGGATACAGCAGGTCCACATGCGGGCGATCCGCCATCGGCGTGCCCATTCGGTTCAGACGAAAGCGCGTGGCCAGCAGCGGCGCGTCGTAGCACTTGCCGTTGTAACTGACCAGAACCGTATCCGGATGCAGCCACTGCCGGAACACATCGAGCATCGCCGCTTCGCCCGACATCGCGGTGATCAGCAACTGCCGTACGCGCAGGGCGCCGTCGTGCCAGTCGGCGGCGCCGATCATGAAGGCGCGCGTGCCGCTGCCGCCTGCAAGGCCCGTGGTTTCCGTATCGAAGAACATCAGCTGCCGCGCATCGAGCGCATCGCGTCGGTCGAAGCGGCCGTCGATCCAGTCCGGCGGCGGCGCGAATGGCAGGCGCGCTTCGACCAGGCGCAGGCCGGGTGCGATCTCCACGCCCGGCACGTGGCGATCGCTCGATGCGAAGCGCGCGAACGGCTCCGGCGAAGGCGTGCGTCGCCGCAGGTGGCGACGCAGGTCGTCGATGCCCGGCGCTGCCGGACGCGCGGGGGGCGTTTCCTGCGAAGGAGACGCCGCACCCGCCTGACGCTTGAGTTGTTGCAGCCGCGCGAGCGTCAGGCTCATGCGGGCGCCAGCGCCTTGAGCACGCGCAACGCGAGCGCACGCGGCGCGACGCTGGCATCTTCGTCGATCGCCAGCACCGGCCCCACGCACGCCGGGCAACCGGCCTTGCAATCGCAGCGTTCGACCAGTTCCACCGCGCGCTGCACGAGTTCGCGCTGGCGGAAGTGCAGCGGTTCGCTCAGGCCGACGCCGCCGGGGTAGTTGTCGTACAGGTACACGGTGGGCACGAAGCGCTCGCCGTCTTCCAGCGACACCGCCTCGTCGCCCACACCACGCAATTGACCGCGTCCGCGCCCATCCGCACTGGCGGTCCACGCGCCGTTGCCATCGCCGACGGCTTTCTGCAGGTCGACGCCTTCGGCCATCACCGCGAGCTTGGCGACGACGTGCAGCGCGTAACCGGCGCCGAGGAAACCGTCGAGCGCCTCCTGCCGCGAGGCGAACTCCGCTTCGAGCACCGTCTGCGGCAGCTGCCACCACACGCTGGTCGTATGCAGTTCCTGGTCGGGCAGCGTGACCGGGCCGTAGCCGATGTTCTCGTGCGTGTAGTAGCGGATCTTCTTGTAGCCGGCGACGCGACGCACCACGTGCACTTCGCCGTGATGGCAGGTGCCGCGGCCGGCGGGGGAGCCGTCGAAGCGCTCCAGCACCTTCAGCTTCGTGTAGTCGATCGCATCGGTGTAGTAATCGACATGCGTGCGCGTGACGAAGGCCTTGCGGCCGTCCCAGTCGAGTTTCTCCACCTGGTAGGGCGTGGCCTGCACCATGTAGATCGCGCCTTCGTACAGGGTCAGCGGCGCGGACGAGAAATCGACTTCGGCGATGATCGTCTGCCGGCCTTCCGTTCGATCGACCACGACGAAGTTGCCGTCGGCCACCGAACGCAGGCTCACCGCGTTGGCGGGATAGCTGTCGGCGATCCACTCCCAGCGATCGTGTTCGTTATGCACGACGCCGTCCTCGGCCAGCAGCTGCAGGTAGACCTGCGGATCGACCGGGCCGAACAGTTCGCGCGCCTGGAAAGGGAGTTCGAACGCGGCGCAGCGGATGTGGTCGAGCAGGATCACCGGCTGGTCGGCGTGGATGCGCGCGTGTTCCGGCGATGCGTTGGCGAAGAATTCCGGATGGCGGATGACGTACTGGTCCAGCGGATCGGAACTGGCGACCAGCACGCCCAGCGAAGGCTGCTGGCGGCGGCCCGCGCGGCCGAAGCGCTGCCACGTCGCGGCGATCGAACCGGGATAACCGTTGAGCACCACCGCATCAAGCGCGCCGATGTCCACGCCGAGCTCCAGCGCGGACGTGGAGACGATGCCGTCGATGTTGCCTGCGCGCATCGCGCGTTCGGTCTCGCGCCGTTCGGTCGGCAGATACCCGCCGCGATAGCCGCGGATGCGCACGGGCTTGCGCGGATCGCTGTCGAACACGTCCTTGAGGTATTTCGTCAGCACTTCCACCATCAGGCGCGATTGCGCGAACACCAGCGTCTTCAGCCCCGCCTTGATCGTCAGCCGCGCGATGAGGTTGCTCTGCGAGCGCGCGGATGCGCGCAGGCCGAGGTCGGGGTTTATCACCGGCGGGTTCCACAACAGCACATGCTTGTCGCCGCTGGGCGCGCCGGATTCGGTGATCGCGGTGACGTCGCGTTCGGTGAGCGCTTCGGCATGCGCCTTCGGGTTGCCGATCGTCGCCGAGCACAGGATGAATTGCGGNTTCGAGCCGTAGAACGCGCAGATGCGCTGCAGGCGGCGGATCACGTTCGCCACGTGCGAGCCGAACACGCCGCGATAACTGTGCACTTCATCGATCACGACGTAGCGCAGGTTCTCGAAGAACTGCGCCCACTTGGTGTGGTGCGGCAGGATGCCCTGGTGGAGCATGTCGGGATTGCTCACCACGATGTCGCCGTGCAGGCGGATCGCCTGCCGTGCATCGCCCGGCGTGTCGCCGTCGAAGGTGAAAGTGCGCACGCCCAGGTTGCCGGCGGCGTTGAGTTCGAGCAGCTCGGCGACCTGGTCCTGCGCGAGCGCCTTGGTCGGGAACAGGAACAGCGCCTTCGCCCGCTGCGTCGAGGCGGCGGCGAGCACGGGCAGCAGGTAGCACAGGCTCTTGCCCGATGCGGTGGCGGTGGCGATGACCACGTCCTCGCCGCGGCGCACTGCGTTCCATGCATCGGCCTGGTGCGCATAGAGGCGGTCGATGCCGCGCGCGCCCAGCGCCTGCACGACGCCGGCGGGAACGTCGTCTGGCATCGGCACGCTGCGCTCGGGCCGGCCGGGTACGGTGTGCACGCCGGTGATGCGCGAGAGGTACTTGTTCCCGAGGCGCTCGGCGAGCGCGCGGCCGTCGGCGGCCGGCCGCGGGCGTGCGACCTCGGGGAAGACGGAGAGGTCGGACGGACTGCGCGCCGGCTGGCTCATGCGGGATCGGTGATCGGAAAGGGCAGGGCGTTGTAGGGCGCGGGTGTCTCAGAGGGTGAGATTGGGAATGGCTGGGCGGGTTGGGCAAGGGCCGCGTTGGCTATTTTTCCGCCATCGATGCCAATCATCCCCGTCATCCCGGCGAAGGCCCGGACCCAGGCCCGTAACGCGTGACCTCTTTGGCCGGTGAACCACCATCTCCCCGTCATTCCAGCGAAAGCTGGAACCCATCTTGCCGTTGGTGTCGAACGCATACGCGAAACGCAGAATCAAAATGGGTTCCAGCTTTCGCTGGAATGACGGTGATGTGGGTTGACGCGGTGCCCAAACGACACTCGCCTGGGTCCCGGCCTTCGCCGGGATGACGGCACTACGGATGATGGCATTGCCTGTGCAGCGAGCTGTCGTGAGCGGGGCTACGAGGCGCCCGCCACACACGGCGCGCTAAGCTTTCCGCCCCCCGGTGCGACTTCCGCCCCGGCCCCACTCCGGAGTTCGCCATGACCCGCAGTTCCCTTTCCCTCGCGGTTTCGCTGTTGCTGGCCGGCGCCATGCTCGGCGGCTGCGCGAAACCTGCATCCGAAGAACAGGCCGCAACGCCCGCGCCGGCGGCTGAAACCCCGGCACCGGCCGCTCCTGCGCCCGCGCCGGTGGAGAACGCCGACATCCACCGCTTCAGGATCGGCACGCTCGATGCGGTCGCGTTGCGCGACGGCACCATCGACACGCCGAACGACGGCAAGACCTTCGGCGTCGGCCAGAAGACGGAGGACGTCGCCGCGCTGTTGTCGGCCAATGGCGAGCCGACCGACGTGCTGCACCTGAGCATCCAGCCGCTGCTCGTACGCGATGGCGAACGCACGCTGCTGTTCGACACCGGCGCGGGCGACGTGAGCTGGGCGAAGGCGGGCAAGTTGCAGGCCTCGCTGGCGGCCGCCGGCGTCGAGCCGGGCAAGGTCACCGACATCTTCATCTCGCACGGACATCCCGATCACGTCGGTGGCCTGCTGACGAAGGACGGCGCCCTCGCATTCCCGAACGCCGCCGTGCACCTGTCCGCGCCTGAGTGGGCGTCGATCCAGAAGAACGCGGAGCTGGCGAAGCTCGTCGCGGCGATCGGCCCGAAGGTCGCGACGTTCGAACCCGGCGCGGTGGTGTTGCCGGGCGTCACCGCGGTGGCGCTGCCGGGTCATACGCCGGGGCATAGCGCGTACGAGATCGCATCCGGCGATGCGCGCCTGCTGTACATCGGCGATGCGGCGCATCACTCCATCGTGTCGGTGCAGCGCCCGGACTGGACCGTCGCCTACGACCAGGACGCACCCAAGGCCCAGGCCGCCCGCCGTGCCCTGCTCAAGCGCGCCGCCGACGGCAACCTGCGCGTGTACGCGGTGCACTTCCCGTTCCCGGGCCTGGGGCAGGTGAAGGCGCAGGGGGATTCGTACGTGTGGGTGCCGGAGAACTGAGCTTCGGTCGCGTGACCGTAGAATGGGTTTCGCGAAGCGAAACCCATCATTCAGGCTCAAAGGCGATGGGTTTCGCACGGCGAAACCCATCCTGCGGAGGGCTACAACGGCATGTAGATGCACGGGGCAGGCCACCGCCACAAACACCGTCGCGCCGTCCCGTGGTTGCCCAACCGATACACACCCACCGCCGCCGGTGCGAACGCGAACGCCGCGAACGGTTCGGCTTCCAGCTCGCGCAGGAAGCCGGCCCGCGCATGTCCCAGCGTCAGGTGCGGCGCGTAGTTCGCACCGCTGTGATCGGGCACGAAACGTTCGACATAGCGGATTGTCGATTCGCGGATCGGCGATCCATCGTCTTCCGGCACGAACGCACGCCCCGTTCCGCCGCACACCGCGAGCGCCTGCGCAGCGGCGAGGCAATCGTCGGCCAGCCCCTGCAGGGCCGGCGTGTTCGCGATGCGCCACGACGCGCTGCCGGTATTGCCATCCACGCGCACCTGCACGCCGGTCACGTCCAGCGACAACGCCAGCGGGTTGTGCGCATTGGCCACCGCTTCTATCGCCCGCACCAGCGCGTCCAGGTCGCGTTCGTACACGTACCGCTGCACCAGCGTGACGTGCGGGAGGTGGGTCGCGTCGAAGGCGAACCCGGTGGGGTGGTCGGCACGCAGGGCGGCGTTGGTCCTGCGTGCGCGGGCCTGCGTGGCGGGGTCGGGTTCGAGCAGGACGTCGATGGCGATCATCGGCTCATCTCGCGCGGGGGGCGGGAAGGTGAGGGCTGCGTCTCAAGAATGAATGCGGCCGGCCGATAGAATGCCCGACAAACCGCGAAGCGTTGCGTCCACCGGTCGCCCCGCATCGCCCCGATCACGGCATGGATGCCATACGCGCGACGAATCGCGCCGGAAACCGCGCATTCCATGACACCGCTTCGCAACCTCTCGCCGCTGCGCGTGTTCCTCGCGGCCACGGTGATCCTGGTCGCGCTGGGGTTGTACGTGGTCGCCAACGCGATCCAGTTCGCATCCGATTACCGCGCGGTCACCCACACCTACACCGTGCTGGGGCACCTGGACCGCATCGAATCGCTCAAGCACCAGGCCGTGGCCGAATCGCGCGGCTACCTGCTGGCCGGACGCGCCGAGAACCGCGACAGCTTCTGGCGCATCGGCGGCGCGTTGCAGCGCGAAGCCGACCTGCTCACCGAGCAGGTGATCGACAACGCCGCCCAGCACCGCCGCGCGACCGACCTGCGGAGTTCGCTCGACGCACGGCTGCAGCTAAGCGTGAAGGCGATGCAGGCCTGGCGCGTCGGCGTCCCGATCAATCAGATGAACCTGCCGACGCTCACGGCGATCCGCGCGGGCGATCGCGACGTCGCCGCGCGAATGACGCAGCTGCGCACCGCCGAGAACGTGCTGCTGTCGATGCGTTCCAAGCGCGCGGAGCGCTCGGCATGGCTGACGCTGCTCGCTGCCGGCATCGGGATTCCGCTGAGCCTGCTGCTGATCGGCCATGCGCAGCGCCTGCTCGCGCGCGAGAACCGCGTGCGCAAGCAGGCCGAAGCCGCGGCGTCGCAGTCCAACAACGAACTCAACGCGACCGTGCAGCAGCTCGCGCGCCTGTCCGACAGCATGGCCGCGCTCAGCCAGTATTCGGGCATGTTGCAGGGCGCGTCCGACGCGCAGGAGCTGTACGAGATCACTTCGGCCACGTTCCGGCGCCTGCTACCTGGACTGGGCGGATTGCTGTACGTGATCCGCGCCTCGCGCGACCACGCCGAACTCGTCGCGCAGTGGGGCGGGGCAGTGGCGCCGAACGATCCCGCGCCGGCATTGCAGGCGTGCTGGTCGGTGCGCCGCCACGCGCCGTTCGCGATGGAAGATCTGCGCCACGGGCTGCGCTGTTCGCACATCGGCCGCCCGCATGGCGCCGAAGACGTGCACGGCCTGTGCGTGCCGCTGAGCGCGCATGGTGAAGTCGTTGGCTGGCTGTCGTTGCAGGGCGAGGGGCGCGGGCACATCCCGGACGAATCGCTGGCGATCCGCCTGTGCGAGCAGCTCTCGCTCGCGCTGGCGAACGTACGCCTGCGCGAAAGCCTGCGTCACCAGGCGGTGCGCGATCCGCTCACGGGCTTGTTCAATCGCCGCTACCTGGAGGAATCGCTGGCGCGCGAGATCGCCCGATGCCAGCGCCGTGAGCAGCCGCTGGCCGTGTTGATGCTGGACGTCGACCACTTCAAGTCGTTCAACGATCGCCACGGACATGCGATGGGCGACGTGGCGCTGGCCGCGTTCGCGCGGATGCTGAAGACGCGTTGCCGGCCGGAGGACATCGCGTGCCGCTACGGCGGTGAGGAATTCACGCTGATCCTGCCGGAAACCGACCTGGCGACGGCGCTGGAACGTGCGGAAGACATTCGCGCCGGTGCCTCGTTGCTGCGCATCGGCGATGCGGGCGACGCGATGCTGCGCGTCACGGTGTCCATTGGCGTCGCGCTGATGCCCGAACACGGCGACGTCGGGCTTGAGCTGATGCGCGCGGGCGATCGCGCGCTGTATCGCGCCAAGCATGAGGGGCGCGATCGGGTGGCGGTGGCGGATGGGCGCGTTGGGGATGGGCCGCTGCCGGTCTGACGTTGCGCTCGCGTAGCCCTCGGTAGCCCGGGTAAGCGAAGCGCACCCGGGAACTGTCACGCGCAGCCCGGGTGCGCTTCGCTTACCCGGACTACGAAGCGGGCCTCGCGCATGCGTGCGTAATCGCACCACCGAGTTCACCCCAACCCCTCTCCCGTTTGCGGGAGAGGGGCTTCAAACGTTACTTGTGCTTCGCCGCCGCTCCCATTTCCCGCTCATGCCCGGCCTTCATCTCGGCCGCGGTGACGTTGCCGTCGCCGTTTGCATCCATCTTGGTGAACATCTGAGCGGAGGCGGCATCGTGTTCGGCGGCGGAGATCGCACCATCGCCATCGGTGTCGATCCTCTTGATCTTGTCGGCCGAGGACATCTTCATCTTGTCGCCGGTTTTTCCGCCCATCTTCGACGCGTGGTANGCATCCATCTCGGCGGCGGTGACCTTGCCGTCGTTNTTGGCGTCCATCTGCGTGAACATGGTTTTCGCGCCGGCGGCATGTTCGGCCGAACTGATCATGCCATCGTTGTTGGTGTCCATCAGCTTGGCCTTGTCGTCGCCGGCCACCGCCGCCGCCGGCACGAGCAGCACGCCCAGCCACATGGCCTTGGAGATACCTGATTTCATCTCGCCCTCCCAGGGTTGTCTTTCAGGTAGGCGGGAGGGTGCGCGCGGTTTCGTTCGAGAGGCGTCAACGCCGCGCGAATTCCGNCGGCAACGTTGGGCTAGGTGAACGCGGCAACTCTTACGCCGTCCGGCAAACCCTGCGCGCGGGAGGGGCGCGGAAGGCCGCGCCCANGGGCCCGGCCGGTGGCACGTCTCTTGCGCTCCAGATCCCATGGAGGCCGCACGCCGGGCACCTTGTCGCAGGGACCTGTTCCTGGCCGGGCGGCGCGGCCTCCTTCCTTCCCGTGAAGCGCGGCCTCCGGCGGCCGCCTCCGGCGATCGATTCCTGTGATCCATGCCTCATCCGCGCCCCGGCACGCTGCCGGCAGGATCGGCACACTGGGCGTCTGGCACTGTGCCCCTATCCACGATCACGAGGTTGTCGAACGATGCGCCGTACCCTGGTAACCGNCGTCGCGCTGGCCCTGGCCAGNATCAGTGCCGCTTCGACGGCGGCGCCCGCTGCCCCGACCACACCCATGGCCCACGCCGAAACCACCACGCAGCTTCCGCGCAACGTGGTGCCCACGCACTACGACGTGGCGATCACGCCCGACGTCGCGAAGCTGACGCTCGCCGGCAAGGCGACGATCACGGTGCAGGTGCTCGAAGCNACGCCGTCGATCACGCTCAATGCGCTCGACATGAGCTTCGCCTCGGCGACGCTGACGCCGGCCGAAGGAAAGGGCCGNGCGCTCAAGCCTGNGGTCGCCGTCGACAACGCCGCGCAGACCGCGACCTTCACCTTCGACAAGCCGCTCGCGCCGGGTGCGTACCGTCTCGCGCTGGACTACACCGGCAAGATCGGCACGCAGGCCAACGGCCTGTTCGCCATCGACTACGACACCGCCGCCGGCAACAAGCGCGCGTTGTTCACGCAGTTCGAGAACTCCGACGCGCGCCGCATGATCCCCTCGTGGGACGAGCCCGCGCACAAGGCGACCTTCACTTTGCAGGCCACCGTGCCGACGGGGCAGATGGCGGTGAGCAACATGCCGGCCACCTCGACGAAGGACCTCGGCAACGGCACCACGCGCGTGGACTTCGCGCCGTCGCCGAAGATGTCGACGTACCTGCTGTTCCTGTCGGTCGGCGATTTCGAACGCGCCACCACGCAGGCCGACGGTGTCGAANTCGGCGTGATCACCCAGCGCGGCTCCATCGACCAGGCGCGTTTCGCGCTGGATTCCTCGGCNGACGTGCTGCGCGAATACAACCAGTACTTCGGCACGCCGTATCCGTTGCCCAAGCTCGACAACGTCGCCTCGCCGGGCGCGAGCCAGTTCTTCAGCGCGATGGAGAACTGGGGCGCGATCTTCACTTTCGAGCACACCCTGCTGCTGGACCCCAGCATTTCCACGCAGTCCGACAAGCAGCGCGTGTTCGCCGTGGCCGCGCATGAGATCGCGCACCAGTGGTTCGGCGACCTGGTGACGATGAGCTGGTGGGACGACCTGTGGCTCAACGAAGGCTTCGCGACGTGGATGGCCTCGCGCACCACGCAGAAGCTGCATCCGGAATGGAACACGCGACTGGAATCCATCGGTTCGCGCGAATCGGCGATGGCGCTGGACGCGGTGGCATCGACGCACCCGGTCGTGCAACACGTGGAAACCGTCGAGCAGGCAAGCCAGGCGTTCGATTCGATCACCTACCAGAAGGGCAGCGCGGTGATCGGCATGCTCGAAGGCTACGTCGGCGGCGATGCGTGGCGCGAGGGCGTGCGCAACTACATGAAGGCGCACGCGTACAACAACACCGTGTCCGACGACCTGTGGCGCGAGATCCAGTCCGCCGCCGGCAAGCCGGTGCTCGACATCGCGCACGATTTCACCTTGCAGCCGGGTATCCCGATGCTGCGCGTGGCCGCGGGCAAGTGCATCGGTGGCAAGACGACGTTGACGCTGACGCAGGACGAATTCACCCGCGATCGCCCCGGCAAGACGCCGCTGCGCTGGCGCGTGCCGGTGATCGCCCAGTCGGCCGGCGGCGAGCCGGTGCGCACGGTGGTCGAAGGCGGGAAGGGCACGCTCGACGTGCCGGGTTGCGGTCCGGTCATCGTCAACGCGGGGCAGAGCGGTTATTACCGCACGCTGTATGCGCCGGCGCAGTTCGCGGGCATTCGTTCGGAGTTCGCGAAGCTCGACGCCATCGACCAGCTCGGCGTGATGAACGATGTCTGGGCGCTGGGCATGGCCGGTTTGCAGACGCCGTCGGATTACCTCGACCTGGTGAAGGCCACGCCGCGCGATGCCGATCCGCAGATCTGGGGCGACATCGCCGGTTCGCTGCGCAGCCTGGATGCGTATTACGAAGGGGACGCCGCNCGNCAGGCGCAGTTCCGCACGTTCGCCATCGCGCAGCTGTCGCCGGTGTTCGCGCNCGTGGGGTGGGATGCGAAGGCGGGCGAAGCCGATCCGGTGAAGGTGCTGCGCACGGACCTGATCGAATCGCTGGGCGCGCTGGGCGATGCCAAGGTCATCGCGGAATCGCGTCGTCGTTTCGAATCGCAGGAACTGCCGGGCGAACTGCGTCGCACNGTGCTNGGCGTGGTCGCGCGCCATGCCGACGCCGCGACGTGGGANCGCCTGCATGCGACCGCGAAGTCCGAGAAGACGCCGCTGGTGAAGGACGAGCTGTACATGCTGCTGTCGTCCACGCAGGACGCCGCGCTGGCGCANCGCGCGCTGGACCTCGCGCTCACCGATGAGCCCGGCGCNACCAACAGCGCAGGCATGATCCGCACCGTCGCCAGCCTGCACCCGGACCTCGCCTTCGACTTCGCCGTCGCGCATCGCGAACAGGTCGACACGAAGGTCGATTCGACTTCGCGCGCGCGCTACTACCCGCGTCTGGCCAACAACTCGCTGGATCCGGCGATGGTGGGCAAGGTGCAGGCGTACGCGAAAGCGTACGTGGCAGAGGGATCGCGTCGCGCGTCTGAGAATGCGACGGCGAACATCACCTACCGCGTGGGCGTGCGCAAGGAGCGGTTGCCGGCGATCGACGCGTGGTTGAAGAAGCACAA
>Ga0055530_10002735_pt1 | contig 10925 bp, 8 predicted proteins | sample Araplavi_mTSA_r2_FD_55009 | JGI IMG/M metagenome (GOLD analysis project Ga0055530, IMG submission 55009) | Arabidopsis root microbial communities from North Carolina, USA - plate scrape MF_Cvi_mTSA_r2 | ecosystem: Host-associated > Plants > Roots > Endosphere | place: USA: North Carolina... | reverse complement strand
TGGCTGGTGTGGAAGGCCGGCTGGAGCAAGATCGACCTGAACCTGGGCGGCATCAAGTTCCAGGGCTGGGACGCGCTGCCCGTGATGCTCTCGGCCATTGCACTCGTGGTGAGCTACTTCAGCGGCCCGATGCTCAACTTCGGCGACTTCTCGCGCTACGGCAAGAGCTTCGAAGCGGTGAAGAAGGGCAACTTCTGGGGCCTGCCGGTGAACTTCGTGTTCTTCTCGCTGCTGACGGTCATCACCACCGCGGCCACGCTGCCGGTGTTCGGCGAGCTCATCACCGACCCGGTGCACACCGTGGGCAAGATCGACAGCACCACCGCCGTCGTGCTGGGCGCGTTGACCTTCATGATCGCCACCATCGGCATCAACATCGTCGCCAACTTCGTCTCGCCGGCCTTCGACTTCTCCAACGTGGCGCCGCAGCACATCAGCTGGCGCACGGGCGGCATGATCGCCGCGGTGGGCTCGGTGTTCCTCACGCCGTGGAACCTCTACAACAGCCCCGAAGTCATCCACTACACGCTCGACGTGCTCGGCTCGTTCATCGGCCCGCTGTTCGGCATCCTCATTGCCGACTACTACATCGTGCGCAGGCAGCGCATCGACGTGGACGCGCTCTACAGCATGAGCCCCAAGGGCGAGTACTGGTACAGCGGCGGCTACAACCCGAAGGCGATCCAGGCACTCGTGCCGGCGGCCATCGTGCCCATTCTTTGCGTGATGGTGCCGACGCTGCGCGGCGCCGCCAACTACGCGTGGTTCATCGGCATGGGCCTGGGCTTCATCATCTATGCCGTGCTGAACCGCAGCGACAAGACTTGAATCATCGGTTAGTCAGATAGACAGAAAGAAAGGGACCGCGCCGTGCGCATCAAGATCATCAATCCGAACACCACCTGGAGCATGACCGAGAAGATCGGTGCCTGCGCCCGGGCCGTGGCGCAGGCCGGCACCGAGATCGTCGCAGTGAGCCCGGCCATGGGGCCGGTGTCCATCGAAAGCCACTACGACGAGGCTCTGGCCGTTCCGGGCCTGTTGCAGGAAATCGCGGCGGGCGAGCGCGACGGCATCGACGGCTACGTGATCGCCTGCTTCGGCGACCCCGGCCTGAAGGCCGCGCGCGAGCTGGCGCGCGGCCCCGTGGTGGGCATCGCCGAGGCGGCGATGCACCTGGCTAGCATGATCGGCAGCCGCTTCAGCGTGGTGACCACGCTGGGCCGCACCATCGGGCAGGCCTGGCACCTGGCCGAGATCTACGGCATGGAGCGCTTCTGCGCCAACGTGCGCGCCTGCGAGCTGCCGGTGCTCGAACTGGAGGAGCCCGGCTCGCGGGCCCGCGAGCGCATCGTCGACGAGTGCCGCCGCGCGCTCGACGAAGATGGCACCGACTGCATCGTGCTCGGCTGCGCCGGCATGACAGACCTGTGCGAGCACATCGAGGGCGTGCTGGGCGTGCCGGTGATCGACGGCGTGGCCGCCGGCACCAAGCTCATCGAGTCTCTCGTGACGCTGAAGCTGCGCACCAGCAAGCGCGGAGAGCTCGCAAAGCCCCTGCCGAAGCCCATCATCGGTGCGCTCGAAAGCTTCACACTCTCGCGCTAGGCCACAATCCGCGCATGCCCCGCGCCAGTTCCAAACCTTCCGTTCCCCCCGCTGCCGCCGTTCCGGACGAGAACGGCTCAGCCGTGACCGACAAGAACAGCTCCATCGAGAGCATCGCCAACGACATCGCCACCGCGATCGTCGAGAAGCGGCTGCCGCCCGGCACCTGGCTGCGCGAGGAAGCGCTGGGCCGCGTGTATTCGGTGAGCCGCACCAAGGTGCGCGCCGCCCTGCTGATGCTGTCGAAGGACAAGCTCATCGAGATGATTCCTGACAAGGGCGCCTTCGTGAGCCAGCCCTCGGTGGAGGAGGCTCGCGAGGTCTTCGCCGTGCGGCGCATCCTCGAGAGCGAGGTGGTGCGCCTCTTCATCGCATGTGCCAAGGCGCGTGACTACCAGGCGCTGGAGCAGCACATCAAGTTCGAGCGCACCGCCCTGCGCCAGACAACCACCATGGGCACCGTGCGCGAGAAACTGCTGGGCGATTTCCACGTGGCGCTGGCCGAAGCCACCGGCAACCGCACGCTAGCCGAGCTGGTGCGCGAACTGGTGGCGCGCAGCTCGCTGATCGCGATGCTGTACCACTCGTCGAACGACCCGCATTGCTCGTCGGACGAGCACGCCGAATTCCTGCGGCTGTGCCGCAAGGGCGACGTGGAAGCCGCCGTGAAGAGCATGACCGAGCACCTGGAGCGCATCGAGGCCAGCCTCGAGCTCGGCACCGACAAGCCCGACCGGCAGCTCGACCTGGTCAAGGCCCTGCTGGCCTGACCCGACATGCGGAAGAACCTCGGCCTCGCGCTGCGACAGATGCGGCTGCTGCGTGGCATCAAGCAGACGCACTTCGCGCAGTTGATGGGCGTGAACCAGGCGACGGTGTCGCGCTGGGAGCGCGGGCAACTCGCGCTCTCGCCGGCACAACAAGCCATGGCGCACAGGCTGCTCGCGGCGGCCTGCGACTCGGCGCAGGACGCGGCGCTGAAGCGGCTGGTCGAATCGTCCACGCGCAAGGTGCACCTGGTCTGCGACCGCACGCACCGGCTGCTGGCCGCATCGTCTTCGCGGCAGGCCGAATGGCGCGCCGACGCCAGCGAGTTCATGGGCCGTTCGCTGATCGGCTTTGCCTCCAGGGAGATCCTGGAAGCCGAAGCCACGCTCGAAGAGCTGGGCTGGCATGCGGGCGAGCTGTCGTCGCTCGAAGTCGCGACCGGGGCGAACACCGACCGGATCGTTCCGATCCTGCCGGGGCGCGTGCTGTGGGAGCGCATCGCGCTTTCCGACGGACGCGCGGGGCGCATCGTCACCACCATCGCCTGACCACGTCGCCGGCAGGGCGGCCCGTGCTCCTGTCATATAAATGCGGCATGCTGTAGCCCAAAATGGCTACTCGCTGTTCTTCTGCGCGAGGGCCGCCGACGAACAATCTCCTCAGCATGCTCCGGCCATCCCTGTCCAGCGCCAAGCCGCATCCTGCGATCACTGCGTTCTTCCAGCCGATCGTGGATCTGCGCCAGGGAACGATCTTCGGCCACGAGGCCCTGATACGCGGCGGTGCCGGCATCGCGCTACCCAGCCCCGAGGCAATGCTCGCGCTGGCCGCGGCGGAGTCGAGGCTGACCGGCTTCGAGCTTCACTGCGTGGAAGCGGTGCTCGCGCAATGGGGCCGCCTGAGCAAGCCGGGCCGGCTCTTCGTGAACATGAGCGCCGATACGCTGATCGAGGCCATGAACGCCGCGGGCGGCACATGCTGGCTAGAGCGCATGCTGGCGAACTACAACATCGCGGTGCGCGACGTGACGGTGGAGCTCACCGAGCAATGCGCCGCGGGCGATGCCGAGGCGCTGCGCCAGGCAGTCAAGGCGCTGCATGCGCTGGGCGCGCGCATCGCGCTCGACGACTTCGGCGAGGGCCATTCCAACCTGCGGCGCTGGAAAGAACTACAGCCCGACTTCGTCAAGATCGACAAGCTGCTTACCCAGGACATCGCCAACTGCCCGCAAAACGTGGCGCTGGTGCGCGCCATCGCCGGCCTGGGCAATGCGATGGGAAGCGAACTCATCGCCGAGGGCGTGGAGAACGCCAAGGACCTGCGCGTACTGCGCGACCTGGGCATCGCGCTCGGCCAGGGCTACCTGTTGGGCCCGCCTGCGCCGGAGCTGCTGCCGGCGCTGCCCGAGGCCGTGGCGGCCGCCATCGGCGATTCCCGCATCGCGGTGATGCCGCATGCGGCGCAAGCCTCGCAACCCAGCGTGCTGCGCGGCCTCTCGGTGATCCAGGCACCCGCGCTGAGCCCGCAGACGCCGGTCGACGAGGTCGCGGCGGCCTTCCAGAAGCATCCGGCGCTGCATGCACTGGCCGTGGTCGACGACGGAACGCCCGTGGCGCTGATCAACCGCCAGTCGTTCATGAACGACTACGCGCGGCTGTACTTCCGCGAGGTGCACGGCCGCCGTCCCTGCCTGGCCTATGGCAGCAGCACGCCGCTGGTCGTGGAACGCGAGGAGAACGTCGAGAGCCTGCTCGGCATCCTGATGTCGGAAGACCAGCGCTACCTGAGCGAAGGCTTCATCGTGACGGAGCAGAAGCGCTATGCGGGGCTGGGCACGGGCGACCAGCTGGTGCGCGCGGTCACCGAGGCGCGCATCGAGGCGGCGCGGCACGCCAACCCGCTGACCTCGCTGCCGGGCAACATCCCCATCAACATCCACATCGCGCGGCTGCTCGGCAGCGGCGCCGACTTCGCGGCCTGCTATGCGGACCTGAACAGCTTCAAGGTGTTCAACGACCACTACGGCTACTGGCGCGGCGACGAGATGATCCTGCTGCTCGCGCGGCTGGCGACGCAGCATGCGGATGCGCATCGCGACTTCGTCGGCCACATCGGCGGCGACGACTTCCTGATGCTGTTCCAGAGCCCCGACTGGCACCGGCGCTGCGCCGGGCTGATCGCCGAGTTCAACCGGCAGGCACCCGGCCTCTACGACGAAGCCGACCGGCAGTCCGGCGGCATCGAGGGCGAGGACCGGCACGGCGTGGTCCGCTTCACGCCATTCGCCACGCTGGCGATAGGCGCGGTGCGCATGCCGCCGGGCATGTTCCGGCACGCCGAGGACGTGGCGAGCGAAGCGGCCATCGCGAAGCACGACGCCAAGCAGGCAGCCTCCGGGCTCACGGTGCGGGAAGCAAGGCCACGCGCCTGAATCGCGCATAACTTATGCGTGGACGGTCCATGCGGCCGCGGCTAGTCTTGCGGCCATGACCATCCTCATCACCGGCAGCGCCGGCCACCTCGGCGAGGCCCTGATGCGCACGCTGCGCGCAAGCTCGCAGGCCGCGCGCGGCATCGACATCGCTTCCTCCGGGTTCACCGACCGCACCGGCTCCATCGTCGACCGCGCCTTCGTGCGCGGCTGCATGAAGGGCGTGCGCACCGTCATCCACGCGGCCACGCTGCACAAGCCGCTGGTGCTGCTCGAGGAAGCGGTGGCGGCCGGCGTCGAGTCCTTCGTGTTCACGAGCACGACCAGCACCTTCGGCTCCGCGCTCACGCCCGCCGAGGGCATGCCGGCTGCGTGGATCACCGAGGACGTGACGCCTGTTCCGAAGAACATCTACGGCGTGACCAAGACATCGGCCGAGAGCCTGTGCGAGCTGTTTCATCGCAAGCAACAGCTGCCAGTNGTGGTGCTCAAGACTTCNCGCTTCTTCCCCGAGGAAGACGACGATGCCGCGGCGCGCAGCCTGCACTCGCTGGACAACGCGCAGGCCAACGAGNTGCTGCATCGCCGCGCCGATATCGAGGACGTGGTGCAGGCGCATCTTCTTGCGGCCCGGCACGCACCGCGCATCGGCTTCGGCCGCTACATNNTCTCGGCCACCACGCCCTTCGCGCGCGACGACCTGCAGATGCTGCGGGAGAACGCGGCCGCCGTACTGCGCCGNCTCTTCCCCGAGGCGGAGGCGCTCTACGCGAAGCAGGGATGGACACTGCCAAGGCAGCTCGATCGCGTCTACGTGAACGAACTCGCGCGGCGCGCTCTCGGATGGCAGCCGCGCCACGACTTCGCTCATGTGCTGCGCAGCCTGCGCGAAGGCAGCGATTTCCGCAGCCAGCTCGCGCGCGAAGTGGGCAGCAAGGGCTATCACGCCGAGGCTTTCGACGACGGCCCCTACCCCGTCGCATAGCAAGAAACGACCGGGGCAAGGCCCCGGACCGGATACGGGTTTTCCTGAATCCGGATTGTTGCATAAGTTGTATACAGTTTGGCGTACACAAACAGGTGTGCGCATGCCGAGCCGTGTCGCCCGCCTCTCCTCGATCAATCCCTCTCTCGCCGCAGCAGGAGAAACACGATGACGGCCGACAGCACCCCCTCAACAGTCCATCCCGTGGATCAGCGGCTGCCCACCGGCAAGCTCGCCGCCCTCGGCCTTCAGCACGTGCTGGTGATGTATGCGGGCGCCGTCGCGGTGCCGCTGATCGTCGGCCGCGCNCTCAAGCTCAGCCCCGACGAGGTTGCACTGCTGATCTCCGCCGACCTGTTCTGCTGCGGCATCGCNACGCTGATCCAGGCGCTGGGCGCCACGCAGTTCTTCGGCATCAAGCTGCCGGTGATGATGGGCGTGACCTTCGCCTCCGTCGCGCCCATGGTGGCCATCGCCAACGCCAACCCCGGCCAGAACGGCGCGCAGCTGCTGTTCGGCGCCATCATCGGCGCGGGCGTGGTGTCGATACTCATCGCGCCGCTGGTCAGCCGCATGCTGCGCTTCTTTCCGCCAGTGGTCACCGGCACCATCATCGCGGTCATCGGCATCAGCCTGATGCGCGTGGGCATCAACTGGATCTTCGGCAACCCCGTGGGCCCGACCGCCCCCGCGCTGGTCGACCCGGTCTATGCGAAGTGGCTCGCCGAGGTGACCTCGCCCGGAAGCTCCATTCCCGCCGTGCCCAAGGGCTTCGCGATCCTGCCGACTGTGCCCAACCCCAAGTACGCGGACCTCTCGGGCTTCGGCGTGGCCGCGCTGGTGCTGGTGTCGATCCTGCTGATCGTGAAGTACGCCAAGGGTTTCGTCGCCAACATCTCGGTGCTGCTGGGCATCGTGATCGGCGCCGTCGTGGCCTCGCTCACCGGCCTCATGACCTACGAGAAGGTGGGCAAGGCCGCGTGGGTCGACATCGTGCTGCCCTTCCACTTCGGCATGCCGCAGNTCGANCCGATCCTGATCCTCACCATGACNCTGATCATGATCGTCGTGATGATCGAATCGACAGGCATGTTCCTCGCNCTCGGCGAAATGACCGAGCGCAAGATCAGCCAGAAGGATCTGGCGCGCGGCCTGCGCACCGACGGCCTGGGCACGCTGATCGGCGGCGTCTTCAACACCTTCCCCTACACCAGCTTCTCGCAGAACGTGGGCCTCGTGGCCGTCACCGGCATCAAGAGCCGTTATGTGTGCGTGGCCGGCGGCATCATCCTGATCGTGCTGGGCCTGCTGCCGAAGATGGCGGCGCTGGTCGAATCGCTGCCCACCGTGGTACTCGGCGGCGCGGGCCTCGTGATGTTCGGCATGGTGGCCGCCACCGGCATCCGCATCCTCTCGGGCGTGGACTTCAGGAACAACCGCCACAACGCGATGATCGTCGCGGTCTCGCTGGGCATCGGCATGATTCCGCTGATCGCGCCCAACTTCAAGCAATGGATGCCGCACGCCATCCACTCGCTGATCGAGTCGGGCATTTTGCTGGCGTCGATCGCGGCGGTGCTGCTGAACCTGTTCCTCAACGGCGCGAAGCACGATGAGAGCGCCGTGATCGCCGCGGCGAAGCAGGCCGAAGCCCACTGATCGCCGCCAGCGCTCAGATCATCGCCAGGGGCATCTTGCGCTTCGGCGGCGGATGCAGGCGATCCAGTTCGGCCAGGGTCGCCGCATCGAGCTTCAATTCGGCAGCGGCCAGGTTTTCCTTCAGGTGGGTGCTGCGAACCGCCTTCGGAATCGCAGCCACACCGGGCCGAGCGATCACGGCAGCCAATGCGAGTTGCGCTGCCGTCACGCCCAGTCGCTCGGCCAGTTCCACCAGCCCATCGTCCTCGGCCAGCGCGCCCTGGTCGATGGGGCTGTAGGCCATCAAGGGCATGCCGCGCTCGCGCTGCCAAGGCAGCAGGCCGAACTCGGGCCCTCGTTCGCCCAGCGACAGGTAGACCTGGTTGGCCGCACAAGCCGGGCCGTTGCCGCCGGTCGCCTCCTCCAGTTCCTCCATGTCGTCGATGTCGAAATTGCTCGCGCCCCAGTGCGCGATGCGGCCATCGTCGACCAGCGAATGCATCGCCGCCACCGTCTCGCGCAGCGGGTGGCTGCCGCGCCAGTGCAGCAGGTAGAGATCGAGGGCGTCGAGCCCGAGCCGCTTCAGGCTGCGTTCGCAGGCATCTAGCGTGCCGCGTCGGCTGGCGTTGTGCGGATAGACCTTGCTGACGATGAAGAGCTCTTCGCGCCGCACATCGTTCGCGCGCAGGGCCTCGGCGATGGCTTGGCCCAGCACGGTCTCGGCGCCGCCCTCGCCGTACATCTCGGCGGTGTCGATCAGGCGATAGCCGAGCACGATGGCTTCGCGCACGGCCTTGACCTCGTCGGCGCGGCGCTTCGCGTCTTCGCCCATGCGCCATGTGCCCAGGCCCAGTACCGGCATCTCGCCGCCGGTGGGGAGTTGAAGTGTTCGCATCGGTCCATCCTAAGAGGGATGCGCCCGCTTGTCAGCCAGCCGACAGCGGAAGCCACACGGTCGCGCACAGGCCACGACCGCCCTCCCCGTCGGACAGCTCGATGCGCCCGCCATGCTTCTCAAGCACCGACCTGACGATGGCCAGCCCCAGTCCGCTGCCCGACTGCGTCTGGTCCGGATTGCGGAAGAAGCGGTCGAACACGCGCTCGCGCAGCGCGGGCGGAATGCCCGGGCCCTGGTCCGTCACGCGCAGCACCGCATCCGATGACTCGCGCCCGACGCGCACAGTGACAGCGCCGCCATCGGGGCTGTACTTGATGGCGTTCTCCACCAGGTTGCTCACCATCGAGATCAGGCTCTCCCTCTCGCCGTGCACCGGCACCGGTTCGGGTACTTCAGAGGCGAACTCCAGCGCGATGCCGCGCGCCCGCGCCAGTGCCTCGACGAGCGGAATGCGGTCGCGCACCAGCGCATCGAAGGCCAGCGTCGCGGGCAAGGCGTCCAGCGGCATCTCGTCGCTTCGCATCAGTTGCCGCAGCTGGCCCACCAGCCGTGCCGCGCGGTCGTTGCTTCGCAGCAGGTTGGCCATGAGCTCGCGTTGCCCGGGGTCGGAGGTCCGGGCCTTCAGCGCCTCGACGTTCACGCGCATCGCATCGAGCGGGGTGCGCAGCTCGTTGGCCGCGTCGGCGATCAGGCCGCGCTCGCGCGATGCGCGGTCGCGCACGCTGCGCAGCAGTCCGTTGATGCCGCTCACCAGTGGCTGCAGTTCCTTGTGCGGCGGCTCGAAGGTCAGCGGCGAAAGATCGGCCGGGCCGCGCTCGGCCGTCTCCTTCGTCACCTGCCGCCACGGCCGCAGCGCAAGCATCACCGAGAGCCAGGCCGGGAAGACGACGAACGGCAGGCTGATGGCCAGCGGCAGCAGGTAGTAGCTGCGGTGTTCGATGGTGAAGTTCAGGCGCAGCACGTCGGGCTCCGCCAGCAGTACGCGCGTGTCCAGCAGCGGCGAAGTCATCGCGCGGGCGCGCCACACGCGATCGCCGGCGCGCACCTGCTCCACCCGCCCGGGCATCTGCGTGTGCATGAGCGGCGCACTCGGCGCGGAGTTGTAGATGAGCCGGCCCTGCTGCCACACCTGCAGCACGGGCGCCCGATCCTGATCGGATTTGAAGTCGCTCGAAGTCTCCTGCAGCGCCATGTCGAAGGCCTTGAGGGTCTGCTGCTGGCGCGCGGGATCGAAGGCCAGGTTCTGCGCGCAGGCCATGATGCTTTCGAAGACCTTGTCGTAGCGCACCAGCTCGGGCAGGCGGTTCGAGTCATACAGGAAGAGCGCCAGCGTGGCGCACCACAGCAGCCCCGCCACCGCGATCTGCGCGAACAGCAGGCGCCGCACCAGCGAGGGCTGGAGCCACCGTCGGATGCGGCGTGCGACCGCCTTCGCGGCAACGGACAAGAAATTCATGGGTCTCCTGGCGAGCGGTCTCTGCGGAGCGCCTCGCGAGCGCGCGGAGTATCGGGCAGGGCCGCGCGGGCTGCTTCAGAAAGCCTTCATGTAGGAGGCTCAAGGGCTTTCATGCGAGAGTCATCGGGAGCTTTCGCCTTCTAATTATTCGAATTCGAAGTCGGTTCCGTGACACACGATTTCTTCATTGCCATAGGGAAACGCATCGACACAGCCTTCTTATTTTGTCAAGGCGAACTGGGTGCGAACCCCCTGCGCAGGCCCGTTTCTCGCTTCTAGAATTTTTTCGAAAGCCCGCGTCACGAGCGCCGGTGCCCCCGAACGAAACGAACTTTGAACAGGTTGAGTCAATGCAGAAAAAGCACAGGATTGCAGTCATTCCCGGAGACGGCATCGGCGTCGAGGTCATGCCCGAAGGGCTGCGCGTTCTCGACGCGGTCGGTCGCCGCTTCGGCATCGATTTCTCCTACGACCATTTCGACTGGGGTTCCGACCACTACGTGCGCACCGGCCTGATGATGCCGGCCGACTGGGCCGACAAGATCCAGGGCCACGACGCCATCTACTTCGGCGCCGTGGGCGCGCCCGACAAGGTGCCCGACCACATCGCCGTGTGGGGCCTGCTCATCAAGATCCGCCGCGACTTCGACCAGTACGTCAACCTGCGTCCGGTGCGCCTGATGCCCGGCGTGCCCGGCCCGCTGGCGCACCGCAAGCCCGGCGACATCGACTTCCTGGTGGTGCGCGAGAACACCGAGGGCGAATACACCTCCGTGGGCGGCCGCCTGTTCGAGGGCACGCCTCGCGAAATGGCAATCCAGGAAGCCGTGTTCACCCGCACCGGCGTGGACCGCATCATCGACTACGCATTCACGCTCGCCAACCGCCGCAAGCGCAAGAGCCTGACGGCCGCCACCAAGTCGAACGGCATCTCCATCACCATGCCCTACTGGGACGAGCGCCTGGCCGAGATCGCCAAGCGCTACCCCGACGTGGCGACGAACAAGTTCCACATCGACATCCTGTGCGCGCACTTCGTGCAGCACCCCGACTGGTTCGACGTGGTCGTGGCCTCCAACCTCTTCGGCGACATCCTGTCCGACCTGGGCCCGGCCTGCACCGGCACCATCGGCATCGCGCC
>Ga0055530_10002712_pt1 | contig 11003 bp, 11 predicted proteins | sample Araplavi_mTSA_r2_FD_55009 | JGI IMG/M metagenome (GOLD analysis project Ga0055530, IMG submission 55009) | Arabidopsis root microbial communities from North Carolina, USA - plate scrape MF_Cvi_mTSA_r2 | ecosystem: Host-associated > Plants > Roots > Endosphere | place: USA: North Carolina... | reverse complement strand
GAAGATGCGCATCATACCAACCTTGCGACCGAGGAGGCCAAGGCTCATTTTTTCTCCATTCCCACCTACGATTGGGCGGGGCTTTGTTTAACTACAAAAAATGATACGGGCAAAAAAGACGAACCCATACCGAAGCCGGCTAGTGTACCGATATTTCCCCCTTGACGCAACAGCTTTGTACGAGGTATGTCAAATGTTTTAGCCGTGCGGCAAGCGAGCGCCGCCGTGAGTTAACTGCCAGTTAAGATTGCCACCTTCGCGCAAGGAGGTAAGCATGGTTAAACTGGCAATTCCTGCTGTCCTGGCGGCCCTGGTGGCCATTTCCCCTGCCCGCGCCGGCACTGTCGGCGCCACCCTGAGCCTGGACCAGCTGCAAATCCAGACCAGCGGCAATGTCGCGCTTCAGCCCAGTTACTGGGAAATGTCGTCGCGCATTATCAACGTCAGCAATGACCTCGACATTTCCGACAATGACGGCCACAACGACAGCTGGCTGCCCATGGCCACTTCGTCCACCCACGGCGGATCGCTGACCCAAGGGAGCTGGGATGCCCTGGGCGGCGGCGGCAAGCTGTCCGTCTCGATGGTCGACACCGACGCTCCCTGGCGCTGGGGCAATACCGACCTGTGGACCAACACCTATGTCTACCTTGCGCCGGGCGCCAGCTTCACGGTCAGCGGCCAGCTTGCGCTGGAATTCGAGAACAGCACCACAGGCCAGGCCTTCAGCACGGGGGCGGTTGGCATATGCCTCGACCTGACGCCAGGCGAATGCCGCAACGACTACGGGCGCACCACCACCCTGGCCGACGATCCGGATGGCTATGCCGACCACTTTTCTGTGAGCTGGACCAACAATACAGACACCAACCAGCAGCTGTTGTGGAGCACCAGCCTGTCGGTCAGCGCCATCCCGCCGTCGCCGGTACCGGAACCGGCCGGCTGGGGCATGCTGGCCGGCGGGCTCGGCCTGCTGGGGGCATGCCGGAAACGGTATCGCAGCGCCTGAAAAACTCATTGGTGCCCGGGAGCAATGCCTCCTAATGTGGTGATGGGCTAGTGCGCCCTACAACCATAAAACGGAGACCATATGAAGAAACTGCTGGCAGTCCTCTGCCTGTGCCTGCACGCCCTGGCGGCGCAGGCCATCAACCTCGCCGGGCTGCAGAACGCCCACGACCCGGGCACCATTACCAAGGACGGCGACACTTATTTCAACTTCACCACCGGTACCGGGATCTGGTATTCCACCTCGACCGACCTGACCACCTGGCAGGGCGGCCCCGGGCCGGTCTTCAGCACCTATCCAAGCTGGATCAGCAACAAGATTCCCAACTTCAGCGGCTCGTTCTGGGCGCCGGACGTGATCCACATGAACGGCTACTACTATATCTACTACTCCGTCTCGACGTTCGGCACGTCCAGCTCGGCGATCGGCGTCGCGCGATCGGCCTCGCTGAAGAACCCCGCCTGGACAGACCTCGGCATCGTGGTCGAATCGTTTGGCGGCAGCAGCGAGATCAACGCCATCGACCCAGCACTATACCGCGACCATGACGGCAAGGTGTACATGAGCTACGGCTCCTTCTTCGGCGGCATAGGCGTAGCGGAGATCAACCAGTCGACCGGCAAGCTGGCCGGCAACGTCACCAAAATCTGGGGCGGCAACGGGCAAGACATCGAAGCCCCGTACATCACGCGTGACGGCGGCTACTACTACCTGTTCGTCAACCGCGGCGCCTGCTGCAAAGGCTCGAACAGCACCTACTACGTCGAAGTGCAGCGCGCCACCAGCATCACCGGCCCCTACTCCGGCACCCGCACCGTGCTGCCCAATGTCGACGGCAAATACAAAGGCCCCGGCCACATCGGCGTGCTGAAGCAGGATGGCTGCAACTTCACCTCGATCCATTACTACGACCTGAACGACGGCGGCAATGCCAAGCTCGACATCCTGCGCATGACCTACGGCGGCGGCTGGCCTGTGCTGACGCGTAACTTCAGCAACTTCGCCGGCTGCGGCGGCATGAGCGACGGCCCGTATGTCATCAAGTCCCGCCTGAGCGGCAAAGCGCTCGCGGTGGCCAACGCCTCCACCAGCAACGGCGCCATGGTGCAGCAGCAGACCTATAGCGGCGGCAAGCACCAGCAATGGTATGTCGTGGGACACGGCGACGGCCAATACAGCATCATCAACGCCGGCAGCCTGCTCAGCCTCGACAACTGGGAAAACTCCACCACCGCCGGCACCAATGTCGCGCAATGGTCCTACTGGGCCGGCAACGGCCAGCACTGGAGCTTCGCCAGCCCGTCCAGCGGATGGTACACGGTAAAGAACCTGCTAAGCGGTTACGTGATGGACGTGCAGAACAAAAGCACCGCCGAAAACGCCCAGATCATCCAATGGCCGCTGAACAACGGCAGCAACCAGCAATGGAGCTTCACCCGCCCATAGCAACAGCCCAGCCCGTGTCCCACCTTGGGGTCACACCCCAAATGGGACACGGGTTCATCTGGCCCGCAGGCGTAAAATGGGACGATGCTCTTTCGCTTCGCTGCCGATGTGGTTCTGCTGCTGCATCTCGCCTTCATCCTGTTCGCGCTGTTCGGCGCGGCCCTGGCGCTGCGCTGGCCGCGCTTGGTTCGGATCCATCTGCCGGCAGCGATATGGGCCATCGGCATCGAACTGACGGGCGCAATCTGCCCGCTCACCTATATCGAAAGCGATCTACGCGTGCGCGCAGGCCAACAAGGGTATGCGGAGGGGTTCATCGAGCACTACCTGCTGCCCGTGCTCTACCCGGTCGGCCTGACGCCTGCCGTGCAGTACATATTGGCGGGCATCGTGCTGGGCGTGAACCTTTTGCTTTATGCGTGGCTGTGGCGGCACCGCGACCGCTGATCCGCAGGAGGCAATCGCCACTTGCTCAGGCAAACGCACATAGCCCCGGAAAGTATCTGGCTGGCTGCGCCCCAACCTTGCCTGCAGGATGTGCATCAGGTCCTGATAGGCATCGCCGTCCTGCATCGGCGCACAGGGCAGCGCCAGGCGATACGCTGGAGCGGTTCCGTGTCCTGTCACCGCAACCGCGCGGTAAGCGCTGACGATGACCGCGACCAGCTCCGTCCCGGGCCGCACATCAAGCTGCCAGGCCACCGTTTCATAGCTGGCCAGCACCAGCACCACCCGCGACCCGCGCTGGTCGAGCACTACCCGCACCGGTCCAGCGGGCTGGCTGGCCGTGTAGCCAGACAGCACCACCAGTTGCGCACCCTCAGCGAGGGCTGGCGTCAGCAGGCCGCCGGGCAGCATCACGCTTGCTCCACCGGCAAGCCAGCCGGGCTGCCAAGGCTGTACCAGTCCACCTTGCGGGTGGCGACCATGATGGCGGCCAGCACGGCGAACAGCAGGATGGCGCCCAGCAACAGGGCGTTGTTCTCCGAGTTAAGCAGGCCAAACAGGATTCCGTACAAGGCACACAGCGCAGCGCCAAAGCCGAGGCCGCGTTTCCAGTCATGCAGTACATGCATCAGGTAATAGCCGATCAGCACGATACACGCAGCACTGGCGGCTATGTACGAAGCGATAAAGCTGTAGTGTTCGGACAGGCTGACCAGCAGCAGGAAGAACAGCGCCAGTGCCAGTCCTACCAGCAGATACTGCACCGGGTGGATCGGCAGGCGCTTCATCACTTCAAACAGGAAGAACGCGGCGAAGGTCAGTGCGACGAACAGCAGGCCATATTTGGTGGCGCGATCGGCCATCGAATACACGTTGACCGGCTCGATGAAGGCAGCTTCAATGGTGTCGAGCTGCGGCAGGGCATTCTCGCCCTGTCCGGCCGACTGCTCGCGCTGGCGCAGTTGTGCCTGCGCTTCGCTGGCCAGCGAGGAGATACGCCACACCGCCTGGAAGCCTTTGTCGTCAATGCTGTATTGCTCCGGCAGGAAACGACCGCTGAACTGCGGATGCGGCCAGGGCGAAGACATGACAAAGCGGTTATTGCGCGCCAGCGGTACGAAAGCCTGGCTATTCATGCCGGCCAGGTTCAGGTTGAAGCTGAACTTGACCGGGCCCGCAGCCGCATCCTCCATCGACAGCGTAGCGTGCAGGCCCTGTCGCGAGGAGCGCAGCCCGGAGCCCTGCTCGAATTCAAAACTGCGTGTGCCCCACACCAGGCGCGGGATGTCGCGCACGCCACGCACATCAGCCACTGCCAGCGCAATATACGGACGCTCCGCCGTAATTTGCGAGCCATTCTCAGTGTGCGGCAGCTCGGACACCGCCGGCACGATAAAGTCGCCATTGATCTTGTGCATGCCGTTAAACATCAGCACCTGGTGAATGCCCCGGTGGCGGCGTTCAGTGCCGAGGTTGGACAGCACTTCGAGCTGGCTTGGGAAAACCAGGTGTTGCGACTGCTTGCGGTAGCGTTTTGTTTCCGGCTTGCCGTCTTTGTCCTTCTCTTCGACGGCGTACACCTCGCTGTAAGGCATCACCAGTACCGGTCCGTAGACCTGCTGTTCACCGACCGAATCGGCAGCGATGCTGCGCGCCGCTTCATCACGGTAGGTGATGCGGTCCGTGATGGTGGACTGGATCATGGCCAGCGGCACGCCGAGCAGCAGCATCAGCATGCCAACGAGGATGGCTTTGAAAAGGAGTTTCTTCTGCATGGTGGGGCTTCCTGTTGTTATCGTTGCGCCAGTGTAGAGAGCTGGTATGCGGGGAAGATGCGTTCTGTGTGAAGCGATCAGGTTTTTCGCACGCGCTCAACTGTCAGCACGACCGGCATCGCCCACGTTGCTTGCGCAAATGGCTGCGCCAGAACTCGCCCTTTGGATTTCTCATGAATACGCCATCGGATCCATTTGTATGAGCCAGATGCGGTCGCGGATAATGTGTTGAAGCCAAGATAGACTGGACCAAGAAACGAAGTTCTGGTGTGCCGCCTTGCATGAGCATACCGAGGACTGAGTATTTCGCAGGTCAAATGGTCGATTAAGATTCTCAACCAAACTGCAAAGATGATGGGAGAGGAAAATCCATGGCGCGCATGATTCCGGCCACAGGACCGCAGGAAACGAATAGTCGTGGCGAGAAGAGAATTTATGACCTGTTGAAGCATGGCTTATCAGACGATTTCACCGTAATTCATAGTCTTCCTTGGCTCGCTCGCGGTGTTAAAGAAATCGATCCCAATTTCGCACCGACGGGCGAAATTGATTTCCTCGTCATTCACGAATCGCTAGGCCTTTTAACGCTTGAGGTCAAGGGCGGTAAACAGCGTGTCAAAGACGGGCTTTTCATATATGTGAAGACCGGAAACACTGGCAATCATATCCTGCAGCTACGCAATAATCTTCACGGCCTAGCCCGGTGGCTGGGCAATGATCCACGTCTTCGCTGGCGGATTGGCTATGGGTTGATTTTTCCAGATTGTGTGTTTGGCGAGAAGATCGTCAGCCCTGGACTTGTCGATCTTACCGTCACGCCACCGCAACCGCTGTTTATTGATCGCATGAATATGGATGCTCCCGAGCTCGCGGGTCGAATTCGCGAACTAATGGCGTACTGGAAGCAAACCCACGGTATGCCGGCACTTGGTTCCAGTCGCGTAAAACTTCTCATTGAAGTGCTGTGCCCGACGTTTGACGGCACCCCATCGTGGGGCGATCGGGTGGAGTATGACAATCGTGTCTGGTTACGCCTGACTCGGGAGCAAGTAGCTGTCGTGGACACTGTTATGGGTCAAGCCCGCATGGTCGTGACTGGCTGGCCGGGCACAGGCAAGACCTTAATTGCGGTCGAGATCGCCCGGCGCATGATCGCGAACGGCAAGCGAGTGTTGATGTTGACGTTCAATACCCTGCTTGTCGAGCATCTACGCAGGGAGACCGACTATGCAAAGACGGCGAAAGTGGCGACCTGGCATGGCTTCTGTTCGGAGTACACGAAAAGACTGCCAGAGGAGTCCAATTCGAGCTGGCTCGAACATGGTTGTTTGGACGATCTGCAGAGTGCACAAGCGAACGGGCGCATCCCGGAATTCGATGTGCTCATTCTCGACGAGGCGCAGACCCTCCGTCATGAGTGGTGCACTTGGCTCGCCACGCAATTTGTGGGAAAACCTATCGTCGCATTCTGTGATGAAACTCAGAGATTCGTCTTTGAGAAGGAGCGGATTTCCACGAGCGATCTCTGCAATGTTTTCGGAATTGAAAGCCCCTACTCTCTTACGATTCCCTTGCGATCTCCCCGCAGTGTGTTCGATCGTCTGCAGCGTGTTCGGCTGCCTTTGTATCAGATGTTCAATCCTCGCGATGTGGAAGAAGACACATTGCAAGAGCGTGTAGTCGGAAACGTAGACACTGCTATTGATGAGCTGATTGAGGAGTTGACGGCCAGAGGGGTCGACCGCGCAAACATTGTCGTGTTATCAAGGTTCGGGTGGTCGCGCAGTGGTGTCAGCGCCGAGCGCTATGAAACGGTAGCCCGCTTTCGTGGTATGGAAGCGCCTGTGATCATCATTGCTGGAGCTGATGATATGGACGACATCGAACTGTTCTGCGCCTACTCTCGCGCCACGACGGTTTGTATCGCGCTGTACCAAGCGGAGTCCTTGGGCTGCAAGCCCTCGCACGGCAAGTTTCAACAGCTGGTCTTGGAAGATCCCGACAATGCAAGTATCGCGAATACCGCGAAAGAACAGGGACTGACCAGATTCATCTTGGCCAGACACGTCCAGTCTGCTTCTGTTGGACTCTCCTCCGTGCAGCTATCTTGGTGTGATACTTGGAAATGCTGGTTCGTCGATCGGCAAGACGATACAGAGTCTGCGGACCTGTGGATAGACTACTTGCTGGCGTACCACGATTGGCCTGTGTATTCCTGGACGTCATCATGTCGACGCAAAGTCAAGCGTGAAGATCCTTCGACCGATAAGGTGCCGGGTGAACTCCGCACGGAAGTATATGAACTCCGTGCGTGTGAAGCGTGTATGAACATAACTCCGCACTTGCGCAGATCGCGTGAAGCCCCAGTATGCCAATGCTGTGCTGGTGCGATCAGGGACCGAGTGACGCCGCAACAAGAAGTGTTGGCAATGCTGCGAAAATTCGACGCAATCATCACTTCGCCGAATCCGGGGGCGATTGCGCAGGAAGTGAAAAATTCCCTGCCCTTGCCGCTTGCCGCGCTGGGCGCACGGTTATATGCCAGAGCCAGGCCGGCAGGGGTGCCTGCCGAGCTGAACAAACTAGCGAATTCCAGCGCCCTTCATCGATTGGCAACGGCATTCATCTATTCCCGGATCAGCGTGAAGAAAGTTGGTACTAGAATCGAGCGTGACACGCTCGCGAAGGAGACCGGCCGTTATGTGCTCCCCGAAGGGCTTACGGCGGAAGCGTGGCGCCAAGCGATCGCTCGTTGCCTTGGACAAAGCGCTAAAGCCGGTCTTCTGAAAAAGCAAAAAGATGGGGTATTTGAAACCGTCCCAATCGGCAGAGCAGCAGCTGGTCGAACTCAGAATGCAGCCAATCTTGAGTTTCGATGAACTGACACCGCTATATTGCTAAGTAATTGGTATCCTGACTCGCCAGTGCCGTGGCATCGGTGCCGAATCGATTGTCTTGGCGCAGATAATATCGACGCTGCGTTCAACGTCTTTTTTTCGCCACTCTGCCTTCAGTGGCACCGCGCATAAATAGACCATCGTGGATGCAGGTGAGTATCCCGCCTCCTGATATCCCCGGTCACGATTCAGCTCGGAGCGGATGAACGTCTGCGCGGCTTCGTGAATATCGTAATTCCGCTGCAGCCGGTCACTCCCGATGGACACCGGTAACTCCCAGCTTCGCCGCGCGGCCGAGGTAGCAGTTCGGCCACAGCTAACCAATACGCTTTTGCGTGATTCAAATAACGTCCATTTGCTCCTCAATGGTATCGCACACCGATCGACCATAACGCGATTATCGGGATCGATCGGCCGCCAATCAGTTCCGTCGCGAGCGTTCTGTCGATCAAGAAAGGCCCTTGCCTCTGCCCGGATTTCAAATAGCCCGTGATATGACTCGTTGCTTCGATACATCGCGAGTGGGTCAACGACGGGCTCAGTCGTAACATCACCAGCTAAGGCAGCGCCTGCAGAGAGAATCAAGGACATCGCACTACTCAATCGTAACAGTACCGACATATTGCCCTTCCTTGTCACTGCGGTTGGAGAGGAGCCCTTATGCGCTGTTAATGCGGTCGGCATGAAGCGGGAGGATCAAACTCGCGCGGCAGCCGCCGCCCTCCCCGTTTGCCACTTGCGCGCTGCCGCCATGCAGGGCGGCGACTTCGCGTACGAAGGGCAGGCCAAGGCCGGTGCTCTTGGCGCCATCGGGGCGCGGCAGGGAGTAGAAACGCTCGAACAGGCGCGCTTCGGCGTAGGCGGGGATGCCGGGGCCGGCGTCGCGCACGCTGATCTCGACATGGCCGTCGCTGCGCCGCGCAGCTATCGTCACCGTGCTGCCTTGCGGCGCGAAACTGATGGCGTTGTCGAGCAGGTTGCCCAGGGCCTGGCGCAGCAGGAGGGCATCGCCGCGCAAATGCAGGGCTGGATCGGCGTCGACCGCCAGTTGCAGCTTGCGCGTGGCGAGGCGGGCCTGGAAGTCGCCTGCCACGTCTTGCAGCAGGCCGGCGACGTCGAGCGGCGCAGCATCATCAATGCGCTGCTGCTTTTCGACGCGCACCAATGCCAGCAGCTTGTCGATCAGGTCGCGCTGGCGGGCGTTCTGCGCCTGGATGGTCGACAGGAACTGGCGCCGCTGTTCGGCTGGCATGTCCTCTTCCAGCAACTCGGCTGTGGCCTGGATGGCGGCGATCGGGCTTTTCAATTCGTGCGTCAGCGTGTGCATCAGGGTCTCGACGTAGTCCTTGCCTTCAAGCTTGGCGCGCATGGCTTCCAGTGCGTGGCCGAGGGTGCTGATTTCGCTGCTGCCCAATTTGGGCATGACGGCCTTGCGGCCGGCCTGTACGTCTTCCACGAACACCATCAGCTTGTTGACGGTGCTGGCCATGCGCCAGGTGATCGCCACGCCAATCAGCAGCGACAGGCCAAGCAGAACGATGCCCCATTTGAGGATCTTGCGCTGGCTGCGCTCAATGAAGCCTTGTACGCTGGAGATGGGTTTGGAGACGGTCAGCACGCCAATAATGCGCTCGCCGTCGCGCACCGGGGCGGCAACGTACATGCTCAAGCTGCCGTACTCGCGCGGCACCTCGCTGGTCATGCGCGCGCCGTATTGCCCGCGCAAGGTGAGGTAGACATCGTTCCAGCGCGAGTAATCCTTGCCGACAGCCTTGCCGGCGGAGTCGAAGCGCACGATGCCTTGCGCGTCGGTGATGGTGATACGGTAGTCGGTGTTGCGGCTGGCGGCAGCGATCTTGGCCAGCAGGGCCGGGTCGGCCGCGCCCTCTTTCACGTCGTCGGCGACCACTTGCGCCAGCAATTGCGCGGTATCGTTCATGGCCGCTTCCAGCGTGGAGCGTGCCCCCGGTTTGACTTCCTGCACGAAGACGTTGAGCAGGAACCAGGCTGCCAGGCCAACGATCAGGAAGTAGCCAAGCAGGATGCGCAGGCCGATCTTCATGCGCCGGACTGAAGGCTGTAGCCCATGCCGCGATGGGTCTGGATCGGGTCGGCGTTATCGTCGATGGCGCGCAATTTGGCGCGCAGGGATTTCACGTGGGCGTCTACAGTGCGGTCCAGCGTGTCCGGCGCGTCGCACCAGACGCGGTCCATCAGTTGGGCACGCGACAGCACGTGGCCGGGATGTTCGACCAGGGTTTTCAGCAGCAGGTATTCGTAGCGGGTCAGGTCGAGCGGCTGGCCGCAGAACAGGATGCGCGCTTCGGCGGCGCGCAGTTCGAAGCCGGGCGTGCGCGAGGCGGCCGGCGCGGCAGGCGGCGTGGCTGGAGCTGCAGGCGCGCCGCCGTTGCCGTTGCCCGCGCGGCGCAGGATCACGCGCACGCGCGCCACCAGCTCACGCGGCGAGAAAGGCTTGGTGACGTAATCATCGGCACCGATTTCCAGGCCAACGATGCGGTCGATTTCATCGCTGCGCGCGGTAAGGAAAATCACCGGCACTTCAGTGAACTGGCGCAGGCGGCGGCACACATCGAGGCCGCTGATGTCGGGCAGGCCGACATCGAGGATCACCAGCGCCGGCGCCAGTTCGCGCGCCGCGGCCAGCGCCTGCTCGCCCAGCATCACATGGTGCGGGGCGAAGCCTTCCTTGCCGAGGGCGAAGGCGATACTGTCTGCAATGGCTTGTTCGTCTTCGACGATCAGGATTGTCTTTTCACTCATGCGCGGCAGTATAGCGCGTCAGTTCTTGTCCGCTTCTTCTTTCTGCTTTTGCTGCGCCTCTTCCAGCGACTTCATGGCGTCCTGCGCCTTGTCGCGCTGGGCGCCCATGGCCTTGATGTCCTGCGCCGCCTGGTCGGCCGGGTTCTTCTTGCCGCAGGCGGACAGCAGCGACAGAGCCGCGATGGCGGCGAATACTGCGAAGCGTTTCATGTGATTCTCCCGAAAAAAGAAAAGCCCGCTCACGAGCGGGCTTTCCAGGTGTCTTGCGACGAAACCGGTATTACTGCAGTTTGATTTCGACGTCCACGCCAGCTGGCAGGTCCAGCTTCATCAGGGCGTCAACAGTCTTGTCGGTTGGGTCCACGATGTCCATCAGGCGCTGGTGGGTGCGGATTTCGAACTGGTCGCGGGAGGTCTTGTTCACGTGCGGGGAACGCAGCACGTCGTAACGCTGGATACGGGTTGGCAGAGGAACTGGGCCTTTTACCACGGCGCCGGTGCGCTTGGCGGTGTCAACGATTTCCAGTGCGGACTGGTCGATCAGCTTGTAGTCGAAAGCCTTCAGGCGGATACGGATCTTTTGGTTTGGAGCGGACATGCTTATTCCTTAAAAGAACGAACCGGCAACAATATGTTTCCGGCAATGTA
>Ga0055530_10002707_pt1 | contig 11022 bp, 12 predicted proteins | sample Araplavi_mTSA_r2_FD_55009 | JGI IMG/M metagenome (GOLD analysis project Ga0055530, IMG submission 55009) | Arabidopsis root microbial communities from North Carolina, USA - plate scrape MF_Cvi_mTSA_r2 | ecosystem: Host-associated > Plants > Roots > Endosphere | place: USA: North Carolina... | reverse complement strand
GGGAAGCAGTGTGGCGGGCCACCGAAGAGGAGGCGCGGCTCAGGCACCTGCAGTTGCCGGATGAGGGCCAAGACCCTGTTCGAGGCAATCCGCGATGAACGGGCCTCCCGCCGGGACTCGGGGCGCTTTCCCATCTATCTCTGCCCCGAGGGCACAAACCCCGGCGCCCTTCAAGGGGCCGGGGTTTGTTTCTTGGGAAGGTGGAGACCTGACCGATCAACCATGAAAAAGAAAGAACATCACCATGAATATCTGCTACGGGCCCATCGATTACCTGACGGCCTTCGCATTCGTGCTCGCGGCGGGAATCCTCTGCGGCTTCGGGCTGGGGTGGCATTTCCGCGAGCACTTCCGTTGGCGCTTGTCGCGCGCGTATCGCTGAGATCAGGTGGCCCCGCCCGAATGAAACCGATTACTGAACTTGCGAGAGCTTGCTCGCACATTCGACGAGCGACTTTCGTTGCTTCAGGTTCAGCTGCCCAAACCACAAGATGAGCTTGGCCAAGTCGTCATCCGGAGCATAGAAATATGCGACCGGCACGTTGAGCTCAGAGGCCAATCGCTGAGCGAACGCCATGTTGGGCTCGTGAATTCCGCTCTCGTAGCGCGAGATGCGTGCGCTCGCGGTGCCTTCGTCCAACCCTGCCTTTACCCCTAGCTGGTCCTGCGGCAAGCCGGCGGCGATCCTCGCCATGCGAAGGCGTATTCCAAAAACGGAACGAGCAGGACTGAGAGATGGCACCTTACGATATTCGTAACAAGATGCGGTCTCGTCTCTACGTTTAACGTAGAATTTTTCGCACTAATACCCCGAGGAAATGCAGTCAATCACCACCACGATCCTGCCCCGCGTTTGCTGGCCACCCCGTTGGTCAGGCACAGAGGGGGAATCGGCACGGTTCTCTTGATCCTGAGGAGGCTCCACACGCTTTTGGCCACGACACAGACAACTAAGAGGAGCGGCTCGCGCAGAACCGGAAAGACCGGCCCTCAAGCCGCTCAAGAGCTTCGAAGAGAAGCATCCAATTTTTGGAACTCACCAATGAATATTCACTTCACCAAGAACAACCAAACCCGCTTCGTCAAGCACGGCTTCTCGTGGCAACTGAGTCTTTTCGGCCCCATCGCCTTCCTGATGCGCGGCCAGTGGCCCCTGGCGCTGCTGTGCTCGGTCTTCCTGGTTGTCGGCGTTTTCCTGGTCGCCGCCTTCCTGATCCTCGTGTTCGATGCGCCGGACGGGATGGTCGATCTGCTGAGCGTCGGCATTCCCTGCGCGCTGGTGGGCCACTTCGGCAATCGCATCTCGGCACGCAGCTATATCAAGAACGGCTGGGTGCCTGTCGCGGATTTCCCGGCCGACTGGAATATCCCGCAGTTGATCGCGCCGAAGACCAGCGGCACCACGTCGACCTGAGCATCCTCTTTCTTCTTTCGAGACCACCCATGAAAACCTCACTCGGCGCCGTCTTCGCAGTGCTCATCGCCATCGTCTTGACGCCCTTGGCTCTCGCCAAGGGCGGCGATCCGCTCATCAACCCCGATGCCGTGAAGCACCAGATCGACCGCTCGGCCATGGAAATCCAGATCCAGGGCTGGAGCCGCGACCTCAAGTACCCGGTCTATCCGATCCAGGTACAGGCCGGCGGCAGCGGCGTGTACTACACGACCACCGAGCGCGTGAAGACCTACAAGGAGTTCGACTTTGACGAACTGCGCTGCGAGATCGGGGATGCCGACCGCGCTGTGCTGAAGACACCCGGCTACGCCTGCGCCGACGGCGTGTGCATGACCAAGGAGGGCGCCGTGCTCGGCACCGATCCGCGACGGCCGGTGAACAAGAAGCATCGCTGCTGACGAACGGTCCCGTCAAAACCCCATCCCCTTCACCTTTTCATTCCATCTCGACAATGACTCTCAAAGCAAAGCTGATCGCAGGTTACGGCGCCATGGGCGCCCTTGTTCTTCTCTACCAGTGGATCTTCGTATCGGGTGCAAGCTTCGGCGTAGCGCTCGGCAAGGGATTGGTCTGGCCGGCCGTGATCTTCCCTGCACTGGGCGGATTCATCGGCGCCATCCTCCTGGTCGCCATCCTTGTGGCCATCTATCTCGCTTGAGATGAGGCCCGGCATGCTGTCGCGCTCCCTGCGCCTACCTGGCCTCGTCGTTGCGTTTGCACTTGGGTCTGTGGGGCTGGCGGCCTGCTCCGGCGACGAAAGCCGCATCTATGACGCCTACAAGTGCGGCAACGTCGCGCAGATCCTTGGACGCCATGCGCAGGCGGCCGCCGCCGTCATGAAAGTCAAACCGCTTCTGGATCAGAAGACGGGTAACCCTGGCCAGTACATGATGGGTTTGAGGGACAAGTTGACCGACGACATGGCGCTGTACAAGCTCAGCCCTCGAGGCCAGGCGGAAAAGATCAACGACATCTACGAGTCTGGCACCTGCCAGAAGCTCTACCAATAGCCACAGCCGGCCACGCGTGACCTTCGGGCCGCGCGTGGCCGGTATGCCTTCTTTTTTGGATGCCTGTCGGGCATCTATCAAGCAATCGGCCTTTGCCTATTCCAAGTCATGAACTACTACGACGTGCTGGGCGTGCGTCCCAGCGCCTCCCTACAGGAAATCGAGCTCGCCTACCGTAGCCGGCGCACCCAGTACCACCCTGACAAGTACGCCAATGCCGATGCCGACACGGTGAAATGGGCGACCCACAAGATGCAGGAGGTCAATGTCGCATATGCGGCGCTGTCAGATCCCGACAAGCGAAAGGTCTTCGATTCGAGTCCCCCGGCAGATGGCGAACCGAAACCGCCACGCGCGAATCAAGAACGACCGACTCGCATGAGCTTGCAAGAGCTTCTCCGCCTGCGGCTGGCTCCGTATGCCGGTTTCTCGCGCATCTACTTCGCTCCCCGCATCCCGGTCAAGAAGATCAGTGCGGCTCGCGGCAACTACGCCGCCGACATCAAGGAGACAGACGTTGTCGCACTCATCGACACCACGGTGTTCGGCGGGGCCAAGGAAGGCATTGTCCTGACCGAGGAAGGTATGCGGATCAAGGAGCTGATGTCGGCACCTATCGACTGGCCGTGGCCCGATATCCGTTCTCTGGACATTCGGGGGACGGCCATCTGGGTCAACGGTCGTCAGGTCGCCGACTGCCCCATGGTCGACAAGCCGGAAGTGGAGCGGCTCTTCACCGCCGTCCGAGAGTTTCTGAGCGAGGCAGGTCCGAGCGGTTCGAGTGCAGCCAGCAGCGTTTCGCGCGCGGCGGCTTCCGAAGCACCGTGGACAGACCCGGAACTGAGCCAAGAGGTCTACCTGGCGGCGAAGCAGCGTCTCGTCGAGCTGTCTGATCTGTTGGAGCCCGTTGAGCGGGAGGTGGGAGAGCAGTGGCTGGACCGGCAAGCACTCGCGAAGCTCTTTGAACTGTCTCGTGACGCGCTGGGCGATCCCAAGAAGGCGAGGCTGGCCTATCGGTGGGTGCTGGAGGTCGGGCAACTGTGCGAAGCGGCGGTCACTTCCTTGAACCAGGGAGGGAAGTCGATCGATCCGGATCTGTTTCAGGGAAGCTGGGACGAGCCCGTTGCGATCCGGGACCTCCGATTGATGCTGAAGAACCTTTTCTCGACGATCCACGAGGAGCGCGAGAAGGAACGAGCGGATCGGTTCTTTGAAAGATAGGTCGCCGGCAGCGTAAGGAAACAGCGAACACATGTTGACCCAGAGTCGCCGATGTAGCGGGCTTGTGCCCGCTTAGATGAGGCGGGCAGATAGATGCTTTCAGAATGGGCTTGATGGGCCGGCCTCGTCGGCATCACCACAGCTCGGAATTCATAGTCGCTCGCTAGTTCTGTAGCAGTAGGTTGTTGGGGTTCGTGCATTTTTAAATCACTTATCGCTATGAATTGAGACGACGAACTCTTGCAATGGTGAATGAACCTAAAGGTGGGGGCGAACTATTGCTTCAAGAAGGTGAGTGAGAGCATGTTCACTTACCCTTTCTCGTCGTCTCTTAATTCTAACGAGGAAGGACGAGCGAAGATGGCGATATTTCGACTGGAAGTGAAATCTCACGGTAAAGGCAAAGCGGAGCGGCATTCGCGCTACATCAATCGAATTGGTGCAAAGGCAGCAAAGGATCTCGTCGCCCGTGGTCATGGGAATTTGCCGTCATTTGCAAACGATGAGCCCAGTGCATTTTGGGTGGCAGCCGATAGCTTCGAAAGGGTAAATGGGGCGGCAGCTAGAGAATATATTGTCTCTTTGCCTAAAGAACTTTCTGACGAGCAAAATACCTCTCTCACCCGTGAAATTGCTCAATTATTAGCTCCTAATCTTCCTTACGAATTCGCCCTCCATAGACCGAGAGGCGCCATCTCTGGAGAAGATCATCCTCATGCCCATATTTCAACTTCGGATCGAGCGCTTGATGGAATTGAGCGGCCGCCGGAACAATACTTTAGTCGAGCGCATCCAACGCGACCAGAAGCCGGTGGGGCACGAAAAATCAGCGGAGGAAAACCCCCCGGACAATTGTCAGCCGAACTCCAACGGAAAAAAATGATGGTAGCCGGGCTGATCAATGCGGCACTCACTCGAAATGGCCTGCACGAGCAAGTAGACCACCGCAGCAATGAGGAACGAGGGATCAAAAAAGTGCCTGAGCGTCGACTTCATCCAGCCGCTGTTCGCCAACTCGGGGTAGAGGAACTGGCGCTTATTCGGCAAAGGCGTCGCCAAATGTGAGCGCGGGGGGACATTCGACTTCGGGGGGAATATTCACCGCTGGAGTATTTTCTTGGCGGGCTTTGGAAATATTCACCTTCGAAACGGCGTGTGCGTTTGATCATCGTAGCCGTCGGGATCGACGTCTTCAACCGATGCTCTGTGCACAACTGGGGTAGGCGTGCATCCGGACCCGGACGATGGCCAATTGGATGCTTGGCGCGAACTGCCCGTTGCAACCGCCATCCCAACGGCACCTTTGCAAGGATGCTGGTAGGGAGGGGTTGCTAGGGCTCTCGATGATCGCGTGTGCTTCTCATGAGGCTGTAGGGTGGGTGCCGCGACGCCCGCCACCGCCGTCTTCGCACACAATTCAAGCAAACCACGGGAGTCACTGCCGCCGGGGATCTATTTCCACGCTTTCAAAAGCATGCCATCAAGGCGTCTCGATAGCGTGTCTCATTCCCGATCGATGCGCAGTAGTGATCCAGGACTTCATCGATTACTTGAGCAATCAGTTCGTCACGATCTTCGGCTGCAGCCAGATGCTCGTTGGTCAGGAACTTCTTGCACTCCTGCAGGCAACAGTCATAGACGGCCATGTCAAGAGATTCGTAAAGCGTCGCCTTGGACGGCGCCTGCGAACTCAGTCGGGACGTCGGGTCGGCCAGCGCGTCGGTCTGGTGACCCTCGGAGCCCGGGCCGTAAACTGGGGTCACTTTGATTACCGTCTGGGTCAAATCGGGCTCACCGGCGGCAACTGGACGGCTGTAGACCACAGGGCCTGCGGCGCTTGTTACACCGTACTTGGCTTCCCCCTGCGAATAGACTGGATGCGGCTCAACCGGCTCAACCGGCTCAACCGGCTCAACCGGCTCAACCGGCTCAACCGGCTCAACCGGCTCAACCGGCTCAACCGGCTCAACCGACTCAACCGACTCAACCGACTCAACCGACTCAACCGACTCAACCGACTCAACCGACTCAACACCGCCGCGATGACTATCCGCGAAACGCGAGGGAAATTGCGCAATCGTGTTCTGTCCCGAAGGGCGCGTGAAACTCGCTCGACGCGACTCAAAGCTGGAAGCAGGAAATCCTGCTCCGGGCGCGTGCGTCGAACCGAACTGCGGCGCGGGAACCGAATTCAGCGTCCAGAAATGAGGGCTAGCCTTGCCAGCATCTCGTTGTTTTTCAGAACGAATCCCCATTGTTGCCTTGGCTCTCTTGAGTGTCGCTGCGGAGATGCCGGCTGCGAGTGCCTGATCGTGAACGAGGGACGCTGGCTGCGGTCCACCAGCCAGCATGTGGCTGAGGAAGTCCTCCGCCAATTCCAGGGCACTCATAGCTTCGGGTTGGTCACCGCTTTCCGCTCGCTTCAGAATGTCTCTGGGAGATCCGTGGAGCGGGGTGCTGTTCCAGTGGATTCGTGATGAACTGATTTTTCCCGAACTGACTTGTAAATCAAAGGGTTGAATTTCGTATTCAAACCCACCATCGTCTCGGCCAATGTTGGATTTGGCTCTGACAAGAACGCAGCGACTAGGGGCCTCGTCTGCCGATTCAGTATTTACCTTAGAGGTCACCATGACCACGCGTGCCACGGCGCCGTAGGCGAGGCTACCGTTGATTCGTTCGAGCGGCTCCTTTCCTTTCGAGCTCTTATTCACATGGGTGATCCCCAGGATCGCACAGCGATGCTTTTCTGCCAAGTCATTCAATGGTTCGAGTGCACGTCGCACATCGGCATTTTTATTCGAATCACCGGGGACTGCTTGAACAATGGAGTCGATGATGATCAATGCCACGCTGCCAATTTGGGAAATCTCCATGCTCAGACGTGGAATGTCACTGGAGAAACTAAATGGGCGGGGCCGGCCGTTTTCAATGGTGCCGTTGACGATATGCACGTTGTCCATGTTGGCCCCTGCAGCAATCAACCGAGGAACGAGCGTGTCCGACATGTCATCCTCGCATGACCAGATGATGACGTTGCCCTTTTCGGCGTGAGAATTGTCTGGCCAACGCTGTCCTGTGATGCCTCCATTCGAGATAGTCGCGGCCAGGCGCATGGCAATAGTGGTCTTTCCTGTGCCTGGAGGGCCTGCGAGGAGATGAATTTTCCCCTTGGCTATCCATCCGTGCCAGATCCATTCCACTGCTCTCGGCATGACAGATGACGCGCGTCGCAAGTCGACGCTGTTCAGCCGTTGATGCATGCCATTGTTTGCTGATACCTGCCAGATCATTTTTGAGCCCCAGAGGTTAGTTGCTCAATGGCATCTACAGGCCAGCGGAGCCGGCCGTTGGGAAGCTTTTCTGGGCACAAGCCGAAGTACGAGCCAGTCTGCGAGTAGCGCTTTCGGATGGACTGCGCTTCCATCGACAGCTCGATGGCGAGTTCCTCCGTCGTGAGGCGAGGCGGGCGATGGCTTTGCATCGTTCCAAGGAGATTGTTCTTCATAGGTTCCCAAGGTGATTACGAAACGTGGTTTCGCGCTGCGGAGGACCGATGCCAGAGCTTTGCCAATCGGCTTCGCTCGTCGTGGCTCAACGCAGATCGCTTGGATGAAGTATCAAAAAAAGACCACTACGCCGTCACTAGCGCGGGTGCGGATGGGCGCAAATAGGCGCGAATAGGCGCGAATAGGATTAAGAAAAAGTACGCCCCCTTCAAGAGGCCTGTTTGGCGGAGGTCGATGGATTTTTGGAGCGGCGAAGTTTGCTTCGTTCGTTGCTGAATTGCTTGCCGAGCAACTTCTTGGTGAAGTAACGGGTGAAGCCTTGAGCATCCGAATATTTGATCCCCTTTCCCTCCACGAAGGCTCCCATCCCCTGCGGGCGAGGTCCTTTTATTTCGTCCGCCATCTCCTTCAATTTGTCCCAAACATCACCCACATTGTCTCGATTGTCAGCCTCGGCTCTGGCTTGATCAATGCATTTGCGAAGTTTGTGATCTCCTGGATTTGGAGTTCGATGAATTGTGGAGGTAGGTTGAGCCAGTAGTACCGATTTTTCAGATGAATCTCTTTTTGAGGGCGTCACTCTTTCTTTTGAATCGATTTCCCCTGCAATGAGAGATGTGGCTAAAGAGGCCTCAATGGCTGATGCCTGTGCAGAGGACGATTTCGCACTGATGGAGTGCGGGATTCCGATTTCATCGAGAAATCCAACAAGCTCGTTACGGTCAAAAACAATTTGTTTAATTCGATCGCTATCTTCTAGGTTTTTAAACATTCCTTCGTAGAGTGGGATGCCGTGGCGCGGATATTTATCGTATCGGCCAGCCCGAAATTTTTCTAGGCACCGCGCAAAGTATTCGCTCATATAGACAAGTATGCGAAGTCCCTCGTGTCGGGCTGAGTCGCTGATTTTGGGACGCCCCGTTTCTCTCCAGTCAAACCATTTTGGCCCGTGAGGCGCGGCATTATGAAGATACTGATCAAGCACCGGCGCGGCTTCAGAGTGTTGATAGGCGGATTGAAATAGATCATTGATCGCGCTTAGCTTGAGTTTATGTAAGGCCGCCTGAAAATCCTCGGTCTGATTTTTGTATCGCCCGCCTTCTTGGAGAAATGGAATTCGGGAGAGGGGGAGGTTTTTTTCCCAATCTTCGGGAATTGGAACTTGTTTGGAGACAGAGTCCAAAACTTCCCGCAACGAAACATATTCCACCGAATCCTCCTGAGTGTGGTGAACAACTAGCAGCGTTGTTATCAATCTGCGATCACAGTCTTGCCTTGCGATTTTGCTGGCTTCGCCTCAAATGCAATGCCTGTCTGCTCAGGCATCCAAGCCTCGATCTTGTCATGCCACATGCACAGCAGATTGATCACACGCCCTAAGTAGCTCACGCGGCTCGCGTGGTCATCAGTGCGATGTGTCGGCAGCCTTCTCCGACTGTTCGTCGAATTTGAACTCGATGCCGGCCTGTTCCAGCACCCATGCCTCGATGCGCTCATGGTGGATGCGCAGCAGGTCTAGGGGGCGCACGGTGTAGTGTTTCTCGGCGGTGGCGCTCGGCTTGTGGCCCATGATCTGCGCCACCACGCCGGCCGGAATCTCAAGCCATTCGGTCAGCGACTTGAATGAGCGACGCAGGCCGTGCGGTGTTAGGCCCTCGATTTTTGCCACAGCGCACGCTGCCTGCATGCCCGCGCGGGGATCGGAGATTCGGCCGTCCTTTGCTGTCGCGCTGGCAAACACATAGGGGTTCTCGCTTAAGCGGGGCAGGGAGGCGATCAACTCGGCAACGTGGGGTGTGAGCGGAATCTTGCGTTCGCCTTCGACCTTGTCGCGGATTGTGAGTGACTTCCAGCGGGTATCAACATCCTTCCACGTCAGATCAAGCACCTCGGTGCGGCGTGCGCCGGTCAGAAGCAGCATCTGCAGGTAGGCGGACATGACCGGGTTTGAGAGAGAGCGCACGGCATCGAACCAAGCCGCCAACTGCTCCTTGAGCAGCACATCGCTCTTCGCGGATGCCTTGCCCAAAGCCTCGCGCGTGCGGCGCGTCTTGGCCGGGTTCACCGGCTGCACTTGCCCCTTGTAGTCGTCTTGCTCCGCGCACCAGTTCAGGAACGCCTTGAAGCAGCGCAGTGCAAGCCGCGCCGATGACGGCCGGGTCTTGGCCTCTTTGGCAGCCCAGGCCTCGACGACAGACGCAGTGACATCTGTGAGGCGCAGACTCATCAGGGAATGCAGAGGGCCGGGGATCGTGACGCCTCGGCCGCGAGTGCCGCGCGTGGCTTTTTCACCTCCGCCTTTGGCGAGTCGCAGGTGGTCGTCGTGGTGGCGCACGCCCCATAACGGCCGGCGATCTTCGAGATAGAGTTTCCAAACCTCCCCAACCGTCAATTCGGCCGCCTTGGCTGCTGCCCGTGTAGCCGTGTCCTCGGCTTGGCGTTCTGCCTTCACGAGTCGCGGATCACGGCCTTGATCGATGTCGCGCTGCATCTCTCGGGCGCGCTCCCGGGCGTGCGAGATCGACCAATCAGCCACCGCCCCAATGGTGATTCGGGGAGACTTTCCTTGGAACTCCCGCTGGAAAATGTAGCTGGGTGCGCCCCGTGGCGTGGCGCGGACGCCAAGGCCGGTGACACCGGCATCCCAGATGAAGGCCTGTGCCTTGTCGGCAGGGCAGGCGAATGCTGCAAGCCGGCCAGTCGTAAAGTTGATTCTCGCCATCGTGCCCCCGCTTCTTACATCCATCGTGGATGTACTGGCGGATGTAAGGAAAAAATAGAAATGTCGATCGATTCTAATCAACACCGCGTGCGAGACGGGCACGGATTTCAGAGAGGAAATGCGTTGACTTCTACTGGGGAGAGCAACTTAGATCAACATCGATCAACCTAAAAATCTTCCGACTCATAATCCGTTGGTCGATGGTTCAAGCCCATCACGGCCTACCACCCAATGCGCCGCAGCGGGGTCATTTCCCGCCGGCAAGGTACTCGCCACCGCCTCGGCAAGTTGCCCACCCCCTCGACGGCCCTGCGCAGCAAGTCTTGCCAGCAAGGCCGAGCGATCAGCAGGGGTCTCGCGCGACCCTTCAGAGGTCCAGCTTCAGGCTGGCCACGACGCTGCGTTTCGCGCCTGGAATCACATACAGATTGCCCCAGGAGGCGGTATAGAAATTCCTGTTGAAGAGGTTGTGCACGTCGATCGAGACGCGGGCGGTCTTGTTGATCTGCCAGAAGCTCACCAGCTTGACGGTGGTGTAGGCCGGCAAGGCATAGGTGTCGGCGCTGTTGCCTGAACGATTGCCCACGTAGTTGATGCCGGCACCGACCCCATAGCGGCTGCCGTCGGCCAGTGCATCTTCACGGATGGCGAACAGGCCGGCGCTCGTCTTGGGGATGTTCGCGATGCGGGTGCCGACCGCAAGCGTGGCGTCCTTCGAGACCCGGGCATCGACGTAGGCGAAATTTCCGCTCATTCTCCAGTTCTTGTCGATCTGCCCGTAGACGTCCGCCTCGAAGCCGCTGCTCTTGACTTCGCCGGCCGCGACGGAGAAGCCGGGCGTGTCGCTTGCTGTCAGTACGTTCGTCTTCTTGATGTCAAACACCGCCAGGTTGGCACCCAGGCGCTGGTCGCGCGTCTGCAACTTCAAGCCGGCCTCAAGCGCGGTGGAATATTGCGGATCGAACGCCCGGCCGTTCTTGTCGGTACCGCTGTTGCCGCGAAACGACTTGCCGGCAGAGACGTACCACGAGCTCCAGTCGTTCGGCAGATAGGTCAGGCCGGCGCGCGGCGAAACGGCATCGTGCTGCTGAGCGCTGTTGCGGT
>Ga0055530_10002697_pt1 | contig 11047 bp, 9 predicted proteins | sample Araplavi_mTSA_r2_FD_55009 | JGI IMG/M metagenome (GOLD analysis project Ga0055530, IMG submission 55009) | Arabidopsis root microbial communities from North Carolina, USA - plate scrape MF_Cvi_mTSA_r2 | ecosystem: Host-associated > Plants > Roots > Endosphere | place: USA: North Carolina... | reverse complement strand
CCATTCCGAACAGAGAAGTTAAGCCCACCAGAGCCAATGGTACTGCGGTAACACGTGGGAGAGTAGGTCGGTGCCAAATCTTAAAGGAACCCTTCAGCAAAGCTGAGGGGTTTTCTTGTTTACAGGCTTTTTTGAGCCGAAAGACCAAAGCTTTCAGATTATTCGCGTTTCTTCCCTCCCGATAGCTATCGGGACCGAACAGAGAAGTTAAGCCCAGCAGTTCCGATCGCTATCGGAACAATGGTACTGTCCCGATGCATCGGGATGGGAGCCCCGACAAGTCGGGGTAAAATCCGGTCGGTGCCAAATCTTAAAGGAACCCTTCAGCAAAAGCTGAAGGGTTTTCTTGTTTATAAGCTTTTTTAAAGCTTAAAGACTAAAGCAGAATTATAAGGCTTTCTATATAAAGTGGCTTTTTAATATCCTTAAAAACCTGCGAGGTTTAACCTTTCATTAGCATTAAGATTGCCATCCGATAGCTATCGGATCAAGCTGGCAATGACGGCAGGACTAGGGGATTGCAAAAGAGTTGTAAACACGATAAATACGCTGTAGATTTTATCCACAGTCCCCACGGTAATAGCCCTGATGGCAGTGAAAATCCCTTTTGGCTGGAAAACACACATCAATGCTCGCCGTACACCTCCAAAAGGATTGCAACGTACAGCAGGACGGAACCTATCAGATTAGCACTGGCTTTGCGCTTCTAAAAAAGAATAAGATTGAATTAATGTTAATCTGCTCCTGTTGTAGCGTTTTCAACCTTTCTGTCGTTTTCATTTTAAACCAAATATTTATGATCAAAAAAACAGCATGGCTATTACTAATTGCGCTTAGTGTTTTAAGCTGCAAAAAAAACAAAACAAAAACCGATTGCAGGGATAAGATGTGTACCTACGAGTTTCGTTCGGTGGGCTTTCGGTTTATGGATAATAAAGGCGAAGGCGCTGAAGTAAAAGATTTTAGTGTAATTAACCAAAGAACAGGTGAAAAGGTTATGGCCAATTCGAGTATGACTAGCAATTTGGTAAAAGGTGCATTTATTATTGCCGATGACGGAAACGTTAGAAGTTTATCTGAACAAGGCGATAACTTAAAAATTACCGGCACTTCAGTTCAAACCAATCAAACCAAATCGGCTGTAATTAAAGTAAGTGGTGGTGAATGTGCCTGTCATATTGCAAAGCTTTCTGGTCCTGATCAAATTGCCTTCGATTAAAAAAGCTGTACCTGTTTAAGGGTACAGCCGTATTATAATTTACTCCGAGAAATTATTTTAGTCTAGCAAGGTCCAGGTTTTTTTAGCCTGTACTTGCTGTACTACCTGTTGCTCGGCAACAACAATATTTTCTTTCCGTTGGCCAATATATTCTAAGCCACTCAATTTATTCCAGAGCGCTACCATTACATTCATAAATTCGCTAACCATAAGCATGCTCTGGTTAATTTGTTTATGGTCGTAAACCAATTCGATAGTTTTGGCCAATAGTTCCTCAAAGTTTCCGGGTGTTACATCCTTCCATTCGTAGAAATACTTTAATAGTTCTTCTCTTTCGCGTGGATCGATTAGTTTTATGGCTGTAAAAAAGATATGTGCCAGACTTGAAAAGTACCCCACCAAAACGACCGGTGGCTGGCGATGGGCGATGTTACGGTATTCGTAAAACAAGCCTGCAATGTAATCAACTATCTTTTCAGAAATGAGGCGAATGTTTTTACCTAGCGGCGTAATGTTATCACGCCCCCCTGTTTTATCGATAATTTTAAAACAGGCCAGTTGCATATCATTTAATAAAATGCTAAGCGATTCGTAGTAACGGATTAAAGCCGGGTGACTGGTTATTGTTGAGCTGGGCGGAATATAACTACGGTTGATAGATAACCTTCCGTTTTCGTAGTACACCTGGCCAATTGTTAAAAAATAGCTATCAGCGCCTTGTGTACTCACTTCCGATTCGGGCAGCACCACAATGGAGTAGCTTTTGGCCAGTTCAGGGTAACGGATTGGGCTCTCTTCGGGGTTTGGCATACCTGCCGGTGTACGGTTAAACGGACTTACTGCAAGTAAAATAGCATAATTACGAGGCTCTGATTGCCCAAAGTAATGATTATGCACCAGCATATCGGTATGGTTGGCCTGGGCAATATCAATGTGGCAGCCCTCGGGCGTAACAGCATTGCAATAGCTTACCCTGATTTCGATGTGGTTAGTAGCTTTCTCGATAATTTCGATCTCGTGAGAGCTTTTATAACCTGCAAAAGGCGGTAGAAAGCCGTAATTGCTATTGTTGAGATTTAACGATACGGCATCTCGCACAAAATCCTGTAAATAGAGATCGTTCAGGGTAAAATGATCGCTCGAAAGCTTCATGCCATTAACCCAGTTAATGGATTTATATCTTAACGGCTTTATCATGGTAAACTGTTTTTTTAGTATAGATTAGATAAAGATAGCACTTTCTCCCACTTCGTTCGGTTTGTTTACATTTTCCGAAACCCGTTTGGCGTAAATGGTCATTTTCTCAGTAATACCATTTTCGATAATATCCAGATCAGGATCAATGAAAATATTGCGCTTAAAAAAGGACGTTTTGATAAAAAAGATCCAATTGTAGCTTTCGGCATCATCAGTTTTAAATTCTACCGGGCTCTTGGCAAATTTAAGGTTATAATCGTCTATAAACTTATGAAACCAGGTGCCAAAGTTCATGTTTTCTACCGCCTTTACCTTTACTTTAAGCGGTTCCGGGTCGCTACTTTTTTTATACAATTCCAGTTCAAGCACCAATAGTTTGTTAAAGTCAACATGATCCATATTGATATCCAGCGGTGTATCAGGATATCTCCAGATTTTATAAATCTCTGAAGGGATATTGAGCAGTGAAACGTATGCCCACCAGAAAATAAGTGGAACAAAGAACCAGGTGATGCTGCCTGCACCAAACCAGCCAAAATTTACTGAACTTAACCAGTTAAAGGCCAGTTGAAATAAATACAAGGCTAAGATTGCAGAAACCAGTGTGGCAAAAAATATAAACACCTTGCGCTCCAGTGCCTCTTTGGGGTAATATTTGGTTAGCAGGTAAACGAAAATGATACCGGTTAAAACATAGTAAATACAACAAATAATATAGCCCCAGGGCATATAATTGAAATTGAGGAAGCCCAGAAAACCCGGAAGTGCCAAAGCAATGCCGGTGAGCAAAACACTTACAATTAATTTTTTGTTGTTAAGAAACTGGTTTTTCTTGTTGATGATAGATAGTACTGCCGTTGAAACGAGAAAAATCAACGGGAATAGCAGAAAGCGAATAAAAAAAGATTTAACGTCCATTAATTTGATAGATGTGATGTATTACAAATATAGTATCTTTAGTATTTGATCATAATCCTAATTATTTCTATAATAAAAATTTAACCTATAACAAATAAGCAGGTTTAATGTTTAAATGAAAAAAGAAATTATAGTGCATAACGAATTATTTACAGATTATAAGGCTGTAGCCCATGCTGCCGATCTGATTGAGCGCAACGAAACTGATGCCGACCGGATAGAGGTGATCCCGGTTGGACCTGATAAACGTGCCTTTGCGAAAGACATTGAAGACTCGGTTTCTTATTACTCAGAAAAACGAAGGCATAACCGCATGCGTATCACTACTAATCGCGAAGGCCTTTACGATATGCTACCCGAAGGGCTTTTTCATCGGCCACCTACCGGAAGTGCCAGTTTGGATGAGGAGGGTATGATCAAAGATATCCGCGAGAGAAGGGAAGAAGAAAAGCAAGCCAGGCTGTTTTTTAGTCCTTTTGATGCGGAGATCAATCAGGTGCGGGTTATGACTGAGCTGTATGAGAACCGGCTCGATAAAAGAACTACCTATACCGAGTTAAGCCAGGTTTTTGGTCTGGGCTGGGAAGAATTCAGCTTGCTTAATAAAGAACAAAGCATTATCTGGATGCACCTGCTGCCCGAAATACAGCAAAAGCGGAATGATATCAATTTTGTATCTAAAGTACTTACCGCCCTTTTTAACCTCCCTGTAACATTGGTAAATACAACCGAACACATTACTCCGGTAAAAATTGCCGGCGATTTACAGATTGCTCTTGGCACAGGTGCTTTGGGGGTAGATACCATCATTGGTGATAGTTTTATTCCCGACATTGAATCTTATCATATCAACATCGGTCCAACTTCACCGCAGGAACTGATAAAATTTATCCCCGGACAAAAAAACAGGGCAATTTTAGATATGGCCATAAGCTACCTCATGCCTGTTGATGCCGAAATAAATGTCGAACTACTTACTGCCTCTGATTTTCATGAAACTGTTTTAAGTACCGAAGGTGAAAGTGCCTTTCTGGGATATACTGTATATATTTAGGATACCAATATCATAAACCTATATTGTTTTAAGCGTAGCTGGTTTAAGTAACATGCGGTAATGTATATTCATAGTACTACGTAAGGTTAGTTTGGCTTGGGTAAGATGCAACAGTTCATCCCAGTCTTGCACATTTAAATTGGCCTGATCTGCCGGTTCAATAATGATATCGGTAGTTTTAATAAAACCCGCATTGGGTTTATTATCCATAACAATACCTTTTGCCAGGGTAACGCTTTTGAGCTTATCGCCAAGTTCGTAGCGGCAAAAATTAATCACATCTGCTTTAGTAATAATGCGGTCGGCGGTAGTGAGCCCGTACTTGTACGCCTGCACCCGGTTGCTTGCATTTAATCTCGAACGCCCGCCTTTGGTTGCGCTTAATAAAAAAACACTGTCTGCACTCACTTTACTATTGTTATACACCATTAGCCGGCTACCCGTGTTGATGTGGTTGGCTTCTTCTGCCTGTGTAACCCAAATATCGAGAAACAAGATGTCGGCATCATCAATCGGCTTAATTACAATATAACTGGGCAACTCTTTAACGTCTTTCAACGCCGATTGACTTTTTTGTTCAATTAAAGCAATGTTCTGTTCCAGATTCTTCAGTACGGTACCCAAAAAATCGGGTCCATAAACCGAAAATGCTGCTTTCTCATCGCGTAGCAGCTCAAATAGATAATCAACCAGTTCTTTGGCATTCCGCGTATCAAAGCGCTCGGTACCGCCGTAACGGATGGCAAAGGAGCCATCGCCTTTTTCATTTTCGTTGGTATAAGGAATTTCATTGTAGCTTTTCCCCTTATTATCTTTCAGGCTCTCTACAGCCAGCATTTGATCCAGTGCTTCCGTTTTAATGGGAATAATGTTATTCATGGTTTTAAGCCGGTGTTTCACCTGGCTAAGCCTTTTATTTACTACCGGAAAAGCATTGATATGTACATGAAGCTCGTTCAGCATTTCCTGAGTAATTGCTGCCGGAAAAACAACTTTAAGCCATTTAATCTGCTTATCTATCTGGTTGAGATGTACCTGCTGGAAAATATTTTCAAATCCCGCAGGAAGTTCTTTGTCAGCATTGACATTAAAATCGTTAAGGTCGCCCAGGGTGATAAACCGTTTGCTGTAATATTGCAGTACATCGGCCTTAACCAGGTTAAGTAGTTGTTTGTACTGAAAAGGCGGCGCTGTTTTTCCGGTTAAAGGCTCATCCATAAACCTTTCGGTATAGGCGGTAAGTTCATTGTCATGATAGTACCATTTGCCCAGCGAGAGCAAATCGTAGGTGTTATCCGGAACTGAATAATTCTTCCAATCAAAAAAGATATTCAGTTTATTAAAGTCCATCCAGTCATTAATGCCGCTAAAGCCAATATACATGGTGTTTTTTTCTACATTAAAGCCAGGTAATGTGTTCGTTGTGGGGTATTTGTTCAATTGCTCTACATTAAACAGGGTATTACCGGTAACCATGTATTTAATATCAGCCCGTAAAACCTTTACCTGATGGAGTGGACTAAAAAAAATATCGGTTTTTACCACCTTATCATTTTCCTGCTGGATATTTTTTTTAAAAGCAAACTGGGTGTATGGAGAAAAATAATCGTCTTTTTCTACTGGTTTGGCATGTAGAATGGCGTGTGCCGGCAAAGAAGAAGTTAAATGATCAGGTGCCAGAATACGGCTTATTTTGTCGAATATTCTGTTCTCGAGGTTTTTAACGTCGTTTGAGACATTAAAGAGTTCATTGCTTAAAGCTTCTATAATCAGTTTAACCAGTGGGTCAAAATCATGACTATTTTTAACATTCCAGAAATCTTCGGCATTTTTTAAAATTCTATTGCGGATCTCGTCTTTTGAAGAGTAAAAAATTGGTTTCATGTGTAGAGAATTTGTGGCGTTTTTTTAGGTCGATAAGGGGCTAAGGAACAAAGCGGTGTTAAAAAAATATTTTTCTCCTGTATTTTTTATTAGCGATCTAGCACTTATATCAACCTTCTTTTTGATCTCTGTTATCTTACGTAACGGATATACATTTTCTACTTCCGTAATGCGCACTTCAACCTCGGTATTATAAATCCTGAGTTCATAATCGGTGATGGATTTAAGCAGCGATTTCCTGAATTTTTCCTCCCAAATGCTCTCACTAACGATTAATTCGAAGTCAAGGTCCCAGATTTCGCACCCGAAATTTCGCTGATGCCGGTGCTCTCCAAAGCGGGTAAAAATGATCAGCTCCAGGTGATTGGAAATCGATTTTCCGATGTCAGTTGACTGTAAATCAGCGCCTGTAAAAATGCTGTTAAATCGGAGCGGTTTATTTAAAAAAAATCCAGACATAGATGTTTGGCTTAAAGTTTGCTAAAAGTAGAATAAAAAAATCGTTTTAATAATCAAACAACAAATATTAAAAATTGTTATAGAACAGAATTAATTTGTGAAAGGTTTGTGTGATTTTATTGGTGTTGAAGTGTCGGATTAATTCTTATGTGAATGCTACATTGATAATGAAATGCTCTTATGAAACCCATTAACGCGACAGAAATTAGAAGTGCCTACGCTAAATTTATTCTCAACTTTGTATGGTTAACCTGCTTCTCCATTCTCAGTATTTATCTTTTTTTTCTGGCCTCCGATTATGAGTATACCCTGCTCGATAAAAAGGTGAGGGAAACTGAAAAACTCTCCTCATTAAGAAAGGACATTAATACCAATTTCGACCTCATTCTGGTACGCTTTAAAGAATTGGCTCAATACCGCAATTACAACGCAAACGAAATGAGTAAGCAAGCCATCTTGCTTAACGATATCCAGGCAGCCAACAATAAAATTAAAGATCTGACCTCCAATAAAACTGAATCCGGACTGAGTTTCGACCTGTATCGCAAATTAAACAACAATGTTGGTGCAATGGCGGGTTTACAGGATTCGCTCAACCAATCCCGTTACGACATTCAACGATATAAAGAACAAATAAATGATTGCTCGCGCGCGAACCAGTCTGCAGTAAAAAAAATTAAAAACGGCCGTTTCGGCAGATAATTAAAGCCATGATAAAACTGAGTATAAAAGAAAGACGCGAACAATTTTTGTTTTTTATGGCCCTTTTCATTTTTACCGTGGGGCTTTTAAGCTTTGGTATTTTTTACAGTGATAAATCGCGCTACGAAATTTCTAAAGATGAGCTTGAAGTAAAAATTGCCGAAAACGAAGCATTCGAAGCCATGGTCAAAGAAACGATGCCTACCGTTGATAGCACCTACAAACAAATTACCCGTTATAACCCCAATGTACAGGCTGTTTTTTTAAAGAACGATATCCAGCTTTCGCTGGGCTCAATCAGGGCAGCATTTGATCGCAAAGCATCCGATTCGCGCTATAAAATATTTGTTCAAACAGCACAGTTGTATGACCGGTTATTTTACGACAGGCAGGAACAAAACCGAAACATTACAGATATAGAGCTGCATAAAAAACAATTAGACGACTGCATTACCAACAGGCGTCAGCTACAGCAAACCATATCTGCCAGATAAAAATCCCTAATCAACCTATAAAAAACGCTACTATGTCTGATACAAACACCAAGCAAGTTAATTCCAATTCGCAGGGCTATGTGATCCTTTACATCCTGTTGGCTGTACTGCTTTTAACCGGCCTCATTTTTTTATTTAAAAGCTCCTTATTCGAAAAAAGGGTAATTGATGCCCGAATCCTCAAAGATGAAATTTACCTGAACGAGCCATTGGTTTTTACCGATAATACCCCAAAAGCATCGAAATGGCTGTGGGAATTTGGTAATGGTGCAAAAGCCACCACCAAAACAGGGTCTTATCATTACACCAAACCCGATACGTATATTGTTCGCTTAACCGTTGACGGCGAATTGCGTCAGGAATTTCCAATAACCGTAAGAGATACCGTGAGGGCTGCCCTTGTAGATAGTGCACTTACCATTAGCGGCCCAACTGCCGGTTTGGTAAACGAAGAAATCAGGCTGGAAGGAGATGGCGAAGGCAAAGAATTTGAATGGTCTTTCGGCGAAACCGGCCGTGTAGACGTGAAAGGTAAAACAGCGCTGTACACTTACCGTGCTCCCGGCAAATATGTGGTTAAACTCCGGTCAGATAAAAGTCCAAAGCCTGCATACTTAACCATTTTGGTTACCGATCCCAATGCAGAAATTGTAGAAGATATTGTTGCCCCGGGCGATGGAGAACGCAAAACTATCGACGATATCAGGGCACGATTACAGGCTATAGCCAATGGCGCCGATTTTAATTCCAATTACTATTACCTCATTAACAAATACATGTGCAGCAACGAAAAGGTTAGCGTAAATGTAGAAATGAATGGCAAGAAAAAACAAACCGATATTTATTCGTACTGCATGGGGCTCACTTTTGGCGGCGAAATAGCCATTGATGAAGCGCAGTTAACTATAAAACCCAATTCTACCTGCGCCAGTTTATTGAACATTAAACAGCATTCGGCAACAGCCCAACCAGCTGCAACTGTCGCTGCAGAAGCGCCCGCGAAAACCAGATAGATTAACCTCAACCTAATTTTAAAGCTCATCTACAAAAAACTATGAAAAAATATCTCTTTTCCATCCTTTTATTAGGAATATCCTTTGCTTACGCCCAATCACCGGCCTCGTTTGGCAAAAAAGTAAAATACATGCCAAAAGCCTATGAAAAACCGGCTGAAAGCATTAATGTAAATGAAAGTACCAGCAGCAGCAGCTTACCCTGGATTGTTTTTTCGGACAGAGAAGACAATTATACAACTACCGCCCCGGGAGGAAGCCTGATTATGAAAAAAATCGGTTTTATGGAACCTTTTTATGTATCGAAAGAAGAAAATGGCTACCTGAAACTCATTAAATACAAAGCCGGGATGATCAGGGGCAGGAAAATAACAGATAAAAGAAGCGCTATCAGCTATGGCTGGATTGCCAAATCTAAATTGTTGCTTTGGCAAAGGGCTTTTTCTAACCAAAAGACAGGCTATGCAGAAAAAGCCATTGGTATTGTAAATGGTAAAAACCCCTTAACCGAACCTAAATTTTATTACGATACAACCGATTCTATTCTGGTGTATAACACGCCCGAGCTTAAAGACAGACGCACCAAAGTAAGGTTGCACGAAATTGCTTATATCTTCAAAAAATCAGAAGATGGTAAAAAATACTTGATTGGCTCAGACGATCAGCTCGTAGCCGATACCGCTTTAAAAAGTATTTATGGCTGGGTTGCCGCTTCGGCCGTACACAGCTGGGGCGACAGACTTTACATTACCGCTGTAAAACCGGGCAATTACGATACGGATGACTCTACCGCTAACGCGATAAAAAATGGCATCAGCAAAGGCACTGCTTTCGTAGTCGACCCTTTGTTGCCAAGGGAAAACCTGATTTTAAGAAGTGTTCCGGTTGTTTCGGATGAAGACGGTACCTACTCGGTTGGGATCGCCGCCGATGTTTACAACAAAAAGGACAATAAGATTTTAACCATCAACGGCTCATCACTTTCCTATCAGGATTATATACAGCTACGCAAAAATAAAAACAAAGTAAATGTGGTTTTTGTGGTAGATGGCGGAAGTCCTATGACCAAATATTTTTCGGGAATGACCAATACCATTTCATCTTTTGAAAACATAATGGGCGATTTTGGTAAAGGCACTAAAGTAAATTATGGTGGCGTGGTATACCGCGGCGAATCTGGTTGTTCTGTACCCGGCATTTTTGTAAACCCCATTCAGGATGATTACCGCAAATTAATGACCTTCCTCTCTAATCAGGCTAAAAATACCGTGCGTTGTAATGGCCAGGTAACAGAAGAACCGGTTTTTGGTGCACTAAAGGCTGGCTTAAATCTTTTTAAAGGTAAAAAGAATGAAACCAATTTAATTATTCTGGTAGGTAGTACCGGAACCACCGGCGGTACCGATAACACTCAAATTAATGCATTAAGTGAGCAGGTGGCCCTGGCCGATGCGCGTATTTTGGCATTACAGGTATACAGCGATTTTAATTCAACGTTTAACGATTTTGTAATCCAGTCGCGCAAACTCGTTTCCGAATCAGCCATCCGCTCGGCAGAATACCGTAAAAATACCATGGTTAAAGGCGAGGGTTTAAAAAGCTTTCAACCTTACAATACCAGCCTGCAGGATTCGATTTCATATTATTTAGATTATCCTAAAAACAGCTTAATACAAGGGGGAGTAGTATTTCCAACCAAAGGCACAGTTAATTCTAACCAAAGCATGACGGTGGCTTTGCGCCGTTTTGTAAAAGAAACCAACGCTGATATTTATTCGCAAATCAGTTCGCTGGATAGTGCCTTTCGTTTAACCGGTATTTCGCGTAAAAACCTTTCATCAGAAGTTCAGGGCCAGTTGCCGGAACCTGTGGGAGATGATGTGGCCGACCGTATGCCACATAACGCATTCAAATATTACAGCACAGCTAGTTTATCGGCCGATGCCGTTAAAAACAACCGTTCAGCTTTACAGTATGCAATTGTCTTAAACAACATGGAGTACAAACAAATTGTTGATGTATTCTCGATTATGCTGGGCGAAAATCTACAGGCCGATCAATCTTCGTTCAGAAGTAAGCTGGTTAAAAATTATGTTAATATACCCAG
>Ga0055530_10002673_pt1 | contig 11115 bp, 10 predicted proteins | sample Araplavi_mTSA_r2_FD_55009 | JGI IMG/M metagenome (GOLD analysis project Ga0055530, IMG submission 55009) | Arabidopsis root microbial communities from North Carolina, USA - plate scrape MF_Cvi_mTSA_r2 | ecosystem: Host-associated > Plants > Roots > Endosphere | place: USA: North Carolina... | reverse complement strand
CGCCACGCTGCTGGCCGACGGCCTGTGCGTCACGGTCAACTCCGACGATCCGGCCTACTTCGGCGGCTACATGAACCAGAACTTCCTGGAGACCTTCGCCGCGCTGCCGCAGCTGGGCGCGCGCCAGGCCCACGAACTGGCGGCCAACAGCTTCGAGGCGAGTTTCGTCGACGACGCGCGCAAGCAGGCGTGGCGCGCCGAACTCGACCGGGTGTTCGCCGCCGCCTGACGCCGCGGGTGGAACCGGTGTCAGCCGGAAGGGTCTCTCGAACGTTGGCATCGGGTGAGATGCCATCGACCCGGGAGAAAACCATGAGATCCACCCTCGCCTTCCTCGCGCTCGGCCTCGCCTGCGGCGCGGCGTCCGCCCAGAACCTGCGGTGCGGCAACGCGTACGCCGACCGCGGCGACTCGAAGATGTCCGTGCTGTCGAAGTGCGGCGAACCCGCGCTCCGCGATTCGTTCTGCAAGCCCGACCCGGCGCCGCCGCCCACCGACGGCACCGTGCGGCCCTGCCTCAACGTCGAGACCTGGGCCTATCGCCCCGGCCGCGGCCAGTTCATCACCATCCTGGAATTCCAGGAAGGCACGCTGCAGACGATCCGCTACGGCGACCGCATGCCCTGATCTGCGACAATCCGTCCCACAGAGCGCCTGCGTGCCCCCGCAGGCGTTTCTTTTTTCCGATGTCCAACCCCGGGGCCATGTAGAGGAACACCATGTTCAAAAACCTCGCCCGCGCCAGCGTCCTGCTGTGCGCGATGTCCGCTGCCGTGCTGCCTCTCGCCGCCGGCGCCCAACCTCCCGCCGTCAAACCGCCGCTGCCCGTGGCCTTCGTCTACGTGAGCCCCGTCGGCGAGGCCGGCTGGACCTACCAGCACAACCTCGGCCGCCGCGCGATGGAGCAGGCACTCGGGCCGCTCGTGAAGACCACCACCGTCGAGGCCGTGCCCGAGGGAGCCGAGTCCGAGCGGGTGCTGCGCGACCTCGCGGCCCAGGGCAACAAGCTGATCTTCGCGACGAGCTTCGGGTACCTTGAACCCGCGCTGCGCGTGGGCGCCGAGTTCCCGGGCACGGCGTTCGAACACGCCGGCGGCTACCGCACCGCGGCGAACGTGAACACCTACAACGCCCGCTACTACGAGGGCCGCTACCTCGCGGGCTACGTCGCGGGTCGCACGAGCAAGACCGGCATCGCCGGCTACGTGGCCGGCTTCCCCGTGCCGGAGGTGATCCAGGGCATCAACGCCTTCACGCTCGGCATGCGCGCCGCCCGGCCGGACGCACAGGTGAAGGTGCTGTGGCTCGAGACCTGGTTCGACCCCACGCGCGAACGCGAAGCCGCGCTGGCCCTGGTCGCCCAGGGCGCCGACGTGCTCACCAACCACAGCGGCTCCACGGCCGTCGCGCAAGCGGCGCAGGACAAGGGCGTGAAAGTGATCGCCTACCAGAGCGACATGCGCCGCTTCGCCCCGGACGCCCAGCTGACGGCCATCACGCAGCAGTGGGGCGCCTACTACACCCGCGTGGCCCGTGCCGTGATGGACGGCACCTGGCGCCCGACGCCGGTGTGGGGCGGCATGAAGGACGGGCTGCTCGCGCTGGCGCCGTTCCACCCGTCCGTGCCGGCCGAGGTCGTCAAGGCCGTGCGGGCGCGCGAAGCGGACATCATTGCCGGTCGTTTTCACCCATTTGCCGGTCGTCTGGTCGATCAGGCGGGGCGGGAGCGTCAGGCGCGCGGCACGATGGACGACGCGACGCTCTCGCGCATGAACTGGTTCGTGCAAGGTGTGGCGGGAACCCTGCCGAAACCGTGAGATCGGTCACGCGGCGGCATGGGGATTGCTTTTCCACGGGTCCTGACGGTTCTGACACAACAACCATGACCCAGAGACGCCCCCTGCCCCGCCTCCTGCCGCTCACCGCCGCGGCCCTCATGGCCACCGTGCCCGGCTGGGCCGCCGCCGAGACCAGCCCCTACTACGTCGGCGTGAGCCAGGGGTTCACCGGCGACACCAACGTGTACCGCACCCCGGACGGCCAGGGCAAGTACAAGGACATCATCTCGTCCACGGGCCTGCTCGCCGGCATCGACCAGCCTTTCGGGCGGATGCGCCTCGGCGCCAAGGCGGCGGTCAACTGGAACAACTTCGTCAAGAACAAGCAGTTGAACAACACGTCCCACGACGTGCTGGCCACGCTCGAGGGGTCCACCATCGAGCGCATCTCCGGCGACGTGATGCTGTACGACCGCAGCAACCTGAACCGCTACGACCTCAGCGCCGCCGAGGGGGTCAGCACCGCGAAGGATATCCTGCACGTGACCGGGGGTTCCGTGCGGGGCCGCGTGGGCCTCGTCACCACGCTGACGCTCGAGGGCGGCTACTCGTACGAACAGGCCGAACACTCGCTCGACGTGTTCTCGAACCGGGACGTGCGGCAGGGCGCAGTCAACCTCGGCCTGCGCCTGGCCCCGAGCGACCTGTGGAGCGTGCGGCTGGGCGTGCGCCGCACCGACGGCAAGTACCCCCGCTACCAGTCGACCAGCGGCGCGCTCGGCGACGACTTCACCCGCGACGACATCGACCTCTCCTTCACCTGGGTGCCCACCTCGAACAGCAAGTTCGACGCGCGCATCAGCAACACGAAGGAAGAGCACTCGGTGCAGGAGCAGCGCGACAGCCGCTATGTCACCGGCCTGCTCGGCTACGACTGGACCCTCACCGGCAAGACGCGCATGCGCTTCCAGTTCTCGCGCGACAGCGGTGCGGGCCGCAGCGACTCCGACCTCGGACTCCTGACCGAATCGAGCGACACCCAGGTGCGCAACGCGTTCGTGTGGAAGACGATGTGGGACGCCACGTCGAAGATCAATGTCACGGGCGCCCTCGGCTACAGCCAGCGCAAGCTCGACAACGCGTTCTCGCTCGGAGGTGTCGGCACCGCCACCACGGCCCGCGACAAGCTCACGACCGCCAGCTTGAGCGTGGGCTACGAGGCGCTGCGCAACGTGAAGGTGGGCTGCGGCGTTTCCTATGAGCAGCGCACCGTGCAGGCCGACCAGACCGTCAACTCGACGTATCCGTACGACGTGACCACGGGTCAGTGCAACGTCGCGGTCACGTTGCGCTGAAGCGCACCCCCGAAAACGAAAAGGGCCCGCATCGCGGGCCCTTGTCACATCCGGCGCCACTCAAGCGCGGGCGTCGCCCCAGCGGAGCTCGGTGGTTTCGTCGCCCGGGTACGTGGTGCGCCCGTGGCGATCCACGCAGTACTGCGGCGACGCGATCAGGTCCTCGAACACCGCGCCCTGCGACAGCCGGGTGTAGTCGAACAGGATGCTGCGCGTGAGGCGTGCGTCCTTGCGCACCACGCAGCCGTGGCCCAGCCAGGCCGGACCCTCGATGACGGCGCCGTCTTCCACGCTGACGCCCGACCCGATGTAGACCGGGCCCGTGACCTTGACCTTGTCCCAGTCGACCTTCGTGTTGAGGCCGACCCACACGCCCGGTCGGATCTCGGTGCCGGGCATGTCCATCTGCGCCACCTCGCCGCGCAGCACGCGCATGCAGACGGCCCAGTAGTCGGTGACACGGCCGATGTCGATCCAGTTGAAGTGGCGCTTCTGCACGTAGAAAGGCAGGCCCTGGCTGGCCATCAGCGGGAACAGCTCGCTGCCGATGTCGAACACCTGGTTCTTCGGCACGAGTTCGAGGGCGTGCGGCTCGAACAGGTAGATGCCGGTGCTGGCGAGGGTCGACAACGCGTCCTCCGGCTTCGGCTTCTCCTGGAACTGCGTGATGCGGCCGTCCTTGTCGGAGACGACGATGCCGTAATTGCTCACCTGCTCGCGCGGCACGTCGAGGCCCACGACACTGGCCACGGCCTTCTTCGTCTTGTGCTCGAACACCGCGGCCTGGATGTCGAGGTCGATGATGGCGTCACCGCACAGCACGATGGTGGTGTCGTCGAAGAAGCCGCTGTGGTCCTGGATGCGGCGCATGCCGCCGGCCGATCCCATCGGCTTCGGGATGATCTCGCCGTGCTCGCGCACGCCCTCGAACGAATAGCCGATGTTGACGTTCCAGCGGTGGCCGTTGCCGAAGTAGTTCTCGATCTTCCAGTGGGAGTGGGCCACGTTGATCATGATGTCGCGCACGCCGTAACGCGCGAGGTGTTCGATGATGTACTCGAGCACGGGTTTGCCGAGGATCGGGATCATCGGCTTCGGCAGCTGCTTCGTCAATGGGCGGACCCGCGTTCCCTGGCCCGCGGCCAGAATCATCGCTTTTGTCATGGGGGCGTTCTCCTTCGATCTTCGGAATGCCGCGGCCCGGTCCGGAGCGCATCGGCGGCGCCGCGGAACGTGTCGCGTGAGGGGGTCGTGTGGGGGGTTCAGCCGGTGCGGCCGTAGGTGTCCTCGAACCGGACGATGTCGTCCTCGCCCAGGTAGCTGCCCGACTGGACCTCGATGATCTCGAGGTCCACCTTGCCCGGGTTGGCCAGGCGGTGCGTCTGGCCGAGCGGGATGTACGTGCTCTGGTTCTCGGTCAGCAGCAACTTCTTGTCGCCGCAGGTGACCTCGGCCGTGCCGGTCACCACGATCCAGTGTTCGGCGCGGTGGTGGTGCATCTGCAGGCTCAGCGTGGCGCCGGGCTTGACCATGATGCGCTTGACCTGGAAGCGAGGGCCCGCGTCGATGCTGTCGTACCAGCCCCAGGGGCGGTGGACCTTGCGGTGCAGCGTGTGTTCGTGGCGGTCGCAGGCGCCGAGGTGGCTGACGATCTTCTTGACGTCCTGGCTGCGGCTGCGGTCGGCCACCATGACGGCGTCGGCGGTTTCCACCACCACCACGTCGTCGAGGCCCACCACGCTCACCAGGCGGCTGCTGGCGTGGACCAGCGTGTTGCGCGAGTCCTGGAGCATCACGTCGCCCACCTGGGCGTTGCCATCGGCGTCCTTGCCGGCCACCTGCCACACGGCATCCCAGGCACCCAGATCGCTCCAGCCTGCCGCAAGACTGACCATGCGGATGTCGAATTTACTGCCTGGGCACTTCTCCATGACTGCGTAGTCGACGGATTCGGCGGGAACGGCGGCAAATTCTGCCTTGCCGGGGCGGATGAACGAGGTGTCGGTGGATCGCGCGCGCCACGCGGCTTCGGTGGCTTCCAGGATGTCCGGGCGGAACGTGCGCAGCGCGTCCAGCCAGACGGACGCCTTGAGCACGAACATGCCGCTGTTCCAGCTGTAGTCGCCCTCGGCGATGTAGCGCTGGGCCGTGGCCTCGTCGGGCTTCTCGACGAACTGGGCGACGAGGTCGGCGCCTTCGCCCGGCGTGCTGCGGATGTAGCCGTAGCCGGTCTCGGGGCGGTCGGGCTGGATGCCCAGGATGGCGATGGCGCCCTTGCCGGCCAGGCGCACGGCGTCCTGCAGGGCGCGCGTGAAGGCCTCGGGGTCGGTGACGGTCTGGTCGGCGGGGCTGACCACCAGCACGGGGTCCTTGCCGCCTTCGCGGGCCTGCAGCGCCGCCAGCGTGAGGGCCGGCGCGGTGTTGCGACCGGTGGGCTCCAGCAGCAGGGCCTGCGGGGTGACCTTGGCCTCGCGCAGCTGGTCGAGCACGAGGAAGCGGTGTTCGTCGTTGCCGACCACCAGGGGCGCGTCGACCGCGATGTCGGCGGCGCCGAGGGCCGCGAGGCGGGCCACGGCCTGCTGGAAGAGGCTGCGGTCGCCCGACAGCACGAGGAACTGCTTGGGGTAGCCGGCACGGGACAGCGGCCACAGGCGCGTACCGCTGCCGCCGGCCATGATCACGGGCAACACGGGAAGAGAGGGGGACATCGGCAACCTCGGGCGGTAGAAGGTTCAGGGTCTCGCCCGGCCGGGTGGGCCGGGCGAGAGGCTCAGGGTTTTTCCTGAGCCCCCTTCTGCAAACTTCGGGCCACCGGGCCCGCGCCGTGTTTCAGGATGTCAGAACAGGCTCTCGCGGACGTAGATCACGTCGTTCGGCTTGAGCTGCGTGTCCATCGTGGGCTCGATGATCTTCACGTTGCCATCGGCGTCCTTCCGATGCAGTTTCATGCCCTTCTGCGTGCCCCGCTGCGTGAGGCCGCCCCCTGCGGCGAGGGCCTGCATCACGGTCATGCCCCGCTCCAGGCGCAGTTGCCCGCCACGCATCACTTCACCGTAGATGTAGAAGGACGGCACGCGGTCCACGTAGATGACGTCGCCGTTCAGCACCATGGGGTCGTCCGACTTCGCGGCGCCACCGAACAGGGACGGCAGATCGACCTCCTGCCGGAAAGCTTTGCCGTCGCGTGTGCCGACCAGTGTCACGGTTTCACTGCCGCCGGTGGCCACACCGCCGGCCAGCGCGATCAGGTCGCTCAGCTTCAGTCCGGCCTGCTCGATGGGGTAGCGCCCCGGCTTGTTCACGAGGCCCAGCACCGAGGCTTGGTGGCCACGCACCTGTGAGACGGCGATGTTGACCTGGGGCGCCTTCAGGAAGTTGCCCTTCAGCAGGCCGTCGGCGATGACCTTCTCGGCCGCCTGCACGCTCAGGCCGCCCACCTTCACCGAGCCGAGCAGCGGGTAGCTGATGGTGCCGGTCTCGGAGACGCGCGTCTCGAGGGTCAGGTCGGCATTCTGGTAGACGGTGATCTTCAGGACGTCACCGGGGCCCAGCACGTACTCGCGGAGGGTGTCGATCTGCGCGTGGGCCGAAGCCATCAGCAGGAACGACATGATGAGCGCAAAAAAGCGCCGGGCGAGCGAGGATGACGGAAGATAGGTCTTGTTCATGGGCGTTCGGGGATCAATCCGGGACATGAGGAATGTCCCTTTCAAGCAATCCCCGGGCCTGCCTGCCCGGCGGCCCCGCGACGCCGTCAGCTGCCGGTCAAGCCGTTGACGATGTGGGCGTAGATCATCACGTTGACGAACAGCAGCACGAGCACCATCGAGAACCGGAACACCTTGACGGACAGGCGCCGCCAGTCGGAGTCCTCGATGGCGACGTAGACCCCCCAGCTGACGCCGCTGCACGCCAGAAGGAAGGCCGCGAGCCCCAGAACAACCCAGCTGAAGATGACCATGCGATTGAAGGACGGTTTGTTGTTGTCGTTGTTCTGGTCAGACCAGGATGGCCAGCCGCTCGAGAATCAGCACCGCGAAGAACGCCAGGCCCGCGAACACCGTCCACTTGAGCACCACGAGGCCGTAGTGGCGGAAGCGGACCTGCCCCGTGCCAATGTACATCGCGAAACACACGATGGCCGCCACCCCCAGCAGCAGGAAGATCCAGCGCGCGATCAGCATGGTCGACGCGCCGTCACCAGGCCGGGGCCAGCGCGGCCAATCCGGCGGGTGCGTCGCGTTCGTCGTCGAACGTCACGATCTCGTAGCTGCTGCGGTCGGCCAGCACCGCGCGCATCAGCTTGTTGTTGAGCGCATGCCCCGACTTGAACGCGGTGTACGCGGCCAGCAGCGGGTGGCCGCACACGTGCAGGTCGCCGATGGCGTCGAGGATCTTGTGCTTCACGAACTCGTCGTCGTAGCGCAGGCCACCGGCGTTCAGCACGCGGTAGTCGTCCACCACGATGGCGTTGTCCATGCTGCCGCCCAGGCCCAGGCCGCGCGAGCGCATCAGTTCCACGTCCTTCGTGAAGCCGAACGTGCGGGCGCGCGCGATGTCGCGCTTGTAGAAGCCCGAGCCCATGTCGAACGTGACCTGCTGGCCGGTCTGGTTCACGGCCGGGTGGTCGAAGTCGATCTCGAACGTGAGCGTGTAGCCGTTGAACGGGGACAGCCGCGCCCACTTGAGGCCCCGGCCCTCGCCTTCGCGGATCTCCACGGGCTTGACGATGCGCAGGAAGCGCTTCGGCGCCTTCTGCAGCTCGATGCCCGCGCTCTGCAGGAGGAACACGAACGACGCGGCCGAACCGTCGAGGATGGGCACTTCCTCGGCGGTGATGTCGACGATCAGGTTGTCGAGCCCGAGGCCGGCGCACGCCGACAGCAGGTGCTCGATGGTGTTGACCTTCGGCGCCCCGGGATCGCCCCCGGGCGAGATGGTGGTGGCCATGCGCGTGTCGCACACCGTTTCCGCGCGCACGGGAATGTCGACCGGCACGGGCAGGTCGATGCGGCGGAACACGATGCCGGTGTCGGGCGCGGCCGGGCGCAGCGTCAGTTCGACGCGCTGGCCGCCATGCACCCCCACGCCAACCGCGCGGGTGATGGATTTGAGGGTACGTTGGGCGAGCATGGCCATGATTTTAAGGCGAGCGTGCGCTCACCGCCCGACAGCGGTACCTACGGTTGCAATAGGCGGTGACTAAGGCCACCTTGCCGTCACCCCGATGAACATCGTGGCCCACCGTCCGCCGGCGCGCCGACGGGCAGTGGGTCCCGGCTTTCGCCGGGATGACAGCGCTTCGAGATCAGTCCGCCTGCTTGCGCAGGAAGGCGGGGATCTCGATCTCGTCCATGCCATGGCTCGCCAGGGCATCGACCTTCGCCGCGGCCGTGCGGCCGTTGCGCCACACGCTCGGCACCGACAGGCTGCTGTAGTCGTGCGAGGCGCCGCCGCCGCTGCCGGCGTGCACCGGCTGGTTCAGCACCGGCAGGTTGTCGGTGCCCGTGCGTTGCACGACCTGGCTGTGGACGACGCTGATCGGGGCCTGCTGGCGCTTGGCCGGGCTCAGGCCGGTGGCGATCACCGTGACGCGCAGCTGGTCGCCCAGCGATTCGTCGTAGGCGGTGCCGTAGATCACGTGCGCGTCGTCGGCGGCGTAGCGGCGGATGCAGTTCATCGCGTTGCGGGACTCGCTCAGCTTGAACGTGCTGCGGCCGGCGGCGATCAGCACGAGCACGCCACGCGCGCCCGACAGGTCGATGCCTTCCAGCAGCGGGCAGGCCACGGCGCCTTCGGCGGCCTTGGCGGCGCGGTCCGGGCCGCTGGCCACGGCCGTGCCCATCATCGCCTTGCCCGGCTCGCTCATCACCGTCTTCACGTCCTCGAAGTCGACGTTNACGAGGCCCGGGATGTGGATGATGTCGCTGATNCCGCCCACGGCGTTGCGCAGCACGTCGTTGGCGTGCGCGAAGGCCTGGTCCTGCGTCACGTCGTCGCCCAGCACGTCGAGCAGCTTGTCGTTCAGGATCACGATCAGCGAGTCGACGTTGGCTTCGAGTTCGGCGAGGCCGGCGTCGGCCGCCTTCATGCGGCGGTTGCCTTCGAAGTCGAACGGCTTCGTGACCACGCCCACGGTCAGGATGCCCATCTCCTTGGCCACGCGCGCGATCACCGGCGCGGCGCCCGTGCCCGTGCCGCCGCCCATGCCGGCGGTGATGAACAGCATGTTCGAACCGGCGATCGATTCGCGGATGCGGTCGACGGCCTCTTCACCGGCGGCGCGGCCGGCTTCGGGCTTGGCGCCGGCGCCCAGGCCGGTGTTGCCCAGCTGGATCAGGTGGTGTGCGGTGGAGCGGTTGAGCGCTTGCGCGTCGGTGTTCGCGCAGATGAATTCCACGCCCTGAACGCCTTGGGAAATCATGTGGTCGACGGCGTTGCCGCCGCCACCACCAACGCCGATGACCTTGATCTTGGTGCCCAGGTCGAATTCTTCGATCATTTCGATTGCCATGTTGTTCACTCCATTCGGGGTTGCAGTTGCCATTGACCGTGTCGGTCGATATTCATCACGTTTCTTCTTGCCGCGGTGTGTGGCCGGCGCTAGCCGGACCCCGCGGTCTTCTGTCGTCGGATTGCTGGCGGCCCCCGGCTCTCCAGCAGGTGACAACCCAGGCATTCACAAACGTGCTTGTGACTCATGTTGTTGACGTCCGGGTTGAATTTCAGAAGTTGCCCAGGAACCAGTCCTTGAGGCGACCAAACCATGTCTTGACGGAACCGGCCTGCTGCGCGGCCTTCATGCCGCGCGAACGACCGAGGCGCGCCTCGTCGAGCAGGCCCATCACCGTGGCCGAGCGCGGGCTCGCGACCATGTCGTGCAGCGCGCCGTGGTACGTCGGGATGCCCTTGCGCACCGGCTTCAGGAAGATGTCCTCGGCGAGTTCGACCATGCCCGGCATCACCGCCGCGCCGCCGGTCAGCACGATGCCCGAGGAGAGCAGCTCCTCGTAGCCGCTCTCGCGGATCACCTGGTGCACGAGCGAGAAGATCTCCTCCACGCGCGGCTCGATCACGCCGGCCAGCGCCTGGCGACTCAGCATGCGGGGTGCCCGGTCGCCGAGGCCCGGCACTTCCAGTTGCTCCGACGGATCGGCGAGCAACTGCTTGGCCACGCCGTACTCCACCTTGATCTCTTCCGCGTCCTTCGTGGGCGTGCGCAGCGCCATCGCGATGTCGCTCGTGATCAGGTCGCCCGCGATCGGGATCACCGCGGTGTGGCGGATGGCGCCGTCGGTGAAGATCGCCACGTCGGTGGTGCCCGCGCCGATGTCGACGAGCGCGACGCCCAGGTCCTTCTCGTCGTCGGTGAGCACCGCATGGCTCGACGCGCTCGGGTTCAGCACGAGCTGGTCCACCTCGAGGCCGCAGCGGCGCACGCACTTGATGATGTTCTCGGCCGCGCTCTGCGCGCCCGTCACGATGTGCACCTTCACCTCGAGGCGCCCGCCGCTCATGCCGATGGGCTCCTTGACCTCGTGGCCGTCGATCACGAATTCCTGCGGCTCGACGAGCAGCAGCCGCTGGTCGTTCGGGATGTTGATGGCCTTGGCGGTCTCGACCACGCGCGACACGTCGACCGGCGTCACTTCCTTGTCGCGCACGATCACCATGCCCGTGCTGTTCTGGCCGCGGATGTGGCTGCCGGTGATGCCGGTGTAGACGCGCGTGATCTTGCAGTCGGCCATCATCTCGGCCTCCTTCAGCGCCTGCTGGATGGACTGCACCGTCGCGTCGATGTTGACCACCACGCCCCGCTTGAGGCCGTGCGCCGCCGCGATGCCGAGGCCGGCCACGCGCAGCTCGCCGCCCGGCAGGACCTCGGCCACCACGGCCATCACCTTGGCCGTGCCGATGTCGAGTCCCACCACGAGGTCTTTGTATTCTTTGGCCATGTTCTCTCTCAGTTTCTTGCTGCCGCC
>Ga0055530_10002672_pt1 | contig 11124 bp, 10 predicted proteins | sample Araplavi_mTSA_r2_FD_55009 | JGI IMG/M metagenome (GOLD analysis project Ga0055530, IMG submission 55009) | Arabidopsis root microbial communities from North Carolina, USA - plate scrape MF_Cvi_mTSA_r2 | ecosystem: Host-associated > Plants > Roots > Endosphere | place: USA: North Carolina... | reverse complement strand
AGTTTCTGGCGGTACTCCCAGGCCTTTTGCAGGCGGCGGTGGAAGAAGGCATCATTGATGGCTTCGTCCTTGTCCCTGGTAAGCAGGCGCACCAATATCTGGGACTGGGGATTGATATAACCCCTGCCCACAAAGAATCCCTGGTGGGTAAATACATCCACAATATCACCTGCNTTAACGGCCCCGTCCATCTCACCCACTTCGTTGCCAAATACCCAGGGATGCCCCTGTAACACACGGTTCTGTATCTTTTTCTTTAAAAAAACCTTGGTCATATTCTTATAAAAGCGGGGCAAAGGTAAACTATTATGTCAAATTGTCCGCCTATACCACGTTGGCAAAATAATTGTCCGTTGTAAATTTGCAGATTCAAGACAAATATTGAAACCATTATGACAGATAAAGAAAAAGATATACAGACAGAGCGTCAGGATGCAGCCAACGGTAAACATGCTCCGGAAGCGAACGCCAATGAACAAGCGGGAGCTGAACAACAGCCGGCTGAGAATGAGCTGGAGAAAAAGCAGCTGGAACTGAATGAAATACGGGACAAATACCTTCGTTTGGTAGCAGAATTCGATAACTTTAAGAAGCGTAATGCCAAAGAGCGGATAGAGCTCATGCAAACTGCCAACAAAGAAGTGATCCTGGCCCTGCTGGACGTGGTAGACGACATGGACCGCGCCACCAAACAGCTGGAAACGGCTACGGATATCAACGCTATTAAAGACGGCGTAATGCTGGTATTTAACAAGCTGAAATCTACCCTGCAATCCAAAGGTCTCAAACCTATGGAAAGTCTGCACAAAGAATTTGATGCCGACCTGCATGAAGCCATTACAGAAATTCCTGCCCCTTCAGATGACTTAAAAGGCAAAATTATAGACGACTTACAGAAAGGATACTACCTGAANGACAAGCTGATCCGTCATGCCAGGGTAGTAGTGGGAAAATAAGATGACGATGTGACATACCTATACCATACCACAACAAAAACATGCCGGGTAGTGCCCGGCTTCAAGTGATAAAGCATGTCTACCAAGCGAGATTATTACGAAATACTGGGCGTTGCCAAATCTGCTTCCCAGGATGAGATAAAAAAGGCCTACCGTAAAGTGGCGATGCAGTTCCATCCTGACAGGAACCCAAATAACAAGGAAGCCGAAGAGAAATTCAAGGAGGCTGCGGAAGCCTATGAAGTGCTGAGTGACCCGGATAAGCGCGCTCAGTATGACCGTTTTGGCCATGCTGCAGCAGGTGCGGGCCGTGGCGGTTATGGCGGCGGCAATATGAACATGGAGGACATCTTCTCCAATTTCGGCGACATCTTTGGCGAGGATATATTCGGCAGTTTCTTTGGTGGTAACCGTGGTGGCGCCGGTGGCCGTCGCAGCCGGGGCACCAGGGGCTCCAACCTGCGGGTAAAGATCCGCCTCACCTATGAGGAGATCGCCAAAGGCGCCAACAAGAAGATAAAAGTGAAGAAATATGTGCCCTGCCAGCATTGTAACGGCCTGGGCGCTAAAGATAAGAATGCCTTCCAGACCTGTGGCACCTGCGGAGGNTCCGGCCAGGTAAGAAAGGTAACACAGACCTTCCTGGGCCAGATGCAAACCGTTACCACCTGTCCTACCTGCCAGGGCGAAGGTCAGATCATCACCAGCAAATGCGGCCATTGTAAAGGCGAAGGCCGCGCTTACGGCGAAGAAATGATCAGTGTAGACATCCCGGCCGGTGTAGGTGAAGGCATGCAGCTGAGCATGAGCGGCAAAGGCAACGCCGGTGAAAGAGGCGGCGCCCCCGGCGATCTGCTGATCCTGATAGAAGAGGAACCACATCCGGATCTGCACCGCGATGGTTTGAATGTAGCTTTTGACCTGCATATCTCCTTCCCCGAAGCCGTATTCGGCACTCAGGTGGAAGTACCTACCATCGACGGAAAGGCCAAGATCAAGGTACCTGCCGGTACGCAAAGCGGCAAGATCTTCCGCCTCAAAGGCAAAGGCTTCCCTTCTGTAAACTCTTACGAGAAAGGCGATCAGCTGATACATGTGAATGTATGGACACCGCAGAATATCACTGCAGATGAGAAAGCCATGCTGGAAAAAATGCAGCAGGCAGAGAACTTCCAGCCTAATCCCGAGAAATCCGAAAAAGGATTTTTCGAGAAGGTAAGGGATATATTCAGCTAAGGATCTTACCACACATAGATAAAAGGAGAAAAGCGCAGGCTTTTCTCCTTTTGCTTTTTATGCTAATTTGCGGCCCTATGACGGCTCCCTCCAAATTCACAATGTTCGAGAACAGGCTGACAAAGGTTTTCCGCCACCTGCGCAAAACTGCGCNNAGACAGGAGATCACGTGCTATCGTGTGTATGATGATGATATCCCGGAATTCCCCTTCAGCATCGAGATCTACGAACAATGTGTATACGTAGCCGAATACCAGCGCCGCCACGGCATGACGGAAGAGGAACATGAAGAATGGCTGGAAGGCTGCGTGGAAGTCATCTCCCGTATACTGGAGATCCCTTCTGAGAACATCTTCATCAAACAGCGTCAACGTAAACAGAACCGCCAGGCGCAGTATGAAAAGCTCTCTTTCGAAAAACATGAGATGACCGTACATGAAGCGGGGCTCAATTTCAAAGTGAACCTCAGCGACTACCTGGATACCGGCCTGTTCCTGGATCACCGCATCACACGCGGTTTTGTAAGGGAGGAAGCAAAAGATAAACAGGTGCTGAACCTGTTCTGCTATACGGGCTCCTTCTCTGTATATGCCGCTGCCGGAGGCGCACGCAGCGTTACCTCTGTAGATCTTTCAAAAACATACCTGTCCTGGGCGGAAGACAATATGCGCCTGAATAATTTTGATCTTCGCCAACACCATTTTGTACATGCAGATGTACTGCAATACCTGGATACACTCTCCCCAAATACTTTTGATCTCGTAGTAGTAGACCCGCCCACTTTCTCCAACAGCAAGCGCATGAAGGATTTCCTGGATATACAAAGGGATCATGTGAGCATGCTGAATAAAGTATTGAATGCTACAAAACCAGGTGGGGTGATTTATTTCAGCAATAACTATCGCCGCTTTGTGCTGGAGGAAGATCAGATAAAAGCCAGCAGCATCAAGGATATTACGGCGCAGACATTGCCGTTTGATTTTCAGCAGAAGATGATCAGGAAGTGTTATAAGATTGTGAAGTGAGAGCAGGTACTCGTTAACCGCTGATTAAGATTTTCCATCCTTCTAATTACTTAATATCGCGCCACTCCGGAGATACTACTTTCGGGTAAAAGATAATTTTTGTTAACCAAAAAGGTAAATAATTGTTTACCTTTGTAAAATAGGATGGGATGAAAAGTTCGGAGTTGTTTAGACTGCTCAAAAGGGAAGGATGGACAATATATCGCACCGGAAAAGGCAGCCACAAGATACTGATCCACCCAGATCGTCCGGGAGTTGAGATTGTTTTCCCCGATCACGGATCAAGTGAAATAGCGAAGGGACTGGCAATTAGAATACTCAGGCAGGCAGGCTTAAAATAGTTCAGGAAACAGTTACATTATGAAGAAGACAGTATTTGTTGTAGAAAAAACATCCACAGGATATTCTGCCTATGCAGAAGATTTTGACCATGTACCAGTGGGTACTACTGGTAAAGACATGGCTGCCCTGAAAAGGAATATCACAGATGCCCTGAATCTTTACCGTGATCATAAGGGGCTTAAACCCGTGTCAGACAAAGACATTGTGATCCTACTAGATTTACAGCAGTTTTTTGAATACTATCAAGAGATCAATGCAAAATCCCTTAGTCAGCGGATAGGCATGAATCAAACTTTGTTATCCCAATATATCAATGGTATTAAAAAGCCTTCTGCCAAACAGGTAAAAAAAATACTCGAGGGGGTAAAGGCATTGGGCAGAGAGCTTACCCAGCTTGAATTTGCATGATGTTCACTATTTCACATGCTCCGTCTTCTTCAACTCCTTCACCAGCTTCAGAAACTCCTTGCGGTAACCACCCTTATCAGGGCCCAGGGACTTCTTTGCTATCGCTGTTACCATCGCCGCAGTACCCTGGCCTTTATAATTAGATTTACGCAGTAACATGCCCAACAATGCCACAGAGCTGGCAAAACGAAAATCATCAGAAGCATCTGCAAAAGCAGTGACCTTGCCGGGAATTTCATAGTCCATTGTAAGCGTAACACTATCTGCAGGCTGGCGGTACCACAGCTTCACCTCACCCAGTACACTATCTTCCACGGCGCCGGTGCTATCCCGCGGAACGATCTCGTACAAGGCTACAGAGCAGTGGCCTGCGCCGATGATCCCTCCTACTACTTTATCACCGCTGGTATTGTCTTCTTTCAATACTTTATTTTCATAACCGATCAAACGGTAAGACTTCACTACAGAAGGATTGAACCATACCTGTGCTTTGGTATCCTGCACAATGGTAAAGAGGGTGCTGCCAAATTCACGGGCAAAGATCTTATTGGCTTCTTCGAGGTTATCAATATAGGCAAAGTTGCCGTTGCCTTTGCTGGATAAGGCCTCCAGCTTGGAATCCTTATAATCGCCCATGCCGAAACCAAGACAGGTGAGCAATACGCCGCTTTCCTTCTTTTGCATGATCAGCTCTTCCATTTCATGATCGCTGGTCTGGCCTACGTTAAAGTCTCCGTCAGTAGCCAGTATCACGCGGTTGTTCCCATTGGGAATGAAGTTCTCCACTGCGATCTGGTAAGCCATTTTAATGGCTGCTTCCCCTGCCGTAGCCCCTCCTGCGCTCAGGTAATCAATGGCATTCAGGATCTTTTCTTTCTGGTCTCCTTTGGTAGCATTCAGCACAATGCCCGGCGTACCCGCATAGGCTACGATCGCTACACGGTCATTAGGGCGGAGATTATTTACCAGCACACGGAAGGCTGCCTGCAGCAAGGGTAATTTATTCTGCGTGCCCATAGATCCTGATACGTCTATCAGAAATACCAGGTTACTGGCAGGCAGGCTGTCTATATCTACCTGTTTGGCGCGTACGGCTATTTGCAGCAGGTTATGCTTGGGCTCCCAGGGACAAACCGCATAGTGGCTGTGGATGCCCAGGAGCTGGTTGCTATCAGGTGAAGGATAGTCATAGTGAAAGTAATTCACCATCTCTTCGATACGCACAGCGTCTGCAGGAACATGTTCTTTCAGGCGTACAAAGCGGCGGATATTACTATAGGCGGCGCGGTCTACATCCAAAGCAAAATTGGAAGTAGCATTCTTCATCGTCTCTACAAACTTGTTCTCGTAAATAGTGCCGTAAGTCTCATCGAAGAAGGTGTTGATGCCCATACCGGTGTTGCCGTAATTGGGATTGGAACTATGGGCAAACCTGGCTTTGGCCTTTGCTTTGGCGATAGCGAGCTCACTGGATGACTTTTCCTTGTCTTTGGGTACCAATGCCACCAGCATACGGCTGAAGCGCTCTATGGCAATGGTACGGCTGCTATATCCCGGAAGTTCGAACAAAAGATGAGTGCCGCCGGAGGGTATGACTATACGAAAAAGGCCATAGGAATTGCTCACTACCTTAACCGTATCATTCACAACGCTCACGGTTACCCCGGGCAGAGGATTGTGGGTAATGCTGTCTTCTACCGCTCCCGTTACCCATGTTGTTTGTGCGCCCGCTGGTACAGTGGATAATATGCAGAAAAGCAAAGCTAGCAGCTCTCGCATGACTAAAATTAATAATTAATAATGAATAATTCCCGATTATTAATTATTCATTATTAATTATTTATTTAACTATTCGATGAGCTGATAGATCTCAGGAAGGTTACGTCCGAGACCATCATAATCGAGGCCATAACCCAGGAGGAATTTATTGGGCACTGAGAAACCCAGGTAATCGATCTTGATAGGGTGCACCAGCGCTTCCGGTTTGGTGAGCAAAGCGGCGATCATCAGCTTTTTGGGTTGCTGATGCTCCAGCTGGGGCAGGAACTGGTGGAGTGTTTTGCCTGTGTCTACAATATCCTCCAGGATCACTACCGTACGGCCATACAGATCTTCATCCAGGCCAATGGAAGTCACCACGTTGCCGGTAGATTTAGTGCCTTTATAAGATACCAGCTTAATGAAAGAGATCTCTGCCTCGATGCTGAGGTATTTGAAAACATCAGCGGCAAACATGAATGAGCCGTTCAGGATGGCAATGAACAAGGGCTTCTCCCCTTCCAGGTCTTTATTGATCTGGTCTGCCATTTCCTTGATGCGAAGCTGTAATTCCTTTGCGCCGATATAAGGCTGGAACTGTTTATCGTGCACTTTTATGATCGACATGCGGATATCTGTTTTAGCAATTGTTGTTTATTTTCCCACCAACAGGCGCTGACCTATCTTGATATCAGTGCCGGGCAGGTTATTCCATTGCTGCAGCTGCTCAATGGTGATATTATAACGTTTGGCAATGCCATAGGCCGTTTCCTTCGGCTGTACATCATGATATTGCAGAATGCCACGTACGGGCGCCTGTTGCTGTGTGGCCGGCTTCACCGGTGCAGGTGCAGGNGCGGGGGCTGGTCTGGCCGGGCCCTGGGCAGTGCCGCCTCCGGAGGAATTGCCCTCTTCCAGCTTCTTCAGATCCTCTATCATTCCCGAGGGGATGCCGTTATTATTGGATGCGGGAGCAGGAGCAGGTGGTGCAGGAGCTGCCGCAACAACTTCCTCTTCCGGCTCTTCTTTTACACCCTGGCCTTCTTTGCTNAGCGAATAGTTCTCTGCTTCTTCATCTTCCTTCGCTTTAGACCCTTTTGCCAGGCGGGGCATATTGCTGGCATATCCGTCAAGGGCCAGCTTTTCGCCTGCTGCCGGCTCCTCTCCTTCATGCAGCTTATTACGCCTGCGCAGCCACTTCATCTGGATGCCTTCTGCCTGGGATACTGCGTGCATCGTTTCTCCGGCGGCCACCAGGTGAAAATCATCCTTACCTTTCTTGCCCTTTTTCTGCAGGAAGATGAGCATATTGGAAGTGAGCGGCGCATCACTGGAAAGATCATTATACTTCAACAGCCTGCTGAGGCGGATATGCTGTTCGCTGGCCACCTGGATCAGCGATGTGCCTGCGGGCAGGTATAGTACCTTACGGCCGTTGATCTCAAAGAGTCCCCTTGGATACTGCTTCACGGCAGGCTGCTTCACCGGCGGCTTTGCAGATGCCACCGGCTTGCTGCTGGTGGGACGATCCTGTACACCCGGACGCGTATTGTTGTTTTCAACCGGTGTGTTTCTCGCNACACCCATTCCTTCCTGCGTGTATTGNTCCAGGTTGTAGTCTTCAATTATTTTAATGAGCTGTTGCGGATAGGTTCTGCTGGTGGCATAACCGGCCTGTTTAAGGCCGTAAGCCCAGGACTTATAATCTTCCGGGTCAAACTGGAACAGGAAAGCATAGCGGGGATTGTTCTTCAGAAAGGCAGAATGGTCGCGGTAAGAATCTGCAGCGCTGCCGTATTTACGGAAACATTCCTGGCGGGCGTCGTCATCATAGTTAACGGTCTCCCCCACCCAGTTGTTCTTACACTTGATCCCGAAATGGTTGTTGGAGTTCAGCACCAGCCAGCCGTTACCACTTTGTGTTTCCAGGATGCCCTGGGCCAGCTTGATTGACGCCGGGATGCCCGATCGGCGCATCTCGTCTACAGCAATATCCTTGTACCTGGCAATATATTGCTGTGTGGTCATGGTTTGTGCTTTCAACAGAGGCATGCAGCCAATAAGAAAACTAACCACTAAACAAAATTTTCTTACTTGCATGATGAAAATTTAATGGGAAAGTAAATAGTATGCTGTTGAGTTAGTTGTTTTTTCTGATCATCAACAATCCGTCGCGGATGGTGAGCAGCAGCTGTGTAGCCCTGTTATCTGCCCTCACTTTTTCGCAGAACCGCACCATGGCTTTGGCGTTGGCGCTTTGCTGCTGTTCTTCCTGCAGCACTTCGCCGTGGTAAAGCACGTTATCCGCCAGGATAAGACCACCCGGGCGCAGTTTATCCCACACCAGGTCGTAATATTGATCATAGCCCTGTTTATCGGCGTCGATGAATACCAGGTCAAAAGTTTCCTGTAACTGAGGGATAATATCGGCCGCTTTGCCTATACGGAGTTGGATCTTTTGTTCAAGGCCTGCTTCCTTAAAATAGCGTTTACACATCTCTTCGCGTTCCTCGTTGATGTCTATGGTATATAAAAGCCCGTCGGCCGTTAGTCCCTGGGCCAGGCATATTGCTGAATATCCGGTGTAAGTGCCTATTTCCAATATGCGGCGCGGTTGCAACATCTGGCTCACCATAGTAAGGTATTGCCCCTGGAGATGGCCGCTCANCATGTGTGGCTGCTCTACCTTCAGGTATGTTTCACGGTTCAGACGGTTCAGTACACCGGCTTCAGGGCTGCTGTACTTTTCCGCGTATGCTTCTACCGCTAGAGGAATAACGTCCATATGCAAGGAAAAATTTCTGCAAACCTACGGAAAAATGCTAAAAAGCTGAATGCTCAAGGCCCAGGGCCCTTATATCAGGCGCCCGGCATTGAGCATTCAACAACTGGTATAGTTGTTAGAAATTAGGTCTTAACTTGTTGGTAGTGTAGAATACACGGAAATATTCCACCACTTCATCTGCAGTATCGAATAATTTCAGCAGACCAAGATCTTCCGGACTGATATTGCTCTCTTTTTCCATCATCACCGTGCGGATCCAGTCCAGCAGGCCGCTCCAGTACTCTTTACCCACCAGTACCATAGGCGTTTCCGTCATCTTCTTGGTTTGAATGAGGGTGGCCACTTCAAAAAATTCATCCATGGTGCCAAAGCCTCCGGGCATCATCACAAAGCCCTGCGCATATTTGGTGAACATGACCTTGCGCACAAAAAAGTAGTCAAAGTGCAGGTTCTTGTCGTGATCCACAAAAGAATTNGGATACTGTTCATGCGGAAGGGTGATGTTAACGCCTACTGACTTCCCTTTAGCCAGCTGCGCGCCTTTATTGGCCGCCTCCATTACACCGGGGCCACCACCGGAAATAATGCCAAAACCGTCTTCTGCCAGGCGGCGGGCTATCTCCACAGTAAGGTCGTAATATTTGTTACCCGGCCTGGTACGGGCAGAGCCGAATACCGATATGCAGGGGCCCATTTTGGCCAGTGCCTCAAAGCCTTCTACAAATTCTGCCATGATCTTGAAGATCTGCCAGCTGGAGTGGGCTTTGGTTTCCGTCCAATCTCTCTCTTTCAGGTTTTTTAAAGTGCCATTCATCTTTCAGTATGTTTATCAGGACAGCAATTTAGGTATTTAAGCGGTCTTATAAAAAAAGAGCAGGTAACTTGATAGAAACCTGCTGTACATTTAACACGTTATGAACGTGCAGTCGCTTATATTCATAAGCGCTGCATTATCTTTATCCAAAGTCAGCTATAATTTTTTGCTATAAACGGAAGCCGTAAAACCGGTATATTATGCACATGCCCTCACGTACAGAAAACTCTTTTGGTGCTATTAGAAAAGAATTAAAACGGGTTAGAAAGTGATGAAACACTGATCTGCCTGATGCATAATAACGTGGTTTTATCAAAAATTAATAATAATGTTCCTTATATCCTAATTTTTTATTAAAAAGTTTTGTTTTCCATTCTTCAGGGGCGTTATGCTACCGTTCCACATAAAACTACCGCTGAGGCCCTCCGGTAAAGTGATCTCTGCAGACACGCCCTCGTTGCCAATTCGTTTAAGCTTTACCGTTATATCACCTTTTGGATGAGGCATTGTACCAGACACTTCCTGCAGCCCGCCCAAAGCAGGCTGTATCTTCACGGCTTCAAAGCCGGGCTTGTCAGGCATGATACCGCAGATCGTGGCCAGGAAATCATAATTGGGACTGGCGCTCCACGCATGACAGTCAGACCGCGTAGGCTCTGGATTTTCTGCAAAGGTGGTCAGTCCTATCCTGAGCATATCACGCCAGGGCTTTAGCTGCTCGTAATATAAGGAGGCCATGCCCGCCTTCTTCAATGCCTGGTTCAGATAAAAACGGTAATAGAAAGTGGCCTGGCTGAGTGTGCTGTCTTCCAGCACCCTTTGTAATACCGTCTTTTCCTTGTCGGCTGGTATGGCGCCTGCCAACACAGCAATAATACCGGCATGCTGACTGAAAGTATTGCGCAAAGGTGTGTTGGCCATTTCATTGCGGCCCTGATCAAAACAGCGTTCATAAACAGCCTGGTTAATGGTGGTTGCCAGTTGCTGATAATGCTGCGCTTCCTGCTGATGGCCATAGTGCGCAAACAATGCCGCGGCCTGTTGCAAAGTGTAGGTATACTGAAGTGTGATCACGGATGAGTTGCCATCTGTAGCCCCATCGGGCGTGCCATTGGGGAAAGCATGATTCCAGTCAACAAAGCCCCACCAGTTCATTGGTCCCAGCATGTTCCTGCTGCTATCGATATGTTTTTCGTACCAGTCCAGCACACCACGTACGGCGGTAAGATATTGCTGTATAAAAGCATCATCCTTACGATGCATCCAGTAATCATACACCATAGACACCCAGTACAGGGAAAAAGGCGGGATCACCTGCAAACGGTTACTGGGATAGCGGCCCTGTGTAAGCCCTTCCGGTACACGGGAACAGTAAAAATCGTGAATAGCTTTACGCATCAGGCGGTCATCCCCGGTAACATACAATGATATGAGTGATTGTATGCGGGTATCTCCTTCATATTGCAGCTGCTCGTAGTACGGACAGTCAAAATAAGTTTCACCGGCACACAGTCTTGCCGTGCGCCATCCCACATCCCATATCGCTTTTAATGAGGTATCATTACTGGAAAAGCTGGCTTTCTGGACAAAAGGGTAACCGGTGTACATGCCCTGCAGATCTTCCAGTACCAGCGCTTCACTGCCTGTGGTAATATCCAGCTGCAGGTAGCGATAGGTACGAAACCACAGTGGGCGGAACAGCCGCTTATTACCACCATCCGGCTCGAACACGTCGAAATTCCCCCTGATCTCGCGGCCTTCTATTTCGTTGCGGTTGCCCTTTCCATGTGTATTGAACAG
>Ga0055530_10002663_pt1 | contig 11155 bp, 9 predicted proteins | sample Araplavi_mTSA_r2_FD_55009 | JGI IMG/M metagenome (GOLD analysis project Ga0055530, IMG submission 55009) | Arabidopsis root microbial communities from North Carolina, USA - plate scrape MF_Cvi_mTSA_r2 | ecosystem: Host-associated > Plants > Roots > Endosphere | place: USA: North Carolina... | reverse complement strand
CGCATCGACGAGGACGACGCCACCGCCAGCAGCGACGGCGTGTTCTACGTGACGCTCCCCGACGTGCCCACGCCGTTCCGCGAACCCGGCATCGGCGTGATGGACGCCGCGCTGGCGACGCTCCCGCCGGGCAAGAACCCGCCGCTGTTCGACACGAACCAGGAACGACTGATGGTCCGAAGCCGCGGCCAGGTCGGCGCGTTCGCGCTGTCGGTCGATAGCGGTGCGCAGATCGCCGGCATGCTGGGCGTGCTCGATTACTTCGGCGGTACCTGGGCCTTGCTGCCCGACACGGCGACGCCGCCGACCGCCACCGGCGGACGCTTGCCGGCCGCCGTGAACGATGCGCGCATCGACGAGGTGACCATCGGCGGCTTCAACCTGCTGCGCTTCTTCGACGAGATCGCCGACAACAACGGCGCGCCGACGATCAAGCCCGAAGCGCTCGACAAGCGTTTGACGAAGACGGCGGGCGCGATCTGCGACTACCTCAAAGCCCCCGACATCCTCGGCGTGGTCGAGGTCGAGAACCTGCGCGTGCTCGGCATGCTCGCCGACCGCATCAACGCGAACTGCGCGAGCGCGCCGCACTACGTGCCGTATCTGTCGCAGGGCAACGACGTGGGCGGCATCAACGTCGGCTTCCTGGTGGCGACGCGCACCGTCGGCGCGGGCATCTCGCGCGTGGACGTGCGTGAAGTCGTGCAGTTCGGCAAGGACGCGACGCTGCCCAACCCGGACGGCAGCACGAGCCTGCTCAACGATCGCCCGCCGCTGCTGCTGCGCGCTTACGTGCACCACGACAACGGCGCCGTGTATCCGGTCACCGTCGTCGTCAACCACCTGCGCTCGCTCAACGACATCGACTCGGTTGCGCCGGGCAGCAACGGCTGGAGCACCGACGGCGCCCGCGTGCGGGCCAAGCGCGGGGCGCAGGCGGCGTATCTCGCCGGCCTCGTGCAGCAGATGCAGACCGCGAACCCGGACGAGAAGATCGTGCTGGTCGGCGACTTCAACGCGTTCGAGTTCAACGACGGTTACGTCGACGTGCTCGGCGTCGTGAAGGGCACCGAAGCGCCGGANGACCAGGTGCTGACCTACGTCGACAGCCCGGTGACCACGCCGCTCATCGANGGTTCGGAACTGATCGCCGACCCCGCCGAGCGCTACTCGTACAGCTTCGGCGGCAACGCGCAGACGCTGGACCACGCGCTGGTGAACGAAGCGGTGGTGATGGATGCCGCCGCCGTCACCGTCGAACACGCACGCATCAACGCCGGTTTCGCCGTGGACCATTACGGCGACACCTCGCTGCCGATGCGCGTGTCCGACCACGACCCGGTGCGCATCGCGATCCGCGTGCCGCAGTTCCGCAGTGCGAACCTCTCGGTCAGCGCGTCGGCGACGCCGGCGACGCTGCGTGCGGGCGAAGTCGCCACCTGGACCGCGAACGTGCACAACGCCGGTCCCGACGCCGCCGATGCCACGGCGGTCGCGTTCGCGTTCGATGCGAACGTGACGCCCGCCATCGACGTGCCTGCGGGTTGGAGCTGTGCCGCGCCGGTGCACGACGCGGCGACGACGTCCGTCACCTGCACGCTCGCCTCACTCCCCTCGCAACAGGGCGCGACGTTCACGCTGCGCACGCCGATGCCGACACTGGCGAACGGCACTGTCTTGCGCATGGCGGTCGCGGCGCGTTCGCAGACGCGCGATCCGGCCAACGCCGACAACGACGCCATTGCGCAGGTCACGGTGGTCACCGCCGCCGACCTGTCGGTGCGTATCGAGGGCGGCGTGCTGCCGGTGCGCAAGGGCGCGATCGCGACGTTCCTGGTGCCGGTGCGCAACGACGGCCCGGACGCCGCCGCGCAACCGGTGCTGTCGATCGACGGCAACGTAGCGGTGTCCGCCGCCGCGGTCGCCGCGCCGTCGGGCTGGAGCTGCGCTCGCGTCGCCACGGCTGCGGGCTTCCGTGCGCAGTGCACGCGCACCGCAAGTCTTGGCCAGGGCGTGCAGTGGTTCGCCTTCGCGATCGTCGTGCCGGAGCGCCCGCGCACCGGCACGCAGCTGGAGTTCAACGCGCACGTCGAATCGGCCACGCCCGATCCGGGCTTGTCGGACAACACCGACACCCTGCGCGTCGCGATCCGTCGCTGACCATCGCGATTGCTTCACCGGAGGGCGCGGCGCGGGCCGCGCCCTTCGTCATTTTCAGGCAGATGCCAACCCGCATTCAGGCCGCTTCCATACCCTTCAGTCCGGCGGCGTCTAGCGTCTTTTCCGCAAACTTTCATGCCGCAGCGCGCAACGGCCCTTAACGCGGGCTTGGTTATCATCGCCGCCACAGCGCGTCGCCACGGCCGTTTCATCGGCCATTCCGGCGCGCCGGAGCCAGGTCGGGAGCGCTGCCCGGCCCAGCCCTTGCGAACGGCCACTCCGGCACTGGATCCGGGACACGGCCGCTCGCGACAGACCACGTCTGCTTCCACCTGCCGGCCCCACAGGCTGCTGCCAATCAGGACTTTCACGATGACGGTCGCCGCGACCTTCGAAATCGAATACCTGCAATACCTCGGCGCCGACGGCAAGCCCGTCGCCGACCTCCCCGCTGCGTTCCGCGATCCCAAGGCGCTGCTGCCGCTGTTCAAGCAGATGCTGTTCGTGCGCACCTTCGACAGCAAGGCCATCGCGTTGCAGCGCACCGGAAAGCTCGGCACCTACGCCAGCTGCCTGGGCCATGAAGCCACGCACGTCGGCATNGGCGCGTCGATGCAGCCCGACGANGTGTTCGCACCGAGCTATCGCGAGTACGGCGCGCAGTTCATGCGCGGCGTGCTGCCNCGCGAAGTGCTGCTGTACTGGGGCGGCGACGAACGCGGCAACGATTTCTCCGGCCCGAAGCAGGATTACTCCTGGTGCGTGCCGATCTCCACGCAGTGCCTGCATGCCGCCGGCGCCGCGCTGAAGTTCAAGCTGATGAAGCAGAAGCAGCTGGCGGTTGCGTGCTGCGGCGACGGCGGTTCGTCGAAGACCGACTTCTACGCCGCGCTCAATTCGGCCGGTGCTTATTCGCTGCCGCTGATCCTGTGCGTGGTGAACAACGGCTGGGCGATCTCCGTCCCGCGNTCGGCGCAGACCGGCGCGAAGACGCTCGCGCAGAAGGGCCTGGCCGGTGGCCTGCACTGCCTGCAGGTNGACGGCAACGACCTGATCGCCGTGCTGGAAGGCATGCGTCGCGCAAGCGAACGCGCACGCAACGGCGAAGGCGGCAGCGTGATCGAGTTCATGACCTATCGCCTGCACGACCACACCACCGCCGACGACGCGCGCCGCTATCGCGACGAAAGCGAAGTGAAGGACGCCTGGACGCGCGAACCGATCGCGCGCCTGCGTGCCTACCTCACCGCCCAGGGCGTGTGGAGCGAGGAAGAAGAAAAGGCCTGGGCCGAGGAGTGCGGCAAGAAGGTGGACGTGGAAATCAACGCCTACCTGGAAACGCCCGTGCAGCCGGTGGAGGCGATGTTCGATTACCTCTACGCCGATCCGCCGCCGGACCTGCTGGCGCAACGCGCCTTCGCGCTCGCACAGGAGGGCCGCTGATGAACGCCGAAGACAAGAAGAAGGTCGATGCGGCCAAGTCCGTCGGCGCGCCCGCGGCCATCACGCTGATCGAAGCCATCACGCAGGCGCTTGCCTACGAGATGCGCGTGGACGACAAGGTGCTCGTGCTGGGCGAGGACGTCGGCGTCAACGGCGGCGTGTTCCGCGCCACTGCCGGCCTGCAGGCGCAGTTCGGCCCGGAACGCGTGCTCGACACGCCGCTGGACGAAACCACCATCGCCGGCCTCACCGTCGGTCTCGCATCGCAGGGCATGAAGCCGGTCGCCGAATCGCAGTTCGACGGCTTCGTGTATCCGATGGTCGACCACATCATCTGCCACGCCGCGCGTTTCCGCTACCGCACGCGCGGTCGCCTCACCTGCCCGATGGTGCTGCGCGTGCCGTGGGGCGGCGGCATCCGCGCGCCGGAACATCATTCCGAAGCGAATGAGGCGATCTTCACCAACGTGCCCGGTCTGCGCGTGGTGATGCCGTCCTCGCCGGCGCGAGCCTACGGCCTGCTGCTCGCCGCGATCCGCGATCCGGATCCGGTGATCTTCATGGAGCCCAAGCGCATCTATCGCCAGTACAAGGAAGTCGTACCCGACGACGGCGAAGCGCTGCCGCTGGACGTCTGCTACGTGCTGCGCGACGGCACCGACGTGACGCTGGTGACGTGGGGCGCGCAGGTGAAGGAATCGCTGGAAGCCGCCGAGAAGCTCGCCTCCGAAGGCATCAGCGCCGAAGTCATCGACGTCGCCACGCTGCGTCCGCTCGACTTCGACACCATCGCCGAATCGGTGAGCCGCACGGGCCGCTGCGTGATCGTCCACGAAGCGCCGAAGACCGCCGGTTTCGGNGCGGAAATCGCCGCGCGACTGGCCGAGGAATCGATGTTCGATCTGCTCGCNCCGGTGGAACGCGTGACCGGTTACGACACGCATATCCCGCTGTTCCGCCTGGAAATGAAGTACCTGCCGAGCGTGGACCGCATCGTCGCCGCGGCCAAGCGCACGCTGGCGGCGGGCTGAGGCGAGCGCCATGCGCCACGCACGCGTCGTCGTCTCGCACAACGCGCCGGATCGCACGCCGATCCGGCTCGCGCGCGGCGACACCGTGCACCTCGGCGATCGCGACGCCGACTGGCCGGAGTTCGTGTGGACCACGATCGCCGAAGGCCACGAGGGTTGGGTTCCCGCGAAAGTGTTCGATCGCGAACAGGGCCCGGCCACCGCGCTGGAGGACTACGACACGCGCGAGCTCGACACGAAAGCCGACGAAGTGGTGACGCTGCAGTACGAACTCGCCGGCTGGTGGTGGGCGCGCAATGCGCTCGGCCAGCAGGGCTGGATCCCGGCGCGCTCGCTCGAACTGCTGGACGACAACGACGGCGAGGACGCATGACCGGCGTCGTCGCGCTTCGACGTTGCGCGCATTGAATCCCTGAAGGACACCGGCCCGCCGCGCGCCGCGCGAGGGCCCATCACCGCACTCCAACGAGACAACGACCGTATGGCCAACGCAAAGAAGACCTTCCTGCTTCCCGACCTCGGCGAGGGCCTGCCCGACGCGACGATCGTCGAGTGGTACGTGAAGGAAGGCGACACGATCCGCCTCGACGACAACCTGGTGTCGATGGAAACCGCGAAGGCGGTCGTCGACGTGCCCTCGCCCGTCTCGGGCAAGGTCATCAAGCTTGCGGGCGCGGCGGGCGACATCATCGTCACCGGCAAGATGCTGGCCGAGTTCGAGATCGATCCGTCGATGCCGCAGCGCGCCGAAGGCCAGGACACCGGCCATCATCACGGCGCCGGCAGCCACGCGCCGGAGGACGGCGACAAGGTCGTCGCGTCCGACGAGGGCGGCGTGATCAGCGANGCGGGTGAAGAAGCGCCGAAGGGCGAAGCGCGTGCCGATTCGGGCACNGTCGTCGGCGCGATGCAGAGCTCCGATGCGGTGCGCAGCGAACAGGCCGTCGCGGTCGGCGGCGTGAAGGCGATGCCGGCGGTGCGCGCGATGGCGCGCAAACTCGGCGTGGACATCGCACGCGTGCGCGCCTCCGGCGCCGACGGCGTGGTGACGATGGACGACGTGAAGCGCGCTGCGGCCGATGGTTCGGCCAAGCCCGGCGCGGCACCGGTCGCGCGTGCGGCCGATCGTGCCCCGGCACCGGCTCCCGTCGCAGCGCCCGCTCCCGCGCAGCGCAGCACGCTTTCGCAGGGCGGCAAGCCGATGCGCACGCAGCCGCCGGGCGTCGCTGCCAGCGGCCAGCCGGAACAGCTCAAGGGCGTGCGTCGCAACATGGCGCGCGTGATGGCCGATGCGCACGCGAAGGTCGTCCCGACCACGCTGTGCGACGACGCCGATCTTCATGCATGGCTCGGCAAGCAGGACATCACCGCGCGCCTCGTTCGCGCGATAGTCATGGCCTGCAAGACCGTGCCCGCGCTCAACGCGTGGTTCGACGGCGACACGCTGACGCGTACGCTGCATCCGCACGTGGACATCGGCATCGCCGTGGACACCGAGGACGGCCTGTTCGTGCCGGCGCTGCGCAATGCGGACATGCTCGACGGACAGGGCGTGCGCGGCGCGATCCAGCGCCTGCGCGCGCAGGTCGAGGACCGCACGATTCCGGCGACCGAACTGNGCGGCTACACGATCTCGCTGTCGAACTTCGGCATGTTCGCNGGCCGCTACGCGACGCCTGTCGTCGTGCCGCCGTGCGTNGCNATCATCGGCGCCGGCAAGCTCAGCCACGACGTGGTCGCGGTGATGGGCGGCATCGAAGTGCATCGCCGCATGCCGATCTCGCTGACGTTCGACCACCGCGCATGCACGGGTGGCGAGGCGGCGCGGTTCCTTAAGGCATTGCTGGACGATATGGCGCTTCCGCAGTAAGCGCACGTGGAGAGTCGGGCTCCGGTCCGGCTCTCCTCGTTTCCCGCTTCACGGGACGATGCGATGGCACACGCTGCGCAATGGAAGTCCGCGGGACGGATATCGCTATGGCGGTATACCGAGAACGAATCGAACTATCCGGGATGGCATCTCAACGCGGACGAGGCCGGCTGCGCCTGCCTGCTCGCGCTGCTGGATGCGCTACCCCATGACGATGCGCCGTATCGCACGCTCNCGCTTACGCCTCCCACCGATGCGCAGTTGCGCGTTCCGAACAACCGCCACGGCAACGCCGCGTGGCTGGCACCGGAGCGCTTGCGCGTACGCCTGGGCGCTGAGCCTGCACAGTGGACTTTTCCGCCCGACCTCGCTCACGCCACGATGATCGTCGGCTCGCAATGGTTGGAACCCATGCGTCGCGGCATTGCCGATATCGCAGGCGGACGCGGTGATTACAGCATCGGCGGCGGGGACACGGGCTCGTTGCGGCTCTGGTTCTGGTGGTGAGTTCGCGTTGAACGATGTACTGACACCACCCTGTCAGCAGGCGGCGTACAACATCGGCACCATCCTTCCGCAGGAGTGTCCCGCCATGGCCCATCGCAGCCGCCTCGCTGGTTTCATCATCGACTGCAAGACCGACGACCTCGACGCCGCCGCTGATTTCTGGAGCCAGGCATTGGGCGTCACGATCGCCGACCGTCATGCCGGGGACGACACGGCCGAGTACCAGAACTTCGGCGACACGCCCGGCGATCTGTACATCGAAGTGCAGAAGGTCGATCACCCCTCGCGCGTGCATCTGGATATCGAGGCCGACGACATCGATGCCGAAGCCGCGCGGCTGGAGAAACTCGGCGCGAAGAAAGTGGCGTTCGTGAAGCGCTGGTGGGTGATGGAAGCACCGACCGGGCAGCGGTTCTGCGTGGTTCGGATGAAGGAGCCGGAGAAGCGCTCGCCGCCGAAGGAATGGCCCTGAAGCGAGGTCGACCTTCGACACCAGTCAGCCTTTTTCCCGTCATCCCGGCGAAAGCCGGGATGACGGTGGGTGTGGGATGACGCAACCGCGGAACGCGCGCGACGTTTAGGCGAGTGCGGCGTGCGCCTGCAGCGCGATCGCGTCAGCGTTTATAGACGCGAGCAGTCACCCGTAATGCACCGGCGTATCGTCTACCACCACGCGATTGCGCCCAGCGGCCTTCGCGCGATACAACGCCTGGTCCGCGCGGTCGAACACCTGCTCCGACCAGTCGCGCGTCGGCTCGCCTGCCGCCAGCCCCATCGAGACTGTCAGCGCGAACGGCAGCGGCGCCACGGCGATGCGCTGGCGGATTCGCTCCGCGACCTGCGCGGCCTGCGCGAGGCGTGTATCGGGCAACAGGATCAGGAATTCCTCGCCGCCATAACGCACCGCGATATCGTCCTCGCGAATCGATGCAGCCACCGCATCGGCCACCGCGCGCAGCGCGCGATCGCCCAGCAGGTGGCCGTGCCGGTCGTTGACGTCCTTGAAGTGGTCCACGTCCAGCAGGATCAGCGTGTACGGCGCCTGTTGCAGAAGGCGCATCGCTTCGGCGTTGTCGCGCAGTTGCGCGAGCGCGGAACGGTTGAGCAGGCCCGTCAGCGCATCGTGCGTGGCGCGATGTTCCAGGAGGTCGTGGCGACGTTGCAGGTCCGCACGCGCGTCTTCGAGCCGCTGCGCGAACGCTTCGCGTTCGGACAGCANNCGCCGCTGCTCCATCGCATAGCGACGCAATTCCAGCAGATGCTGCGTCTGCCGCGCGAGTACTTCGAGGCCTTCGCGCTGTGCATCGGTGAGCGTGCGCGGCTTGTTGTCGAGCACGCACACGACGCCGAGCGGTTCGCCATCGGGGCTGAGCAGCGGCACGCCGGCATAGAAGCGCAGCGGATCGCCGTCCACGCGCATCGACGGACGCGGCAGTTCGGGATGCTGCAGCAGGTCCTCGACCACCAGCATGCGATCGGGCTGACGGATGGCGCGATCGCAGATCGCTTCGCTGCGCGCGGTCTCGCGCACGTCCAGGCCGATCTGCGCCTTGAACCACTGGCGGTCGTGGTCGATCAGCGAGATCGCCGCCGCCGGCACGTCGCACAGCGTGACCGCCAGCCGCACGATGTCGTCGTAGGGCTGCTCCGGCACCGATCCCACGACCGCGTACGCATCCAGCGCGGCCTGGCGGCGCGCTTCGTCGGACGGCGATGGCGGGAGGGAACGCAGGGCGGACATGGGGCGACGCCAAAAGGTCGCTAAGGCTACTCCCGGCCCGCCCGCGGACCCGTGATGGCGGCCACAACCCGTGCGGCGCCCGCCGCGCGGTTCAGCCGTCAGCGAACCTGAACAGGGCGCCTGGCCGCAGTTTCGCGCGCGAGCCAGACTTCCAGCCCCTGCGCGTTGAGTTCGATATCGATCGCCAGCAGCGCGCGGACCTCCTCCGGCGTCAGCGGCGCGCCATGGATGCGGGCGCGNTCGATGTAGAGCGTGGCCAGCGATTCGACGAGGCGTTCGTGCCGGTCCGCATGACCGTGCGCGTCGCGGGCGAGCGCGACCATCGCGTCGATCTGTTCGATCAGGTCCGCGCCAAGCTGCGCCACGTCGCCGACGCGGCCGTAATGGGTGAGGTGCATCGCCACCGGATCGCGCGCCAGCATCGTGCGGATCGAGGCCTTCAGCGGCTCGGGTTCGAACTGCACCGGCGAGGTGGTCGGAATCACGAACGGCTCGCCGTGCGCGTTGTCGAACTCCCGGTACGACAGACCGAACGTGTCGCCGGTGAACCAGCTGCGGCTGCGCTCGTCCCACACGCACAGGTGATGTCGCGCGTGGCCGGGCGTATCGATGCACAGCAACGGGCGGCCGGCGAGATCGAGCGTTTCGCCATCGCCCACTTCGCGCACGCGGGCTGCGTCGATCGGCGCGATCTCGCCGTAGCTGCGCGTCATTTCCGCTTCNCCGTACACCGCGGTGGCGCCGGCGATGAGGCGTTCGGGATCGATCATGTGCGGCGCGCCGCGNGGATGCACCGCGAGCGTCGCGTTCGGCAGCGCGCGCATCAGTGCGCCCGCGCCACCGGCGTGGTCCAGGTGCACATGCGTGAGGATGAGCCAGTCGACGTCGCGCGGTTGCAGGCCCTGCCACGACAGCGCATCGAGCATCGCAGGCACCGAATATTGCGTGCCGCAGTCGACGTACGCGCCGCGGCCGTGTTCGACGATGAGATAGGCTGCGTCGAAATCGGGTCGCTGGAATCCGGTGTCGATGGTGACGATGCCGTGCGCGTCGTTCATGCCGTGCGGCTCCTCAAGAGGCGTGCGCGCAGTGTAAGACGTGCGGCGTTACGCTGCGATGCGGCTTTGGTCGCGCCGCATGCGCGATGCGCTCAGATACGTTGCAGCCACCGGCGGCGCACGAAGAACGCCACCGTCAGCACCGCGAGGAACACGCCGTAACCGACCGCCGTGGCGAGGATCTGCTGCCACATCTTCCCGTACACGGGATCGGCGGTGGCGTGCGACCAGTACAGGCTCAGCAGGAACGATGTGAACGCGAGCAGCAGCGCGACGCCATCGAACAGCTTCCGCGACGCGCTGCGAGGCTGGCGCGGGAACATCCAGAACAGCGCGCCGAGGATCGCGAACCACGGCAGGAACAGGATCAGCGCGAGGTTCAGCTCGACGAAGGGATTCATGCCTTCTGCGCGCTCTTTTCCTGCTCGGCCTCGACCACGGCCGCCAGCGCTTCGCGTACTTCGTCCTGCGAGACGCCTTCGNCCGACGTCGCAGCGCCTGCGAGCGCATCGAATCCGCTCACGCCGGATTTCAGCGCCGAAATCAGCGTTCCCGCGTCCCGTGCCGAATCGAATCCGCCGCTCTGCATCAACACGCGGTCGCCATCGACGAACTTGAANTAGAAACGGCCGTCNGCTTCACGGTACTGCTTGAACGTCGGNGCGACCGCCTTCGCNGCCTTCGTCTTTCCGCCGGCATGCACCTGCGACAGATCGCGCAGGCCGACCGCGGCACGCAGCGCATCCAGCGTCGGTCGCGCGTAACGCTCGCGCAGGCGCTGCGCGCCGTCGCGCAGGATGGCTTCGATATGNGCNGGCTGCGCGATCAGCGCATCGTACTTCTCGCGCAGCGGCGAGATCTCGCGATCGATGCGTTCGAACAACGCCTGCTTCGCCTCGCCCCACGCGATGCCATCGGCGAACGCCTGGCGCATCGCGGCGGTTTCCTCGTTCGATGCGAAGGCCTGGTACAACTGGAACACGTTCGAGTTGTCCGCGTCCTTCGCCTCGCCCGGCGCGCGCGAGTCGGTGACGATTCCANAGATCAGCTTCTTCAGCGTTTCGCGCGGCACGAACAGCGGGATCGTGTTGTCGTAGCTCTTGCTCATCTTGCGGCCGTCCAGNCCCGGCAGCGTGGCGACGTTCTCNTCGATCACCGCCTCGGGCATCGCGAAGAACTCCTTGCCGACGGGCTCGCCGTACAGATGGTTGAAGCGCTGGCCGATGTCGCGCGCCATCTCGATGTGCTGGATCTGGTCGCGACCGACCGGCACCTTGTTCGCGTTGAAGAGCAGGATGTCCGCGGCCATCAGCACCGGGTACATGAAAAGGCCCGCGCTCACGCC
>Ga0055530_10002653_pt1 | contig 11190 bp, 10 predicted proteins | sample Araplavi_mTSA_r2_FD_55009 | JGI IMG/M metagenome (GOLD analysis project Ga0055530, IMG submission 55009) | Arabidopsis root microbial communities from North Carolina, USA - plate scrape MF_Cvi_mTSA_r2 | ecosystem: Host-associated > Plants > Roots > Endosphere | place: USA: North Carolina... | reverse complement strand
TCGCCGCCTTCGGCAGCTTCGCCTTCGTCCTTCGTCGTGTCGCCGTCGCTCGACTTGAGCGCCGACGGGGCGACGATGGTGGCGATGGTGAAGTCGCGATCGGTGATCGCGCTTTCGCTGCCCTTGGGAAGGGTGACGTTGCTGATGTGGATCGAATCGCCGACGTCGAAACCGGTGACGTCGATCGTGATCTCGTCAGGAATCTTGTCCGCGTCACAGGCGATTTCCAGCTCGTGACGGACGATGTTCAGCACACCGCCGCGCTTCAGGCCCGGCGAGGCTTCTTCGTTCGCGAACACGACGGGAACCGCCACGGTGACCTTGGCGTCCTTCGAGATGCGGAGGAAATCGGCGTGGATCGGACGATCCTTGACCGGGTGGAAAGCGACGTCCTTGGGCAGGGTGCGGATGGTCTTGCCACCCACGTCGATCATCACGACCGAGTTCATGAAATGACCCGTCATGAGCTGCTTCATCAGCAGCTTTTCTTCGACGTGGATCATCAGGGGTTCTTCTTTGCCGCCATAGACAACGGCGGGGACGCGGCCATTACGACGCAGGTCACGCGAGGCTCCCTTGCCTCCGCGTTCGCGCGTCTCGGCCGTCAGCGTCAGCTGATCGCTCATGATATTTCTCCGAGAAACAGTTACACAGTTCCGCCACGCCTCCAGGGATGACCATGACGGAAGCCGGGGCGCTTAGCGGGGAAGCGGCGGAAATGCAAGCGTGAGTGATTTCTGGCTACGCTTCTCTTGCTTCGTCATGGCTGGTAAACCCGCTTATTGTACGCGCGTGACCTTCAGCCCTTCGGCCTCAAGCATCGCGGGCACGCCGTCGGACCCAACCAGATGCCCCGCGCCGACTGCCATCAGTACCGTGCCGGGCTGCTCCAGCCGCTTTTGCACCCATAGGCTCCAGCGCCGGTTGCGGTCGGTGAGGATCGCCTTGCGCGCTGCGGGGACGGCATCGACATCTTCGTTGATGACCCGTTCCAGCGCCGCGACATCGCCGCGGCCCCACGCAGTAGTGAGGGCGCCGACGTCTTTCACGGCATTGCCCGCCTTCTCGGCCGCGCGGGTCAGGAGCGTGCGCTGCGTCGCCGGGTCGAGCGTTTCGAAGAACATGAGCTGTTCCTGCGCCGTCTCTAGGCCGCCAATTCGCTTTCGCGCGTCCTTGAATCGCGCGGTCAGGCGCGTTTCGACGCCGTTCGACGAATCAAGCTCGGCCTTTTGCGCCACCCGCTGGCCCATCATCACCATCACCGCCCAGTCGTCGAGTGCGTCGCCGCCGAAATCGCCCCCGGCGGCCTCCAGCGCGCGGTAACCGGCGAGCGCTTCCGGCGGGAGCCGTTTCGCCATCGCGAGCGGCTCAGTTCGCGGGGCGAGCGTCTGAAAGACGGCGCCCGCATTCGCGAGTTCGGCGGGCGACAATTCCATCACCAACTCGTCGGCCGCGGCGATGGCGTCGGCGACCTTGCCGCCATCCCAGTCAGTGCCGCGCGGCAGCGCGTGCATCGCGCCGAGCATATAGATTTGCGTGTCCTCGTCGGCGACCAGCCACATTGCGGGACGCGCCTGTTGTGCCGGGTCTGCGGTACCGCATGCGGCGAGCAGGCACGGCAAAAGGGCCACCGCAAAGCGGCGACCCCAATGATGCGAAGGGCGCGATGCTCCCTTCAATATTTGACCCGCTTGGCGATGAGCCCATTTGCCTTGAGGTAATCCTGGACGCTCTTCTCGCCCGCGAGATGGCCTGCTCCNACGGCGACGAACACCGTGCCGGGCTGATCCATCCGCGCCTTCAACTGATCGGCCCACCGCGCATTGCGATCCCAAAGCAGCACCTTGGCGAGTTCAGGCGTCTTGGCCAGGCTTTCGTTCATCGTCACNGCGAGCCCCTCGGGATCGCCCTTCGCCCATTGCACGACCATCTTGTCGAGCTGCGGCCCCAGCTTGTCGAGATCACTGACAACCGAATTCAGAAAGCTGATCTGCTGGCTTTCGGGAAGTGTATCGAAATAGCCGAGTTGCTGGTTCAGCGTTTCGAAGCCCGCAATCGGCTTGCCGGCCTTCTTGGCGGAGCTCGTCAGAAGTTTTTCGACGCCCTGTTCGGGGTCGTAACCGAGTTTGGTGACGGGCAGCACCGACAGGGTCATTGCGGCAAACCAAGGCTCGAACAAATCGAACTGCGCCGGCGCTATCCCAAGGCTCGCGAGCGCGGCCTGATAAGCCTTGAGCTGTTCGGCATCGAGACGGGAGGAGAGTGTCTTGCCGCTCTGGTCCATCGCCAGCAGCATCATTTCCTTTGTCATCGCCGCCTGATCCTCGGGCATCACCATTTCGAGCATCAGTTCATCGGACTTGTCGAAGGCTGCCTTCACCGCTTCGTCGAACCAGCCGAGGCCGGGTTTCAGAACGTGGACCGTTCCGAAGAGATAGATCGTCGTGTCATCGTCCTTGACGGCCCACAGCGCGGGGTCGGCGTCGGTCGTCGGCGTAGCCGCTGCCGTCGCGGGTTCGGCGGCGTGGACGGAAAAAACCGCAACCGGGGTCAGCGCGGCGATCGCGCATCCGGCGGTAAGCGTCTTGAACCAGGTCTTCATCGGAGAATTGCCTTTCTTGAGCGGCTTAAACATTTGCGCGGAAAGCGGAAAGCGGAAAGCGGAATGCGGTCAGCGAAACTTCAGCCATAGATATACGATGCAGTTCGCCACCAGTGAGAAGACGAACAAAATCATCGCATCGACGGGCGGTGCCATGCCGGCGCGGTGGAGCACCCACCAGACGGGAGCCGGAAAGATAAAGGCATACCATCCGGCCATGCTGGCCCAGAGCCATGCGCGTTCCTCATGATCGTCGATCGCGCGGTGATAGATGATCATGCAGATCGCGAGGCCGATTGCCCATGCCAGCGAGGCGCCGATGGCGAAGCCCGGCGTCAGCGCGCCGCTGAACAGCGTCGCGGCGGAATGCGGTGCATCGGCCTGATCGGCGACCATCCAGCCGCCGACGATCCCGCCGATCACCGCGGCGAGTCCGAGCGAGGTCCAGTAGCGCTTTTGCCGGGGAGACATACGGCGACGGGGCTTCGAAACATCGGCATCAGTCATTGTCATTTCCTTCGTGGCCGTCGTCGAAGATTTCCTCGATCGGCATGTCGAACAGGCGCGCGAGCTTGAAGGCGAGCGGCAGTGACGGGTCATATTTCCCCGTTTCGATCGCATTCACGGCCTGCCGCGAGACATCGAGCCGGTCGGCAAGCTCGGCCTGGCTCCAGTTCCTCATCGCGCGCAGCACTTTCAACTTGTTGTTCATCGGCGCCTCGCCAGTTTTTCCGCCCGAAGGGTCATCGACATCCCATAGCCATCAAATTGGCGGCGAAGGGGAATATTTTGTCGAGCCTCTTCGGGTGGTCGGGGTTGGAGCGACAGGGGCGGATAGGCTTCGCCAGACAGGAAATTGAGGAACAAGGGACTGGAGCGCCGCCACCGGGGGGAAGGGCGCTCCAGCCCAAGTCGCCTGCCGCCACCGGATCGGAGCGGCGCGAACGAAGCCGTTGCTTCCGCACTTATCGAGCGGCGCTGACCATCAGCAGCGCAAGCTGCGTGCCGCCTTGCGCCTGAGCGATCGCGCGCTGGGCGTGGCTTTCGGCCTGTGCCAACGCTGCGGACACACATACCGCGCGGCGGCCGTTTTCTGCGGCGCCGCGAGTCCGGTTGTCGCAGACGCTGCGCGCGGCGCTTTTCAGGCGGGTGTTCAACTGGTCGCGATCCGCGGCGCGAGCCAGATTAAGGTCGTCGATACGAACGACGGCCGTCTCGTCTTTGGCCTGCGCTGTGGCGGGCATTGCGACCGCGGTGAGCGAGAGGGCGAGTATCAGCGTGCGGGTCATCATGTCTTGTCTCCTTGGATCGATGGGTTTTGGTCAACTGAACCTGTCTTCATGTCAGGTATGCATGACTATATGTCGCGATTCGCTGACTGTGTCAATGACACCTTACAAAAAGTTCTGAAGACCTGACTAAAGCGAGCATTTTCGCGCCGTGGCGAAGGGATGGGAGCCTTGACCATGCGCCGCCGCTGGGCCAATGCGGCGGCGATTTTTGCACCTGCGAAGGAATTGCGGCCGTGGCCGACGGGGCGGACAAGACACCACTCAGCTTTCAGGACATGATCCTGACGCTGCACGCCTATTGGGCGGCGCGCGGTTGCGCGATTCTACAACCTTATGACATGCGCGTGGGGGCGGGGACTTTTCACCCGTCGACAACGCTGCGCAGCCTCGGCCCCGAGCCGTGGAACGTCGCCTATGTCCAGCCGAGCCGCCGTCCGACCGATGGCCGCTATGGCGAGAACCCGAACCGGCTCCAGCATTATTACCAATATCAGGTGATTTTGAAGCCGTCGCCCGCCGACCTGCAGGAACAATATCTGGGCAGCCTTGCCGCGATCGGCATCGATCCGCTTCTCCACGATATCCGCTTCGTCGAGGACGATTGGGAATCGCCGACGCTTGGCGCATGGGGTTTGGGCTGGGAAGTCTGGTGCGACGGGATGGAAGTCACCCAGTTTACCTATTTTCAGCAGATGGGCGGCTTCGACTGCAAGCCCGTCGCGGGCGAGCTCACTTACGGGCTCGAACGGCTGGCCATGTATATTCAGAATGTCGATAATGTGTACGACCTGCGCTTTTCCGACGCGGTCGGCGATGTCGCGGCGGTCAGCTATGGCGATGTGTTCCTGGAGAATGAAAAGCAGTTCTCGAAATGGAATTTCGAGGTCGCCGACACCGATACCTTGTTCGCGGGCTTCAAGGCGGCCGAAGCCGAATGTCAGCGCGCGATTGCGGCGAATGTCCCGCTCGCCGCTTATGATCAGGCGATCGAGGCGAGCCACCTCTTCAACCTGCTCCAGGCGCGCGGCGTGATCAGCGTGCAGGAACGCGCCAATTATATGGCGCGCGTCCGCGACCTCGCGAAGGGTAGCTGCAAGGCGTGGATCGACAGCCAGTCCGAACGCTGGACCGCCAAATATCCGGGGTGGACGCTGTGATGGATATTGTCGCCACCTCGCTTTCCGTTCGTGTCGAGCGTAGTCGAGACACCCTTCGGAATGGCGCCGTCCTTCGGGGCATCTCGACTTCGCTCGATGCGAACGGAGTTTGGGGTTCGGAGGATTTGCAATGACCGATTTTCTTCTTGAACTGCGCAGCGAGGAAATTCCGGCGCGGATGCAGGCTGGCGCGCGCGCCGAGCTTGAAAAGCTGTTCCGGGCGCAATTGTCGGCCGCGGGACTGGAAGCGGCCGATCTNACCATCTGGTCGACCCCGCGCCGCCTTGCGCTGATCGCCAAGAGCCTTCCCGAAGCAACCGCCGCGGTCAGCGAGGAACTCAAGGGCCCGCGCAGCAGCGCGCCGCCGCAGGCGCTCGAAGGCTTTCTGCGCAAAACCGGCCTGACGCAGGACCAGCTTGAGGACCGCGACGGCGTCTATTTCGCCGTGATCGACAAGCCCGGCCGGGCAACCGCCGACGTGCTTGCCGAAGCGATCCCCGCGATCGTCCGCGCCTTCGCCTGGCCCAAGTCGATGCGCTGGGGCAAGGAAAGCGCGAGCAGCGAAAGCCTGCGCTGGGTGCGCCCACTTTCGGGCATCGTCGCGATCTTTGGCGAAGAGCTGATCGCGTGTGAAGTTAGCGGGATTTCCGCGGGTTTCGCGACGCGCGGTCATCGCTTCCACTGCCCGGGCGAGATCACGATCGGCTCGGCATCCGACTATGCCGAGAAGCTGCGCGCGTGCCATGTCATCGTCGATCATGAGGAACGCCAGTCGATCATCCGCGACGGCGCCGCCAAATCCGCGGCCGACGCCGGGCTGACGCTGGTCGAGGATGAGGGACTGGTGATCGAGAATGCCGGCCTGACCGAATGGCCGGTGCCGTTGCTCGGCCGCTTCGATGAAGCGTTTCTGGAAGTGCCGCCCGAGGTCATTCAGCTCACGGCGCGCGTGAACCAGAAATATTTCGTCGTGAACGACGCGGCGGGCAAGCTGGCGAACGGCTTCGTCTGCACTGCGAACATCGACGCGGTCGACGGCGGCGCAGAGATCGTTGCGGGCAATCGCAAGGTTCTGGCGGCGCGGTTATCGGATGCGCGTTTCTTCTGGGATCAGGATCGCAAGACTAGGCTCGAAGATCACGCCAAAAAGCTCAACCGCATCACCTTCCACGAAAAGCTCGGCACCGTTGCCGACAAGGTCGAACGCGTCGCGAAGCTCGCCGAATTGCTGGCGAGCGAAGGCATCGTCCCCAACTGCGACCCCGCGCTAGCGCGACAGGCCGCAGAACTCGCGAAGGCCGACCTCGTCACCGAAATGGTCGGCGAATTCCCAGAACTACAGGGGCTGATGGGCGGCTATTACGCCCGCGCCGAAGGCCTGCCTGACGCCATCTCCAACGCGATCCGCGACCATTACAAACCGGTCGGACAGGGCGATGATGTGCCGACGGCGCCGGTAACGGTGGCTGTGGCGCTTGCGGACAAGCTGGATACGCTGCGCAGCTTCTTTTCGATCGATGAAAAGCCCACAGGGTCGAAGGATCCGTTCGCTCTTCGCCGAGCGGCGCTGGGCGTCATCCGGACCCTGACCGAAAATGGGCTGCGCTTTGCGGTCGCTGACGGCGAACTGCTCGACTTCTTCGCCGACCGCCTCAAGGTCCAGCAGCGTGAAGCCGGCGTCCGCCACGACCTGATCGACGCGGTGTTTGCGCTCGGGGGCGAAGACGATCTCGTCCGCCTGCTCGCTCGCGTGAAAGCGCTTCAGGCGTTCATGGCGACCGAGGACGGCACCAACCTGTTCGCGGGTTACAAGCGCGCGGCGAATATCCTGAAGCAGGCAGGCGAGGTGAGCGGCGCCGCCGCTGTGACGCCGCCGACCGATGCCGACGCGATCTTGCTCAAGGCCCTCGACGCGGCCGAACCCGCAGCCTCTGCGGCCGTCGCCGACGAACGCTTTACCGATGCCATGGCCGCGCTGGCCAGCCTCCGCGCTCCAATCGATGCCTTTTTCGATGGCGTGATGGTCAACGATCCCGACGAAGCAATCCGCGCCTATCGCCTCGGATTGCTCGCCCGATTTACCGGCGCGGTGCATGGCGTGGCCGATTTCTCGAAGATCGAGGGCTGACGTTACGGCTATGCGCCTCTCTTTATACCGCACGAAGTAAATCTGAATCGACGATAACAACTCTCCACCCTATCCAGCCGCAACCTCCTCCCCGGGGCAGCAGGAGCATATGATGACGAAGATGGTGCATTTGTTCGGCGGCGCGGCCACGACGGCCGAGCGCTCGAAGGAATTGCTGGGCGGCAAAGGTTCGAACCTCGCCGAAATGGCCTCGATCGGCTTGCCGGTGCCCCCGGGCTTTACGATCACCACTGACGTCTGCACCGCATATTACGCCAATGGCGAGCAATTCCCGGCCGGGCTGGTCGGGGATGTCGCGGCGGGTATCGCGCATATCGAGGGCATCACGGGCAAGAAGTTCGGCGATGCCGCCGACCCGCTTCTTGTGTCGGTCCGTTCGGGCGCGCGCGTGTCGATGCCTGGCATGATGGACACCGTGCTTAACCTCGGGCTCAACGACCGCACGGTCGTCGGCCTGTCCGAAGCCTCGGGCGATCCGCGCTTCGCATGGGACAGCTATCGCCGCTTCGTCCAGATGTACGCCGACGTCGTCATGGGGCTCGACCATGCCGAGTTCGAAGAGGCGCTGGAAATCGCCAAGGAAGACAAAGGCTTTTACCTCGACACCGAGATGTCGGCCGAAGACTGGCAGGCGCTGGTCAAGGAATATCAGGCGATCGTCGAGCGCGAGACCGGCGCACCATTCCCGCAGGAACCGAATGACCAGCTTTGGGGCGCCGTCGGCGCCGTCTTCGCAAGCTGGGAAAGCGACCGCGCGAAAGTCTATCGCCGCCTGAACTCGATCCCCGGCGAATGGGGCACCGCGGTCAATGTGCAGGCGATGGTGTTCGGCAACATGGGCGACACCTCGGCAACGGGCGTGGCGTTCACGCGCGACCCGGCGACCGGTGAGCGCGCCTGGTACGGCGAATGGCTGATCAACGCGCAGGGTGAGGACGTCGTCGCGGGCATCCGCACGCCGCAATATCTGACCAAGATCGCGCGCGAGAATGCCGGTGCCAAGCCGCTGAGCATGGAAGAGGCGATGCCCGAGACCTTCACGGAACTCGGCCGCGTCTTCGATACGCTGGAAACACACTACCGCGACATGCAGGACATCGAGTTCACCGTCGAACGCGGGACGCTTTGGATGTTGCAGACGCGCTCGGGCAAGCGGACCGCAAAGGCCGCGCTCAAGATCGCGGTCGATATGGCGGCCGAGGGGCTGATCACCGAAGAAGAAGCCGTCGGCCGCGTCGATCCGGGCGCGCTCGACCAGCTTCTCCACCCGACGCTCGACCCCAATGCATCGCGCGACGCGCTGACGAAGGGGCTTCCCGCAAGCCCCGGCGCGGCGTCGGGCAAGATCATGTTCGACGCCGACAGCGCCGAAAAGGCGGCAGCGATGGGCGAGGCGGTGATCTTGGTTCGCGTCGAAACCAGCCCCGAGGATATTCACGGCATGCACGCCGCAAAGGGCATATTGACCGCCCGCGGCGGGATGACCAGTCATGCGGCAGTCGTCGCACGCGGCATGGGGCGTCCCTGCGTCTCGGGCGCAGGCGGGCTGTCGATCGACGGCAATGCGCGCGTGTTGCGCGTTGCGGGACGCGAACTGCGCGAGGGCGACATATTGACGCTCGACGGTTCGACCGGCGAAGTGATGGCGGGCGAGGTCCCGACCTTGCTCCCCGAACTGGTCGGTGACTTCGGTACCTTGATGGGCTGGGCCGACAAGGTCCGCCGCATGAAGGTGCGCACCAACGCCGAAACGCCGCAGGATGCGCAGGTCGCGCGCGATTTCGGCGCCGAGGGTATCGGTCTGTGCCGCACCGAGCATATGTTCTTCGACGCTGCGCGCATCACGGCGGTGCGTGAGATGATCCTGGCGGACAGCGAGGACGGCCGCCGTGCGGCGCTCGCCAAGCTGCTGCCCGAACAGCGCGGCGATTTTGCTGCGATCTTCGGCGTGATGGCGGGGCTTCCCGTGACGATCCGTCTGCTCGATCCGCCGCTCCACGAATTCCTGCCGACGCGTGAGGAAGATTTCGCCGATGTCGCTGAAGCGGCAGGCGTAGGAATCGAAGCGCTGAAGGCGCGTGCGAACGAGCTTCATGAATTCAACCCGATGCTCGGCCACCGCGGCTGCCGCCTCGGCGTCACCTATCCCGAAATCTACGAGATGCAGGCCCGCGCGATTTTCGAAGCGGCGTGCGACGTCGCGGCTGAAACCGGTGCGGCTCCGATTCCCGAAGTGATGATCCCGCTGGTGGCGACGCGCCGCGAATTCGACTTGATGAAAGCAGTCGTCGACACACAGGCGAAGGCGGTGTTCGCCGAAAAGGGGCGCGAGATCGCCTATCTGGTCGGCACGATGATCGAACTTCCGCGCGCTGCGCTGATGGCGGGAGAGATCGCGGAGACGGCCGAATTCTTCAGCTTTGGCACCAACGATCTGACTCAGACGACGATCGGTATCAGCCGTGACGATGCGGGACGCTTCCTGACCCAATATGTCGACAAGGGCATCTTCCTGACGGACCCGTTTGTAAGCCTTGACGTCGAGGGTGTCGGCCAGCTCATCGAGATCGCGGCGGATCGCGGCCGCGCCACGCGTCCGGCGGTCAAGCTAGGCATCTGCGGCGAGCATGGCGGCGATGCGCCGAGCATCCATTTCTGCGAAAAGACGGGCCTCGACTATGTCAGTGCCTCGCCCTACCGTGTGCCCATCGCACGTCTGGCGGCAGCTCAGGCGGCGCTTAAAAGGGGGTAGGGCGCATGAAGAGCTGGCACCGCTATGCGATCACTCTGGTGGGCGGATTGGCGGTGGGGCTCGGCGCTGCATGGGCGCTTACCAGCGGCGGTCTTGGCGACGGAGGGATCCGGAACGGGCCGTGGACGACTTCGCTCGGTTACGGCACCAAGGCGACCGGCTCGCTGACGCGCGCGATAGTCGCGCGCTCGGGCCTGCTCGCGCTGCCGGCCAAGGAAACCATCTATTGGATGGCGAAAAGCGATGCGGCCGGCGCGCCGCTCGACGGCAATTGCCGTTACAGCCTGTCGGGAAAGCCGCTCGATGCGCGCTGGTGGAGCGTGACGGTTTATGACGACAAAGGCTATCTAGTTGATAATCCGGGGCGCATATGGTCGGTCAACGGCGCCAACGTCGCGCTCGACGGCAAGGGCGAGTGGCGCGTCACCATATCGCCCGACAAGCCCGCGGACGGTGCCTGGCTGCCCGGTATAAAGGGGCAGCCCTTCCAACTGACGCTTCGTATGTATAATCCCGGCAAGGCATTCCGTGCGAACCCGGCGAAGGCCGCGCTGCCGCGCCTCGTCAAGGAGGGATGCTGAGATGCGCAAATGGCTTGGTCCCATCCTCCTCGGCCTGGTCGTCGCAGCGGCGACGGCATGGGCGGCGATCGCATATATTCCCTATGGGCTGATGAATGTCGCGATGGACCGGCTGGGGCAGGGGGGCGTCAACAGCATGTCCTACGGCAATCTCGCGACGCCCGAGCGCCAGCCCGTCGTGCGGCCCAGTCCCGACCTTGCCTATTCGAGCTGTCCCTATGACCTGTCGAAGGGGCCGGTGGCTATCGACGTGGCGCCAGCGCCGGGGCGTTACAGCTCGCTCAGCCTGTTCGACGCCGCGACCGACGTCATCTTCGTGCGCAACGATGTCGAGGCGGGCGGCAAGCCATATCGAATCATCGTCGCACGTCAGGGGCAGGCTGTTCCCGCGGGCGCCGAAATTGTCCGTACGAGCCATGATCGCGGGATCGCGCTGATCCGGCTTCTGCTGAAAGACCCCACGGAAATTGGCGCCCTCGACGCGGTCCGCCGCCAATCGTCGTGCCGGACGGTCACAAATCCGAAATAGGGGGTTGCGCCCCCGCCAAACGGGTCTTAAAGGCGCCTCTCCACGCACCCGTAGCTCAGCTGGATAGAGCATCAGACTACGAATCTGAGGGTCGGACGTTCGAATCGTTCCGGGTGCGCCATTCCCCT
>Ga0055530_10002646_pt1 | contig 11205 bp, 8 predicted proteins | sample Araplavi_mTSA_r2_FD_55009 | JGI IMG/M metagenome (GOLD analysis project Ga0055530, IMG submission 55009) | Arabidopsis root microbial communities from North Carolina, USA - plate scrape MF_Cvi_mTSA_r2 | ecosystem: Host-associated > Plants > Roots > Endosphere | place: USA: North Carolina... | reverse complement strand
ATCGGCCACACGGTGAACACGATGATGTGGTCGCCCATGCAGTGGTTCCACGAGTGCGGCAGGTGCAGGATGCGCATCGAGCCCAGGTCCGGGTTCTTGATCCGGCCCATCAGCTTGGCGCAGCCCTGCTTGCCGTCCATGGTCATGGATACGGTGCCCTTGAGCAGCGGCATGCGCACGATGCGGTTACGCAGGCCGAAGCTGGCGTGGGCGTAAGGGATCTTCTCGGCTTCCCAGGCGGTGGCGCAGGCGCTCACGTGGTCCTTGAACGCCTGGTCGGCGCGCGGGTCGGTGACGTCGTCCCACTCCAGCAGGGTCTTCAGCAGTTCCGGGTGCGAACCGCCGCAGTGGTAGCACTCGCGGTTGTTCTCCAGCACCAGCTTCCAGTTGGCCTTTTCCATCAAGGTGGTTTGCACCGCCACCTTGGTGTTCTCCATGTCGTAGGGTTCCATGTAGTGCGTCAGGGTCGCCAGGAAGTCATCGATGGCCGGCGGGTTTTCCGCGAGGCTGATGAAGATGTAGCCACCGGCGGTCTTCACGTTCACCGGCTTGAGGCCGTACTGCTTCATGTCGAAGTCGGCACCCATCTCGGTGCCGGCGAACAGCAGGCGGCCGTCCAGCTCGTAGGTCCACTGGTGGTAGTGGCAAACCAGCTTGGCGACCTTGCCCTTGTCGCTGGTGCACAGGCGCGAACCGCGGTGGCGGCAGACGTTGTGGAAGGCATGGACCACGCCGTCGGCGCCACGGATCACGATGATCGGGTTCTTGCCGACCTGCAGGGTCATGTAGTTGCCCTTGGTCGGAATCTCGCAGGTCATGCCGGCGATCAGCCATTCCTTCTGGAAGATCTCCTGCATGTCGATATCGAACAGGCGCTCGTCGCAGTAGAACGGCTGCGGCAGGGAGAAGGTCCGCTCGCGTTCTTGGAGCATTTGTGCGGTGGCCTTGCGTGCGGGTTCCAGCGGATCGCCCAGGCTCAGGGTTGCGGTGACGTCCATCGTTTTGGTCCTCATGGCCATCTGTGTGGCCGGCGAAAGTGACTACGGTTGCTACGCAAGGCTGAAAAAATCAGCGGTTATCAGTTGAGGCGAGTGTGGGGCCGGCGCGGTCCAGAACCTTATCCATGGGCGACATGGCCCAATCTGTTCCCGACGCGCAAGCCCCGGTGGTTGGGGGCTGGTCGCGATAAGTATGTGAATGTCGCAGATAGGTAAATGGGTGTTTATGGGCCTGCGCACAATCGCCACCATAAAGGCCGGCAGTCGGCCGTGGAGATCAGCATGTCCAACAACTTCCTGAACCCGGTAACCACCCAGACCTGGGCCAATGGCCGACACATCGTCCGTTGCGTCAAAGTCATCCAGGAAACCTGGGACGTGCGCACCTTCTGTTTCATGGCCGACCAGCCGATCATGTTTTTCTTCAAGCCGGGGCAGTTCGTCACCCTGGAGCTGGAGATCGAAGGCCAGCCGATCATGCGTTCCTACACCATTTCCAGCTCGCCCTCGGTGCCGTACAGCTTCTCGGTGACCATCAAGCGCGTCCCTGGCGGCAAGGTGTCCAACTGGCTGCACGACACCCTGCACGAAGGCCAGGAGCTGGCGGTGCACGGGCCGGTGGGGCTGTTCAACGCCATCGACTTCCCGAGCCCGAAAGTCCTCTACCTCAGCGGCGGCGTCGGCATCACCCCGGTAATGTCCATGGCGCGCTGGTTCTACGACACCAACGGCAATGTCGACATGGTGTTCATCCACAGCGCGCGCTCACCGAAGGACATCATTTATCACCGCGAGCTGGAGCACATGGCGTCGCGGATCGACAACTTCAGCCTGCACCTGATCTGCGAGAAACATGGCCTGGGCGAGCCCTGGGCCGGTTATCGCGGCTACCTGAACCACAAGATGCTGGAGCTGATGGCGCCGGACTTCCTCGAGCGCGAGGTGTTCTGCTGCGGCCCGACCCCTTACATGAACGCGGTCAAGCGCCTGCTCGAGGCCAGTGGCTTCGACATGTCGCGCTACCACGAGGAATCCTTCGGCGCGACGCCACCGGAAGCCCGTGCCGACGCGGTGGAACAGGCCGAACAGGCCGCCGAGGCGCCGGAAATCGACGCCGCCGACCTGCACCAGGTGGAGTTCACCGCTTCCGGCAAGAGCATCCGCGTGGCGCCGGGCGAAACCGTCCATGCCGCTGCGGCCAAGCTTGGCCTGATGATCCCCAAGGCCTGCGGCATGGGCATCTGCGGCACCTGCAAGGTGCTCAAGCTGGGCGGTGAAGTGGAGATGGACCACAACGGTGGCATCACCGAGGAAGACGAAGCCGAAGGCTACATCCTGTCCTGCTGCAGCGTGCCGAAGGGGGATGTGCGGGTCGAGTATTGATCGAGGGTTTGCGATCCCGGGCCTGGCCTGGGGTCGACCGTGAAATAACACCCGTGCCGCAATGGCTACTTGAGCGAATTGCAGAAAATCGTGACGCAGGTAACCGAGCTTCTGGCGTGAACGACAACGGTGGCCCGCACCGATAAAGCCGGCCCGGCTTATGTAAGCCTGCGCAGAGGTGTCTGTGCCGGAGTGCCGTCTCTAGTTCTCCTGGCAGTGAGTCTTGAGGAATAAGTGGCCGCTTCGGGCATCTTTATTTTAAAGGCAGGTGGGCGAGTGAAGAGTATGTAAGACGGTGAAGAGACGCTGGCGTTATAGGATGGGCCCCTGAAATTTCAGGAGGGCAATATAAAGCTTCCCAATCGATGAGTGTGCAATGTTTGGGAGGTAAAACATCGAGCCGCTATCTAAAGCCGCCCGATGTTTATAACGCAAAGGATTAAGGGAAGATGCCAACATCCCCAGCGTCTATGCACTGGCCGCTAGGGAAGCAAATGCACTTAGGCTCGCCGTATTCACAGGGGTTTTTCCCCGCGTATGCCATGCTGTTGATCGATAGGAGTGATAAAGCCAAGATCAGGTATTTCATTATTGCCTCTCTTTGAGTAGTGGTTAATAGGGTTCAGGAGAAGGAACTGAAGTCTGGCGCAGGGGGAGGGATCCTATCCATAGGACGAGTACTAAGTTCGTGCTGTTGTTAGCTATGTAGTTAATGATTCGAATCGGAGGGTGTCTCCAGACAGGCTGGCGAAGTACTGACTCAAGTTGCTGAAATTGGAGCGAATGGAACACTTGAGTTGAGTGCCGAGTATTGATCAGGCGTATTCGCCTTTGGGCAGGCTTGGGATCGGACGGATGTTCATGGCAAGCCCCCGTTTCTGCGGGGCAGGTGAAACCTCCACAAACACCTCTTTCACGGTCTGTCAGGCAAAGGTGTCGGACGGTTCGCGACGGCTGCGCCGGAATGCCATCCATCCCGGCTATCCGACCGATACCTGCTCAGTCGATAAACAGATCCGTCATCAGCGCTTCGCTGCTGTCGGGATCGAAGCGGTAATGGGCGAAATCGCTCACCCCCTGTTCGCGCAGTATTTCCTCGTCGATCAGCAAGCGTCCGGTGATGCGGCGCTGGCTGCTGGAAAGAATCGCGTGGGCCGCGTCGGCCATGATCGCAGGCGTGCGCGCATGCTTGAACGACTCGCGTGAACCCAGCTGGAACTCGATGGCGGCGGTGGCGATCATGGTCTGCGGCCACAGCGAGTTGACGCTGATGCCGTAGTTCTTGAATTCCTCGCTCATGCCCAGGGTCAGCATGCTCATGCCGTATTTGGTCACGGTGTAGGGGCTGTACTGGGCGAACCATTTGCTCGCCAGGTTCAGCGGCGGCGACAGGTTGAGGATGTGGCCGCCGCTGCTTTTCAGGTAGGGCAGGGCCGCCTGGCTGCACAGCAGCACGGCGCGGGTGTTGATCTGGTGCATCAGGTCGAAGCGCTTGAGTTCGATGTGCTGCACCCCGGTCAGCTTGATTGCCCCCGCATTGTTGACCAGCGCATCGATGCCGCCGAACTGCTCGGCGGCCTTGGCCAGGGCCTGGCGCACCACCTCTTCGTCACGCACGTCCACTTGCAGGGCCAGGGCCTTGCCCCCCAGCGCCTCTACCTCACGGGCCACGCTGAAGATGGTGCCGGGCAGTTTGGGATGAGGGTCGGCGCTTTTCGCCGCGATCACGATATTGGCCCCGTCCCGCGCCGCCCGCAGGGCGATCTCGCGGCCGATGCCACGACTGGCGCCGGTGATGAACAGGGTCTTGCCTTGTAAGGACATGGAGACGCTCCTGATTATTGTCGTTATCCGAGCGGGTACAGCGGCTCGCCAGTCAATCTAGTTCATGTCTGGCGCGTGTGCGGGGCAGGGGCGAAAAGGCGCTGGGCCGCGGACCTTGCCCGCGGCAGGGGGAGGACTCAGTACAACGCCGGGCGGCGGTCCAGGTGCACGTGGTTATGGGCGCTGATGTGCTTGTCCCCGGCGTCCGCCAGGGGCAGCTCCGCCAGCAGCAGTTGCTGCTGGGGATGACGGGCGCTGCCGGCCAGCGGATAACCGTCGGCGTCGACGATCAGCGAGCCGCCGACCCAGGCCACGCCACGCTCATCGCCGCAGCGGTCGCAGGCGGCGATGAACATGCGGTTGACCGCGGCGTTGGCCTGGACCCGGACCATTTCCGCCGGGCGTTCGCCCGCGGGGCGCGGCCCGTCCGGCCAGTTGACCGGGGCGCAGAGCAGGGCGGCGCCGGCCAGCGCGGGCAGGCGCACCCATTCCGGGAACTCCAGGTCGTAGCAGATCAGCATCGCGATCGCGCCAAAACGGGTCTCGACCACCGGTGGCGGCTGGTCGCCGACCGTGAACACCAGCTTCTCCCGGTCCCACAGATGAGCCTTGCGATACACCGTCACCCGTCCCTCAGGCTCGACCAGCGCGGCGCTGTTGGCCACTTGTCCGGCATTCAGGCGCTCGCAGAAGCCGCCGACTATCACCACCTGCAGCTCCGCAGCCAGGGCCTTCCACAGGGTCAGCGTCGGCCCGTCGAGGGGCTCGGACAGCGCCAGCGCCTCTTGCTGATCGGTGAACACATAGCCGCTTTGCACCAGTTCCGGCAGCACCACCACCTGGGCGCCCTCGGCGGCGGCCTCGCGAATGGCCCGCAGGCCCAGGTCGCGGTTGTAGTCGAGCTCGCCCACTCGTGGGGCGAGCTGTTGACAGGCGACTTTCAGGGTAGGCAGTCCAGTCATTGGCCGGCTCCTTCCAGTTGGCGTTCGCTGGCCTGGATCGCCAGGCGCTCGGCGTCCAGGTCCAGGCCGCGGGTCAGCGCCCAGTAGGCCACGCCGGCCACGGCCAGGCCGATGACAAAGGCAATGTCCGTACCCTCCAGCGCCCGGGAAACCGGGCCCTGGTAGAAGCTCAGGGACATGAACGGAATCATTGCGATCAGGCCGAGGAAATAGGCGACCAGCCCGGGCATGGCCCAGCGGCCATAGATGCCGGCCGGGTTGAAGATGTCGCTGATGGCGTAGTGACCTTTGCGCACCACGTAGAAGTCCGCCAGGTTGACCGCGGTCCAGGGCACCAGGAAATACAGCATCAGCAGCACGAAGGTGTTGAAGCTCGCCAGGTAGCTGTCGGGGATGTTCATGGCGATCAGGAAAATCACCACCGCCACCAGGGCGATGCCCACCACCCGGCTCTTGAGGTTCGGCTGGATCTGCAGGAAACCGTCGATGGCGCTGATGCCGGTGAGCATCGCGCCGTAGCAGTTGACCGCCATGATGCCGACCAGGGCGGGCACGGCGATCAGCACGGTAAAGGTGCCGAAGCCCGGGATCATCTGGTTGCCGACTTCGCGGACGCTGCCGATGGCGTCCGGGGACGGCAGGGCGGACGCGAGGAAGGCGCCCAGGGACATCAGCCACAACGCCGAGCCCGCGGCGCCCAGGTAGGTCCAGAAAATCACCTGGCGCGACGAGGTCTTGTGCGGCAGGTAGCGCGAGTAATCCGAGACATACACCGAGTAGCTGATCTGGTAGCCGGCGGCCGCCGACAGCTGGATCAGGAAGGCCGACCAGGAAAAATGCGCGTCGGCCACGGCGGCATCGGCCTGCAGGGTCATCAGCGCGCTGACGGTCAGTACGCTGAACACGCTGATCATGATGTAGGTCAGCCAGCGCTGCACGGCATGCAGCAGGTCATGGCCGACCACGGCGATGATCACCGCGAGGATGATCATCAGGCTGTACCAGGGCGCCCGCGCGCCGGGGACCACGGTGTTGATCGCATCGGTGGCGAGGATCACGTTGAACACGTTGAAGCCGATGTAGACGAAGACCACGGCGGTGAACGGCACGATGGCGCCGCGCAGGCCGAACTGCGCCCGCGACTGGATCATCTGCGGCAGGCCCATGCGTGGGCCCTGGTTGGCGTGGAAGGCCATGCAGAAGGTGCCGAGGCAGACGCCGAGGACGATGGCCAGGATCGAGTAGTGCAGGCTCAGGCCGAGGGCGGCGCCGGTGAAGCCGGTGACCATGGTGGTCAGGACGAAGTTGCCGGTGAACCAGAACGGTCCCTGGTGCCAGACCTTGCCGTGGCGCTCGTGGCGCGGCACGTAGTCGATGGAGCGGGTTTCGATCTTGAGGCTGGGTGACGGGGCTTTTTCCGTTGCCGCGGGCAGGCTGGTCATGGGGTATTGCCTTGTTTTTATAAATTGACCCCGGAGTCTCGGATATACGCCTGTGATGTTGAATCAGTGGAGGGAAATAATCAGTTCAGGAATCTGTGAACTGATGTCACGCAGCGCCGGCCCTCCGTTCCTGGTCGCGACAGGAAGCGGTGGGCCGGCGAGGGCGTTTCAGCCGGCCATGACCTGGCGAATGTCCGCGGCCAGTTCGCGGACCCGCGCTTCTTCGGTGTCCCACGAGCACATGAAGCGCGCGCCGCCTTTACCGATGAAGGTGTAGAAGCGCCAGCCCCGGGCGGTCAGTGCGGCGATGGCCGGTTCCGAGAGTTGCAGGAACACGCCGTTGGCCTGCACCGGGAACATCAGCTCCACCCCTGGAATGTCCGCCACCAGCTCGGCCAGTAACTGCGCGCAATGGTTGGCGTGGCGGGCGTATTTGAGCCAGGCGTCGTTTTCCAGCAGGCCGACCCACGGCGCCGACAGAAAACGCATCTTCGAGGCCAGCTGGCCGGCCTGCTTGCAGCGGTAGTCGAAGTCTTCGGCCAGCTTGTGGTTGAAGAACAGGATCGCCTCGCCCACCGCCATGCCGTTTTTCGTGCCGCCGAAGCACAACACGTCGACCCCGGCTTTCCAGGTCAGGTCGGCGGGCGAGCAGCCGAGGAAGGCGCAGGCGTTGGAGAACCGCGCGCCGTCCATGTGCAGGTTCAGCCCCAGTTCCTTGCAGGTGGCGCTGATGGCGCGGATTTCTTCCGGGGTGTAGACGCTGCCGACTTCGGTGGCCTGGGTCAGGGTCACCACCCGTGGCTTGGGATAGTGGATGTCCTGGCGCTTGAGGGCGATGTCGCGGATCGAGTCCGGGGTCAGCTTGCCGTTCTCGGTGCCGGCGATCAGCAGCTTGGAGCCGTTGGAGAAGAATTCCGGCGCGCCGCATTCGTCGGTTTCGACGTGGGCGGTTTCCGAGCAGATGACGCTGTGGTAACTCTGGCACAGCGACGACAGGGCCAGGGAGTTGGCGGCGGTGCCGTTGAAAGCGAAGAACACCTCGCAGTCGGTCTCGAACAGTTTGCGGAAATAATCGGCGGCGCGTGCGGTCCACTGGTCGTCGCCGTAGGCGCGTTCGTGGCCGCGATTGGCCTGTTCCATGGCCGCCCAGGCCTCGGGGCAAATGCCGGAATAGTTGTCGCTGGCGAATTGTTGGCTCTTGTCGGTCATGGCCGTCTTCCGTGCTAAGGGTCCGAAAGGGGAGTCCTTCGATAAAGGGCTCCGGATAAGGCGCTCCTGGGTAAGGAGCCCTTGGGTAAAGCGTCCGCAACGAGGTCTGGGCCAGCAGGACAGCGCAGGCCCCGCAGAGATCGGTGGAGCGCCACTTTACCCAAGATTGACGGGGGAGCACACGCTCTGTTTATGGGTGAAAAATGCACAGGCCATGAGGATATATGCCCGACCCGATGCTGAGCCCGCTGGCCGCCCGGCGCGATGGTGCCCTGGACCTGCTCAAGTGGCTGGCGCTGCTTTGCATGGTGCTCGATCACCTGCGCTACGTCGGCTGGAGCCTCGATCTGCTGTATGTGCCCGGGCGCCTGGCGTTTCCCTGGTTCTGCCTGGCGCTGGCGGCCAATGTGGCGCGGGCTGGTGCGACGGAGCGCGAGGGCGCGGGGCAATGGCGTTACCTGGGCTGGCTGCTGCTGTTCAGCCTGCTCAGCGAAGTGCCGTACCGGCTGTACATTCCCGACCCCGACACCCTGAATGTGCTGCCGACCCTGGCCCTGGGCCTGCTGGTGGCCCGTGCCTGGCAGCGACGTGGCGGGCTGGCGCTGTGGCTGGGGATTATCGCGGCGTTGTTGGGCGGGCTGTTCTACCGCTACCTGATGTTCGGCCTGTTTGGCGTATTGCTGCCGCTGGCGTTTTTACTGGTGCTGCAGCGCCGCTGGTACTGGGCGCTGCTGCCGGGGCTGCTGTGCCTGGCGGCCAATCAGTGGGAAGGCCTGCTGCCGGCGGCGCGCCAGGGCAACCAGGTGGCGGTCTGGGCGCTGGTCGCCTGCGTGCTGGCGCCGTGGCTGGGGCTGGCGATCCTGCGCCGGTTGCGTGGTTTTTCGCCGCCACCGATGCGGCGCTGGGCCTATCTCCTGTACCCCGGGCATTTCCTCCTGCTGCTGATGCTGCGCACTCTCCTGGCCTGATGGCGAATCGTTGTCGCTGCAAACGCCCTGTAGCCGCTGCCGAGCCTGCGAGGCTGCGATCGGCCGCGAAGCGGTCGTAAAACCAGGCAACCTGTTCTTCCTGGCATACCGCGTGCTCAGGTTTTGCGAGGACTGCGTCCTCGAGCGCAGCCTCGCAGGCTCGGCAGCGGCTACAGATGCGACACGCCAACACAAAACCTGTAGCGCCACTGGTCGGTGGCGGGGGCTGGCGGTCGCGGGCAAGCCACTGATTTAGAGCCTTCGGCCTGTGGCGCGCGCAAGCATTTGTCTCTCTGCGCCAGGCCATGTCGTAAACGCACCTTTGCGTGGCGTCCATAGGCATTTGACCGGGCAGCGCCGGTCATACCATCGCATCCAAAGGGCACTACCGCAGGGTACGTGCCTCACCGAGACGAAAGGCGCACCGCCGCCGCTGGGAGAGACGCGATGTTCAGCAAGCAAGACCAAATCCAGGGTTATGACGATGCACTGCTGGCGGCCATGAATGCCGAGGAGCAACGTCAGGAAGATCACATCGAGCTGATCGCGTCGGAGAACTACACCAGCAAGCGTGTGATGCAAGCGCAAGGCAGCGGCCTGACCAACAAGTACGCCGAAGGTTATCCGGGCAAGCGCTACTACGGTGGCTGCGAGCACGTGGACAAGGTCGAGGCCCTGGCTATCGAGCGCGCCAAGCAACTGTTCGGCGCCGACTACGCCAACGTCCAGCCGCACTCCGGTTCCTCGGCCAACAGCGCCGTGTACCTGGCCCTGCTGCAAGCCGGCGACACCATCCTGGGCATGAGCCTGGCCCATGGCGGCCACCTGACCCACGGCGCCAAGGTGTCGTCTTCGGGCAAGCTGTACAACGCCGTGCAGTACGGCATCGACACCAACACCGGGCTGATCGACTACGACGAAGTCGAGCGCCTGGCCGTCGAGCACAAGCCGAAGATGATCGTTGCCGGTTTCTCGGCCTACTCCAAGACCCTCGACTTCCCACGTTTCCGCCAGATCGCGGACAAGGTCGGCGCCTATCTCTTTGTCGACATGGCCCACGTCGCCGGTCTGGTCGCCGCTGGCCTGTACCCGAACCCGCTGCCTTACGCCGACGTGGTCACCACCACCACCCACAAGACCCTGCGCGGTCCGCGTGGCGGCCTGATCCTGGCCAAGGCCAACGAAGAAATCGAGAAGAAGCTCAACGCCGCGGTATTCCCTGGCGCCCAGGGCGGCCCGCTGATGCACGTGATCGCCGGCAAGGCGGTGTGTTTCAAGGAAGCGCTGGAGCCTGGCTTCAAGGCCTACCAGCAGCAAGTGATCGAGAACGCCCAGGCCATGGCCGGCGTATTTATCAAACGCGGCTACGATGTAGTGTCCGGCGGCACCGACAACCACCTGTTCCTGGTCAGCCTGATCCGTCAGGGCCTCACCGGCAAGGATGCGGACGCCGCCCTGGGGCGCGCCCACATCACCGTGAACAAGAACGCTGTCCCGAACGATCCACAGTCGCCGTTCGTGACCTCCGGCCTGCGTATCGGCACCCCGGCGGTGACCACCCGCGGCTTCAAGGTTACCCAGTGCGTGGAGCTGGCCGGCTGGATCTGCGACATCCTCGACCACCTCGGCGACGCCGATGTCGAGGCCAATGTCGCTCGTCAGGTGTCGGCCCTGTGCGCGGACTTCCCGGTTTATCGCTGAGTGCGGTTTTGGAGTAAATGACTATGCAACGCTACTCGGGCTTCGGCCTCTTCAAGCACTCCCTCAGCCACCATGAAAACTGGCAGCGCATGTGGCGCACGCCGACCCCGAAAAAGGTCTACGACGTGGTCATCGTCGGCGGTGGCGGGCATGGCCTGGCGACTGCCTACTACCTGGCCAAGGAGCACGGCATCACCAACGTCGCCGTGGTCGAGAAAGGCTGGCTGGGCGGTGGTAACACCGCGCGCAACACCACCATCGTGCGTTCCAACTACCTGTGGGACGAGTCGGCGCACCTGTACGAACACGCGATGAAACTGTGGGAAGGCCTGTCCCAGGACCTCAACTACAACGTGATGTTCTCCCAGCGCGGCGTCTACAACCTGTGCCACACCCTGCAGGACATCCGTGATTCCGAGCGTCGGGTCAGCGCCAACCGCCTTAACGGCGTGGACGGCGAGCTGCTCAACGCCAAGCAGGTGGCGGACGAGATTCCGTACCTGGACTGCTCCAAGAACACCCGCTACCCGGTGATGGGCGCCACCGTCCAGCGCCGTGGCGGCGTGGCCCGTCACGACGCCGTGGCCTGGGGCTTCGCCCGTGCCGCCGACGCCCTGGGCGTGGACCTGATCCAGCAGACCGAAGTGATCGGTTTCCGCAAGGAAAACGGCGTGTGCATCGGCGTGGAAACCAACAAGGGTTTCATCGGCGCCAAGCG
>Ga0055530_10002644_pt1 | contig 11209 bp, 8 predicted proteins | sample Araplavi_mTSA_r2_FD_55009 | JGI IMG/M metagenome (GOLD analysis project Ga0055530, IMG submission 55009) | Arabidopsis root microbial communities from North Carolina, USA - plate scrape MF_Cvi_mTSA_r2 | ecosystem: Host-associated > Plants > Roots > Endosphere | place: USA: North Carolina... | reverse complement strand
GGCGAGCACGAGGCCACCCGCTGGGGCTTCCGCATGCTGCTGGAGATGGAATGCTGCGACATCATCCAGCCGGACGTGGGCTGGTGCGGCGGCGTCACCGAGCTGATCAAGATCGCCAACCTGGCCGACAGCAAGGGCGTGATGATGATCCCGCACGGCTCGTCCGTGTACAGCTACCACTTCGTCATCACGCGCCATAACAGCCCGTTCGCCGAGTTCCTGATGATGGCCCCGAAGGCCGACGAGGTGGTGCCGATGTTCCACCCGCAGCTGATCGGCGAACCCGTGCCGGTGAACGGCAAGCTCAAGCTCTCCGACGCGCCGGGCTTCGGCGTCGAACTCAATCGCGAGGTCGGCTTGCACCGTCCTTACGTCCGCTAGACCTCCCTGAAGGCGACAGACCTATGAAACTGCTCCGTTACGGCCCGCGCGGCTCCGAGAAGCCCGGCCTCCTCGACGCCGACGGCAAGATCCGCGACCTGTCGGGCCACGTGGCCGACATCGACGGCAAGACCATCACGCCGGAAGGCCTGAAGGCGCTCGCCGCCATCGACCCCGCCACCCTGCCCGTCGTCGAAGGCTCGCCGCGCTACGGCGTGCCGGTCGGCAGCGTCGGCAAGTTCCTGGCCATCGGCCTGAACTTCGCCGACCACGCCAAGGAAGCCGGTCTTGAGCCGCCGCCCGAGCCGATCTTCTTCACCAAGGCGATCAGCTGCCTGAACGGCCCGAACGACGACGTCATGCTGCCCAAGGGCGCCGAGAAGGGCGACTGGGAAGTCGAGCTGGGCGTCGTGATCGGCAAGCGCGCGCGCTATGTCGAGCAATCCGAAGCTCTCGACTATGTCGCCGGCTACGTGCTGGTGAACGACGTCTCCGAGCGCGCCTTCCAGAAGGAGCTGGGATCGCAGTGGGACAAGGGCAAGGGCTGCGACACCTTCGGTCCGGTCGGCCCGTGGCTGGTCACCTCGGACGAGGTGGGCGACTGCCAGGACCTGGACATGTGGCTGGACCTGAACGGCAAGCGCATGCAGACCGGCAACAGCAAGACGATGATCTTCGGCGTCGCCGAGCTGATCGCCTATATGAGCCGCTTCGTCACCCTCGAGCCGGGTGACATCCTGACGACCGGCACCCCGCCCGGCGTCGGCGAGGGCCAGAAGCCCGACAAGATCTTCCTGAAGGCCGGCGACGTCATGGAGCTGGGCATCCAGAAGCTGGGCTCGCAGCGCCAGAACGTCATCGCCTGGACCAAGGAAGGCGTCGCGTGAGCACCGTCTATACGAACCGTTTCGCGGGCCGTCGCGCCGTCATCACCGGCGGCGCCTCGGGCCTGGGCAAGGCCGTGGCCGCCCGCATCGTCGCCGAGGGCGGCCAGGTCGCCCTCTGGGACCTGGACGCCGAAGGCCTGAAGGCGGCCGCCGCCGATGTCGGCGCGGCCCACACCGTGGCGCTGGACGTCTCGGACGAAGCTGCGGTCCTGGCCGCCGGCAAGTCGACCGCCGAGGCCCTGGGCGGCATCGACATCCTGGTCGCCTCGGCCGGCATCACCGGCGCCACGGCCCCGGTGTACGAATACCCGACCGACAGCTGGAAGCGCGTCTTCGACATCAACGTCAACGGCGTCTTCTACTGCTGCAAGTCGGCGGTGCCGTTCATGCTGGCGGGCGGCTACGGGCGCATCGTCAACGTCGCTTCGGTGGCGGGCAAGGAGGGCAACCCCAACGCCGGCGCCTATTCGGCGTCGAAGGCGGCGGTGATCGGCCTGACCAAGTCGCTGGGCAAGGAGCTGGCTACCAAGGGCGTCATCGTCAACAGCCTGACCCCGGCCACCTTCGAGAGCCCGATCCTGGAGCAGCTGCCCCAGAGCCAGGTCGACTACATGCGGGGCAAGATCCCGATGGGCCGCCTCGGCGAGGTTCACGAGAGCGCCGCCATGGTGTGCTTCATGGCCTCGGAAGAGTGCAGCTTCACCACCGCTGCGACCTTCGACACGTCCGGCGGCCGGACCACGTTCTAGTTAAGGAGTGACTGGAGCCATGGCGTACACGGGCCCCATCGTCGACCCCCACATGCATCTGTGGGACTTCGACCGGCACTACTACGCCTGGCTCCAGGACTCGCCGCTGCCGAACAATCCGGCCGGCGACATGTCCTCGATCGCCAAGCCCTATGGGTTGGACGACTATCTGGCCGACGCCAAGGGCTGGAACGTCGTCGAGGTGGTGCATGTCGAGTGCGGCCTGCCGCCCAAGGACCAGCTGTCGGAAACCGACTGGCTGCAGTCGATCGCCGACCAGCGCGGCGTGATCGGCGGCATCGTCGCCGGGGCCAATCTGGATGATCCCGACGTCGAGGCGATGCTGGCGGCCCATGCCGCCCGCAAGAACGTTCGCGGCATCCGCCAGATCGTCAACTGGCACGCCGATCCGGCCAAGACCTACGGCCCGACCGACAAGCTGCTGGACGACCAGTGGCGCAAGGGCTTCGCCCTGCTGGCCAAGTACGGCCTGTCGTTCGACCTGCAGCTCTACGCCTCGCAGATGGCGACGGCGGCCGCCCTGGCCGACGCCCATCCGGACATCCCGCTGATTGTCAATCACGCCGGCATGCCGACCGACCGCGACGAGGCCGGCCTGGCCGCTTGGCGCGAGGGCATGGCCCTGCTGGCCCAGCGTCCGAACGTCAGCTGCAAGATCTCGGGCCTGGCCATGGTCGACCACGCCTGGACCACCGCCAGCCTCAGGCCCTTCGTCCTCAAGGTCATCGAGACCTTCGGGATCGCGCGCTGCATGTTCGCCAGCAACTTCCCGGTCGAGAAGGTGCACGGCAGCTTCGGCGCCTTCTACGCCGCCTATGACGCGATCACCGCCGACTTCAGTCACGACGAGCGCGAGGCGCTGTTCGCCGGGACCGCCCGGCGGATCTACCGCCTGACCTGATTAGAAAAAGAACTCTGGGAGGAAGACGACATGACGACGGAAAGCCGCCCCCTCGCCTTCCGCATGCAGCTGAAGCCCGGCGTCGCCGCCGAGTACGAGCGCCGCCACGATGAGCTATGGCCCGACCTGGCTGCCGCGCTCCGCGACGCGGGCGTCTATGACTATTCGATCTTCCTGGACGAGGAGACCATGAGCCTCTTCGCCGTCCTGCGCCTGCGCCCCGACCACAAGAAGGACGCCCTGCCGCTGCAGCCGGTGATGAAGCGCTGGTGGGACTTCATGGCCGACCTGATGGAGGTCCATCCGGACAACAAGCCGGTCGAGTGGCCGCTGAAGCCCGTCTTCTACTTTGAGGGCTGAGCATGCGCGCCCTCCCCGCCCTGGGCCTTGCCGCCGCCCTGATGGCGACGTCAGCGCTCGCCGAGCCCGTCCGCTACACGATGACGGCGTTCACCAACGCCAGCCAGTCGAACATGAGCGTGTACGACTCGGCCGACGGCGTGCGCTTTACGCTGAAGAAGCCGCTGGCCTACACCCCGTCCGAGGGCCTCATCCGTGATCCCAGCGTGATGAAGCATACGGACGGCTGGTACTATGTCGCCTATACTACCGGCTGGACCGGCGACACGATCGGCCTGGCCCGCAGCAAGGACCTGACCGACTGGACCTTCCTGCGCAACGTCAAGATCGACGTCCCGGGCGGCCCGACCAACAGCTGGGCGCCGGAGTGGTTCGTCGACCAGGACGGCTCGATCAGCCTGATCCTGTCGGTCTCGACCACCGGCATCGCCGGCCAGTTCCAGGCCTATCGCATCACCGCGTCCGACGGCTCGCTGGCGACCTGGAGCAAGCCCAGGGTCCTGTCGGGCCTGGGTCCGAACTACATCGACACCTTCGTGGTCCGTCAGGATGGCCTCTACCAGGCCTTCGCCAAGAACGAGACGACCAAGTACATCGAGCTGTGGACCGCCCCCTCGCTGGACGGCCCGTGGCAGCTGAAGGGCGCCGGCGACTGGGCCGGCTGGGGTCGTTTCCTGGAGGGCCCGGCCATGGCCCGCACGCCGGACGGCGGCTGGCGGATCTATTTCGACGAGTACATGGCCAAGCGTTACTGGTACTCCGACAGCAAGGACGGCTTCCGCACCTGGACGCCCAAGGCCGAGCTGCCCGAGCTGTCGGGCACGGTGCGCCACTTCACGGTGCTGAAGGAAGGCGGCGACCAGGCGGTCGCAACCAAACCTGCGGAAGCCCACAAGATCACCTGGGACAAGTACTCGCTGAAGGTCGACGACCAGCGGGTCTTCTCGTGGGGCGGCGAGTTCCACCCCTTCCGCGTGCCCAGCCCGGACCTGTGGCGCGACATCCTCCAGAAGATGAAGGCCAGCGGCTACAACACGGTCGCGATCTATTTCGACTGGGGCTACCACTCGCCCAAGCAGGGGGTCTACGACTTCAGCGGCGTGCGCGACATGGACCGCGTCCTGACCATGGCCAAGGAAGAAGGCCTGTACGTCATCACCCGCGCCGGGCCTTACGTGAACGCCGAGCTGACCCGGGGCGGCTTCCCTGGCTGGCTGGTCAACCAGCAGGCCCGCGCCCGCACCGACGCGCCGGAATATATCCAGGCCGCCGACGAGTGGCTGACCCGGATCAACGCCGTCATCGCCCGCCACCAGTTGACCACCGGCCAGGGCACGGTGATCGCCCACCAGATCGAGAACGAACTGGACGTCGTCGGCGCGCCGCAGCAGCGCTACATGCAGTGGCTCGCCGACAAGGCCAAGGCGGACGGGATCACGGTCCCGATCTTCCACAACGACAAGGGCCGCAACGGCTACTGGGTGCCCAAGGGCTCGAACGTGCCCGGCACGGTGGAAGGCCCCAACGACCTCTACGCCTTCGACGGCTATCCGGGCGGCAACTGCCGCGTGGACAGCAAGCCCTCCAGCCCCGGCGTTGCGCCCGACTGGGGGATCTATGGCGCGAACGGCGCCAAGGGCGGGGCCCTGGCCAGCCCGAACACCCCCGGCTTCCTGGCCGAGTTCGGCGGCGGCTGGTTCGACTATTGGGGCAGCAACGGCGACTACGACTGCACCGCCATCCACCGCGGCGTCGGCTACCAGCGGGTGTTCTACGGCACGAACATCGCCAACGGCCTGACGCTGCAGAGCTTCTACATGACCTATGGCGGGACCAGCTGGGGCTGGCTGCCGGCGCCGGTGGTGTTCACCTCCTACGACTACGGCTCGGCCATCGACGAGGCCCGGGGTCTGCGAGACAAGGCCCGGGTGATCAAGCAGATGGGCGAGTTCATCGCCGCCGTCCCCGACCTGACCCGCATGGACAAGGGCGAGGCCGTCGCTCCCTCGAACGACAAGGTCCGCGTCTATCACAACGTCAACGCGGAGACGGGCAGCCACCTCTATGTGGTGATCCACAACCCCAGCAGCGCCACGGGCGACGAGGCGTTCACCTTCAAGCTGCAGACCCGCGACGGCGAGTACGTGGTCCCCTCGCGGATCAAGGGCCAGGACAGCAAGATGCTGATGGCCAGCTACGACCTGGGTGGCCAGCGACTGGTCTATTCGACGTCCGAGATCCAGACGCACCTGAAGTGGCACGAGGGCGACCTGGCCCTGCTTTACGGCCGCGCCGGCGAGGCGGGCGAGACGGTGCTGCGCTATGCGAGCGCGCCGAAGGTCGAGGTGATCGAGGGCGACGTGACGTCGGCCTTCGACACGGCCAAGGGCGACCTGAAGCTGACCTACCAGCACGGGGGTCCCAAGGGGGGCCTGGCCCGCGTGCGGATCACCGGCGGCGGCCGTCCGCCGCTGACCCTGCTGCTGGCCGACGCCGAGACAGGCCAGACCTTCTGGAAGCGCGAGAACGCCCTGGTTCGGGGTCCAGGTCTCGTCCGCAGCGACGCGCTCAAGGGCGGCGTGCTCAGCCTGACCGGCGACACCGAGACCGACAGCCCGCTGGAGGTCTTCGCCCCCAAGGCTGTGACGTCGATCCGCTGGAATGGCGCCAAGGTCGCGGCCAAGGCCACGGCCTCAGGCAGCCTGCTCGCCGACAAGGCCCTGGCGGGTCCTGGCCCGGTCACCCTGCCCGACCTGGCCAAGCTCACCTGGAAGACCGCCCCCGGCTCGCCCGAGGCGGATCCGAAGTTCGATGATTCCGCCTGGATGAAAACCGAAGGCCGCCGCAGCGGCTCGACCGTGCGCGGGCCTACGGGTCAGCCCGCTCTGGACATGAGCACCTACGGCTTCCACCAGGGCGACGTCTGGTATCGCGGGCGCTACCAGGGCCAGGCCGACATCGACACCTTGACCCTGCACTACGGGGCCGGCGGCGCGGGCATGCTGCAGGTCTGGCTGGACGGCCGGTTCCTGGGCGAGCACGAGCTGGATGGCGGCCTGCCCCGCCCGATCACCACGGGTGTCGCCACCTTCAAGCTGCCCGAGGACCTGCGCGGAACCGGCGAGCACGTGCTGTCGGTCATGGTCCGTAATAACGGCCACAACTGGGACCTGGACGCCGACGACTTCCACAAGGAAGCCCGCGGCCTGGTCTCGGCCTCGCTGTCGGGCCCGGGGACCTACAGCTTCGCCGTGCCGATCGCCTGGAAGATCCAGGGGAACAAGGGCGGAGAGGACATCCAGGACCCGGTGCGCGGCAATCCCAACAATGGCGGCCAGTACGGCGAGCGCGAGGGCTGGCACCTGCCCGGCTTCCCGGAGGCCGGCTGGGCCAAGGCCGACATGGGCGACGCCAAGCCCTATGCCGGGACCACCTGGTACCGCACCAGCTTCGACCTGGCCCTGCCCAAGGACCAGGACACCACGCTTGGCCTGACCATCGGCGACCCCGACAAGCCGCGCTCGCCGAACAAGCGCTATCGCGTGCTGATCTTCGTCAACGGCTGGAACATGGGCCAGTTCATCGCCCATGTCGGCCCGCAGCGGACCTTCATCCTGCCCAACGGCATCGTCGATCCGCGCGGCAGGAACACCATCGCCCTGGCCGTGACCAGCGACGGCGCCCCCGGCGACGCCCTGGAAGCCGTCAAGCTCGTGACCCTGCGGACCGTGCGCGGCGGCGTCCCCGTCGCCCGCGTGCCCGCCCCCGACTTCAAACCCTGATTACCGGACTCCTGGAGACTACCCGTGCCCAATCTCGCCCACGGCATCGACGCCAAGGACATCAAGGCCAAGATCGCCTCGCTGATCAGCAATCTGGTCGACATCACCGACGAGACCGGCGAGTTCCTGCTGCGTCTGGACGACGGCCGCGTCATCGACACCAAGGGCTGGAACGACTGGGAATGGACCCACGGCGTCGGCCTGTACGGCCTGTGGAAGCAGTACGAGATGCATGGCGACGAGCGCGCCTTCGACATCATGACCAAGTGGTTCGAGGATCGCTTCGCCGCTGGCACCCCGACCAAGAACATCAACACGGTCTCGCCGTTCCTGACCCTGGCCTATCTGTATGAAGCCACCGGCGACCACACCTACATCCCCTATCTGGAGACCTGGGCCGACTACGTCATGTACGAGGGTCCGCGCACCGAGGAGGGCGGCTTCCAGCACATCGTCTTCAACAGCGAGAACCCGCAGCAGCTGTGGGACGACACGCTGATGATGAGCGTGCTGCCGCTGGCCAAGATCGGCCTGCTGCTCGACCGCCCCGACTTCGTCGAGGAGGCCAAGCGCCAGTTCATGGTGCACATCAAGTACCTGGCCGACCGCAAGACCGGCCTGTGGTTCCACGGCTGGACCTTCCTGGGCCGTCACAACTTCGCCGACGCCCTGTGGGCGCGCGGGAACTGCTGGGTGACGATCGCCATCCCCGAGTTCATCGAGCTTCTGGACCTCAAGCCGGGCGACGGCCTGCGCGCCTTCCTGATCGACGCCCTGGAAGCTCAGATCAAGGCGCTGACCGAGTTCCAGGACGCCGAGAGCGGCCTCTGGCACACGATCATCAACGACAAGACCTCGTACCTGGAAGCCTCGGCCACGGCCGGCTTCGCCTACGGAATCCTGAAGGCCGTGCGCAAGCGTTACATCGGCAAGGAATACGAGGCCGTCGCCATCCGCGCCATCAAGGGCGTGCTGGCCAATATCGACGACAAGGGCGAGCTGCAGCAGGTCTCGTTCGGCACCCCGGTGTTCGACACGATCCAGGGCTACAAGGACATCCCGCTGACCTCGATGCCATACGGCCAGTCCCTGGCCATGCTGGCCCTGGGCGAGTTCCAGCGGGCCTTCATCTAACCGAACTTCGCATCAGCCGGTCCGCCCTCGAGCGCGGACCGGTAAGGGGCGCCAAGACCCCACCTCAAAGGGAAAACGAACCACCATGGCCACGCCGGACCTCCGCAAACCCACCTGGGTGAACTATTGGGGCTGGGGCTCCGGCGACATGCTGGGGGCCGGCGCCCAGGCCGTGATCACCGGCTGGCTGGCCTATTTCTTCATCACCTTCTGCGGGCTGTCGCCGGTCGAGACGGGCCTGATCCTGGGCCTGCCGCGTCTGCTGGAAGCCATCACCTGCCCGCTGATCGGCTATGTCTCCGACAACCTGCGCCACACCTGGATCGGGCGGAAGATCGGGCGGCGGAAGATCTTCCTGATCGCCACCATCCCGTTGCTGCCGGCCTTCGCCCTGATCTTCGTGACCGGCCAGACCTTCACCTACTATCTGGTGACCTTCATCTTCTTCGAGTTCGTCTACACGATGTTCCTGATCCCGTGGGAAACCCTCGCNGCGGAAATGACGAAGGATTACAAGGANAAGGCCAAGTTCGCCGGCGTGCGNATGATGATCGCCCAGAGCTCGGCGATCCTGGCCTCGTACCTGCCGACCCTGATCATCAACAACTTCGGCGGCAAGGACTCGCCCAACACCTTCCTGATCATGGCCGCCATCTTCGGCGTGCTGTTCAGCCTGGTGGTGATCCTGGTCGTCATGTTCTCGTGGGAGCGCCCCTACACCGAGGCCGAAAAGCTGATCCAGCCCGAGCCGATGGACTGGGGCAAGGCGGCGCTGATTCCGGTCAACATGTTCCGCGACCTGTTCTCGACCCTGAAGATCAAGGCCTTCCGCCAGCACCTGTCGCTGTATCTGGGTGGCTATATCAGCCAGGACATCTTCAACACCGCCTTCCCGCTGTTCGTGGCCACGGTGATGGTCGGCTCGACCCTGATCATCTCGCAGCTGATGACCACCATGTACGTGGCCCAGCTGATCTCGGTGATGATCGCCATCCGTGTCATCATCCGCACCGGTCCGGTGGTCGCCTACCGCCTGGCCATCACCAGCGTCGGCGCGGCCCTGCTGCTGTTCCTGGCCTTCTACCTAATCAAGCCGGTGGGCTTCGCGCAGGGCGTGGCGGCCCTCAACGGCAACATCTTCGGCGGCGGCCCGGCCGGCGTGCTGTTCTGGCTGTTCGTGCCGATCATCCTGGCGGGCCTGGGCCGCGGGACGCTGAACTTCGTGCCGTGGGGCGTCTACAACTACCTGCCCGACGTCGACGAGGCCGTCACCGGCCAGCGCCGCGAGGGCATCTTCGCCGGCGTCATGACCCTGACCCGCAAGGTCGCCCAGTCGGGCGCGATCCTGCTGACCACCAGCCTGATCGGCCTGGGCGGCTTCGTTTCCGCGCCCAAGGGCCAGCCGCTGGCCCAGCAGACGCCGCAGGCCATCCAGGCCCTCGTTCTGGTCATGGTCGGCGGGCCGCTGATCGTGATGATCGCCGGCATGCTGATCTCGTGGCGCTTCCGCCTCAACGCCCGCACCCACGCGGTGCTGGTCCACGAGGTCGAGCGCCTGCGCGCCGGCGCCACCGAGGCCGAGACCCCCGAGTCCCGCCAGATCGTCGAGGATCTGACGGGCTGGAAATGGGAGCGGCTTTGGGGTCGCTGATCCCCTACAACCAGCCGTTCGAGCGGGCGATCCGTCCTGCCTCGACCCGGTTGGCCGCGCCCAGCTTCTGGGCCGCTTCGGACAGGTAGTTGCGGACGGTGCCGGGCGAGAGGTCCAGCACCTCGGCGATGTCCTTGTTCGAGCGGCCTTCCTCGGCCAGGCGCAGGATCTCGCGCTCGCGATCGGTCAGCGGATCAGGCTGCGCGTCCCAGATGGCCTCGGAGAGCTCCGGCGCGATGGCCCGACCACCGGAGGCAATGGTCCGCACGGCGGCGGCCAGAACGCTGCTGGGGCCGTCCTTCAAGAGATAGCCCTTCACCCCCGCCTCCATGGCCCGGCGCAGATACCCCGGCCGGCCGAAGGTGGTGACGATCAACACCCGGGTCGGTGCGCCCTCGGCCTTCAGCCGCGCGGCGACGTCGATGCCGGTCAGGTTCGGCATCTCGATGTCGGAGATCAGCACGTCCGGCTTCTCGGCCTGGACCAGCTCCAGCGCCACGGCCCCGTCGGGGGCGCGGCCGACGACCTGGATGTCGCCCTCCATTTCCAGCAGGGCGCTGAGGGCGCCCAGCACCATCTTCTGGTCTTCGGCGATGACGACGCGGATCACTATACGGCCTCCCCAAGGGCGTTCTTGAGGGGCGCCGTCGCCGTCAGGCGCGTCCCGCTCTTGTCGGATTTGATGTCCAGCGCGCCGCCGATCGCGGCCAGGCGCGCGCGCATGCCCTTCAGGCCCGAGCCCTCGACCAGTCGGCCGCCCTGCCCGTCGTCACGGATGCTGAGCACCAGCTCCGAGGCGCTGGGGGCCAGGCGGATCGCGCAGTGCTTGGCCCCCGAGTGGCGGATGACGTTGGTGACGCCCTCGCGCAGGGCCATGGCCAGCACGGCCTCCTGCCCGGGGTGACCGTCGGTCGTCAGGGCCGAGATCTCGGCCGTCACATTGGCGGCGGCCAGGGCCTGCTTGGCCTTGTCCAGCTCGAAGGCCAGCGAGGCGCCCTTCATGCCGACGACGGCGGTGCGGACCTCCGACAGCGCCTCGCGGGCGGCGGCGGCGACGGCCTGCATCTCGCGCTCGGCGGCCTCGGCGTCGCGACTGACCAGACGCGCGGCCAGCTCGGCCTTCACCGCCACCAGGGTCAGGGTGTGGCCCAAGAGGTCATGCAGGTCGCGCGAGATGCGCTCGCGCTCGGCCGTAGTGGCCAAGGCCCGGACCTCCTCGTGGGCGACGGCCAGCTCCTGGTTCTTGCGCTCCATGTCGCTCTGCATCAGGCCGGCGAAACCGGTCAGGGCGCCGAACAGCAGACCCGAACCCCAGACGGGCCAGTTGTACTTCTGCAGCAGCG
>Ga0055530_10002589_pt1 | contig 11451 bp, 9 predicted proteins | sample Araplavi_mTSA_r2_FD_55009 | JGI IMG/M metagenome (GOLD analysis project Ga0055530, IMG submission 55009) | Arabidopsis root microbial communities from North Carolina, USA - plate scrape MF_Cvi_mTSA_r2 | ecosystem: Host-associated > Plants > Roots > Endosphere | place: USA: North Carolina... | reverse complement strand
CGGCGGCGAGCGCGAAGCGGTCCGCTTCGGCCATCCATCGGGCACGCTGCGCGTCGGTGCGCAAGCGATGCAGGAAAACGGCGAGTGGACTGTGAAGAAAGCCATCATGAGCCGCAGTGCACGGGTGTTGATGGAAGGTTGGGTGAGGGTGCCGGCCGGCTGACGCAGCAGGTGATGCGTCCGGCCTGGCGGTTGGACGCATGCTCAATGCAGGGCGAAGGTCACTTCAGGTGCAAGATTAATCGCTGAACGTCTTCTGCTCGCGTGCTGTGGTAAGTCGTCAAATGATCCAGTAACTGCTGCAGCCTTCCCTGCAGGGAAAGTGGCAGCTCAACCTTCATGTCGTCGAGTTGGCTCGCAGCGATTGCGGCGACATCCAGGTAGGACGAGAATGCGAGAAGCATGGTCAGGGTGCCGGCCGCATCATCACTTCCGGTGGCGCCAACCGCTTCCGCACAGCGTTCCTGGACGCATGCGGAGAATGACAGGACCNTAGTTTCAAGGTCGCACCAATCCTCACGAGAATATTCTTTTAGTGAATCACTCGCCATCTCCAGATGGTATTCGCGCCATGGAGAGCTCTCNTTGCCAAGCAGTTCCTCGAATTTTCCCATGGCTCTAGAAGTACGATGCGAGCGTTGGACCGGCACCCGACCCGGAGCGATCTGGGCACATTAAGCTGGCGGCAATTTTTCTTCGAGGGCGTTCAACATGCGCGACACCGCTGGTCCAGCGGTCGCTCTTGCTTTCNCGATGGCGCTACTTAGCTGCGCGGCTTTGCCAGTTATATTCAAACCGACGGAAGCCAGCGCATTGATGGANTCCAGTGCAGCGAGTGTCACCTCGCTATCGCGCACCTGCATAAGCTGCAGCAAGAGATTAAACCCCCGCTCCGCATCGCTGGCTTCACCAAGTGTTTCAGCGCATGAAATCTGCCAGCGTGGCGGTCGATCAGGCAGCAGTTTTCCCAAGGCTACCCATTCTTCGCTGGTAAATTCGTCCAGCATGGCTATAGCGTCAGACATCCCCACATCTGACCAATAGTTATCAAACTCCCTTACACCCTTTAGCAAGGCATCATATTTACTCAGCATGTCAATTCTGGCCAGTCAAAAAATAGTTCACAGTTTGGAAGCCTGCACGGCCGGTAGGATATCCCGCAGTCACATTATCGCCGACCTTGATGACCTCAATCTCTACGCCGTTGACGATTCCCTGGTGCAGGGTGGCATTATCGGATGGACGCAGCGCCAAAGGTGGGGAATCTCCCACGTGTTGAACGGCATCCAAGGTCTGCTGTCGAGTCCATCCTTCCGGGAATAATGTGCTGGACTTCAGTCTCGAAATATTCCCATCATTAAAGCCTTTAACCAGTTTGACGTTGCGCGTGCCATCGGGATTCTCGGACAACACTTCGACGGCAAATTCTGGATGGTCATTGCTTATTTCTCCCGAATGCGCGCCAGTCAAACGATTGTTCGGGTTACCTTGGTTATTGGTTCCCCGCTGACCAAATAGAATCTTTTCCTCCATTGCCGGGGAAATGACAGATCTATTGGGGACTGCAGCGGCTGGCGCCGCTGGAGGAGGCGCTGGTGGCTTGACAGCGGGGGGCGGTGGCACCGTTGGTTTAGGTGGCGGCGCCCAAGGCTTCGCTCCCTTTACGCCAAGCCAGCCGCCAAGCAGACTTCCTCCCAGCATAGACCATTTTTGACCGTCTGACCCCTCACCAAAAACTTTCCCGCCCAACCAGTCGCCGCCGACACCGCCAAGGATACCTCCAGCGATGCCGCCAATGGCGACGACCGGCGCTGCCAGTACAAATGCGGCGCCGACACCGACAACGAACATCGATACATGCAGCCAGGTCGGGACCAGGTCTTCAGCATGAATCTCGTCGGTCTGCACGGTCTCGCCGCCGATATTCACGTTGGGCGAGCCTTTGGTGATGGTGGCGCTGCAGGTGGTCTTGTCGTCCACCCTTGCTGCCGGCATGCTGTTGATGAACACCTTGCCGCTGCCGGTCGCGATCTTTTCCGTGTCGGTATGCTTGTCGCACTTGGCGGTGTCGAGGTGGGCGCGGATGGCGCGCAAGCCGTTGGTGAAGACATTGGGCGAACCGGTGGCGGTGATATTGCCCACTTCTTCCTTGGGCGCCCAGCTCATGGTGCTCATTACCTCGCCGATGCCGCCGCCCGCCGCCGCAGCGCCGCCGATGATGGCCGCGGCGGCCAGGCCGCCGGTGCCGACGACGGCAACCGCCGTGACGGCAATGGCCGCGGCGGCAATCAGGCCGCCGAGCAGCCAGCTCATGGTCGGGCTATGGCCGATCGGGTCATTCAGCCTGGCTGCTTGCGACATGGCTTAACCTTCGGGGATGACAGCGATCGCGAGGATCGGCTGTTCGGGATAATCATCGAGGCTGCCGTAGCCCGTGATCTCCAGGCCGCCATACTCCGGGCCTGTGTACAGCACTTCTTCCGCGTCGTCGTAGTGAAGCTCGGCATGCGCCAGCAGCTCGCTGACATCGGCACCCAGGCCTACGTTGCCTGGCAGCTTCCCCTGGTAGGACGCGGTCGGCAGTTGGCCTTCTTCCACATACTCGAACTGCCACGCTTTCACCGCATGCACTTTCCCGTTGCGGATGATGATGCCCAGCGCCCTCGGATTGACAGCCGGATGCTCCGGTGAGTCGTAGCGCAGGCGCCAGTTGGTCAGCGCCATGTCGTGCACGCTGAATACGAACAGGTCGTCCGCAGCGGACTGGCTCCTTTTCAGTTGCAGCACTGGCGAATGCTCGAAGCGGTACAGGTCTTCGCTGCCAGCCATCAGGTAGCGGGACAAATTGTGTTCGATCGCATCGGCGCTTAAGCCGATTGCTATCCCGGCGAGGGAAACCGATGGAATAATCGGCGCTGTCCAGTCGATGGCAATGGACGGGGTCTGTTCTGTCACTTGGGTACCCACTTGTTGGTTTTGGGATCAAAGATAATCTCTTGTCCCTGGGGGTTAAGGTAGGTGGTGTTCTTGTCGTACAGCGGCTCGCCGTCTTTGAACGACAATTTATAGCCGCCTTCGGGATCGATAATTTTCGCCTTGCTGCCATTGGCGTAGGTGATTTTATAGTATTGGGCGCCGTGGGTACTGACGTTGCTCTCGGGGCTGAACTGGACTTCCTTGATACCGTAAGGGTTCCCTTCAACCGTGANTATCTGCGCGTTGCCCGATGACGAAGCGCGCGCGGGCTTGTCCGCCACGATCGCGCCATCCATTTCGAACGACTGCTTCAACTGATCCAGGGATGAACCCCANACNTTGGCCGGTTTCTCGCCAATATTACGGGGAATGCCGGCTTCCGCCGCGAGNTCCTCCCTCAGGCCGACGCGCGAAGCCGCCGAAGTAATGCCGAAGGGCCGTGGAGGCTTGAAGCGTGCAGCGACCCATCCGCCTCCTTTGCCNCCAAGTACGCCACCCAGCAGGCTGCCGCCCAGCATCGACCACTTTTGCCCGTCGGAGCCNTGGCCAAAGGCCTTGCCGCCCAGGTAGTCTCCCGCAAAGCCGCCGCCAATGCCGAGGACGATGCCGCCAATGGCGACAGCCGGCGCGGCGAGCACNAAGGCGGCTCCGGCGCCGGCCACGAACATGGCTACGTGGACCCAGGTCGGCACCAGGTCTTCCGCATGGATTTCATCGGTCTGCACGGTCCCGCCGCCGATGTTCACGTTGGGCGAGCCTTTGGTGATGGTGGCGCTGCAAGTGGTCTTATCGTCCACCCTTGCCGCCGGCATGCTGTTGATGAACACCTTGCCGCTGCCGGTCGCCACTTTCTCGGCGTCCGTATGCTTGTCGCACTTGGCCGTGTCGAGGTGGGCGCGGATGGCGCGCAGGCCGTTGGTAAAGACGTTGNGCGAACCGGTGGCGGTGATATTGCCCACTTCCTCTTTCGGCGCCCAGCTCATGGTGCTNAGTACCTCGCCGATACCNCCGCCGGCTGCCGCGGCGCCGCCNATGATGGCCGCGGCAGCCAGGCCGCCGGTNCCGACGACGGCGACCGCCGTGACGGCAATGGCNGCGGCGGCAATCAGGCCGCCGAGCAGCCAGCTCATGGTCGGGCTATGACCGATCGGGTCATTCAGCCTGGCTGCGTATGCCATGTTCAGCCCACTTGCTGCTCGAGGAAGCTGCGCACGGCGCCAAGGTGGGGCAGGTTCGGGATGTCCTGCGGCGGATCGTAGATAGCCGCCAGGTGCAGGTTGTCGAGCAACGTCGAGGCCTCAGGATCGGGATGGGCCGCGAGCTGGTACATGCCCGTGTTGCGCAGGCCTGGATCGTAGGAGTTGGGGGCGGTGAAATGCGCTTGCAGGCGGTTGCCTGCGGCATCGAAAAAGGCCCAGGTGTCCAGCTCCACTTCGCGCGGATCGGTTTTGCGGCAAGCATCGCCCTGGTTCGCGTAGACGTGCAGGCTGCGCCGGCGGGCGGAGAGGGCGAAGGTGTACGGTTCTGTAGCGACCACCACCTTGCGCTTGGGCGCGGCGGCGNTGGCGCTCAGGGGATTGCGCAGCGTCATGGAGGCCAGCAGGCCGTCGAAGGCGGCATTCCATTCGTCGGTAAACGATTCCGGGCAGGTGGCGGCGATGAGCATGGCCTGGCGGCTGCCGGGCGCCGGGCAGCCGACCAGCACCACGGCCTGGCGCTGGTGCATGAAATTGCTGTCCTTGCGCCAGCTGTAGGCCAGTTCGATGGCGGGCGAGCCGCCTACCATGCATTCTTTCAGCCCACGCAGCTGGAAGCGGGGCAGGGCGCGGCCAAGTTCCTTTTGCAGGCGGTCGCCGAAATCGGCAAGGCTTTCCTCTGCCGGCACGTCGGCATGGGTGATAACCACGCTGAATTCGCTGGGCCCATCTTCGCGCACGACGAACATGTGCATGGATTTGTCCTTGAGCTGGGCCGGAAGCTCGAAAGTTGCGCTGTTGGTGTGGTATTGCATCGTTATCGATCCTACTTGTTCAGGTCAATGCGGTCGCTGCCGATGATGTCGACGTATTTGCCCTGGATGGTGATGGTGCCGTCGGCGCGCAGTTCGATCTTGCTGGCGCCGACCTGCAGCGTAATGTCGGTATTGGCCGTCAGGTGGATGTGCTGGGTGTCGGACTTGATGTCGACAAACTTGCTGGCGCCCATTTCCACGTGCTCGGTTTCGGCCTTGAGCATGACGTGCTTCTTCGCCGTGGCCGCAATATGCTCTGTCTCGGCCTTCAGTTCGACGTGCTTCTTGGCGGTGGCCGACATGTGCTCGGTCTGCGCCACAAGCTCGACGTGTTTCTTCGCCGTCAGGGCGATATGCTCGGTTTCCGCCGTCAGGTCGATGTGCTGCTTCGCGCGCATGTCGATATAGGCAGTCTCGGACACCATCTCGATCTGCTGCTTGACCGTGTTGCGCTGGTAACCCTGGCTTACGGTGTTGGTCTGGTGTGGTCCGTTGACCGTCGTCGCGTGCGCATTCTGCACGGTCGTGACCATATCCTTCTGTGCGTGGATGTTGATCAGCTCCGAACCTTTGGAGTCGTGGATCACCATCTCGCTGAAGCCGCCGCCGCCCGGTGTGGAACGGCTCTTGAAGCCCATCATATGCGCCGTCGGGCAGGGCGTAAGGCGCCGGCTGGTCGGCGTTGAACAGGCGGCCAGTACAGACCGGGCGGTCCGGATCGCCTTCCAGGTAGTCGATCAGCACTTCCTGGCCGATGCGCGGGATGGACACCGTGCCCCAGCCCTTGCCGGCCCACGGCTGCGATACGCGGATCCAGCAGGAGCTGGCTTCGTCGCGGCGCCCGTAGCGATCCCAATGGAACTGCACCTTGATGCGGCCATACTGGTCGGTGTGGATCTCCTGGCCTTTGGGACCGACCACGGTGGCTGTCTGCGGGCCGGGCATGCGCGGCGAACGATGTTCCCGCACCGGGCGATACGGGATTTTGCGGCGGATCACGGTAAAGCTGTTGCGATAGACGTCTTGCTGGTCGCTGGCAAAGAAGTTATTGCGGCAATCGAGCTGCACGCCGATCACCAGGAAGTCGTTGTCCTTTTCGTCCGTGACGTCGAACCAGTGGTGGCCGTGCAGCTTGAACGTGTGGCCAGGCGCCAGGCCGCGGCAATCGGATTCACCGGAAAACAGCTTGGCCTGCCATTCCATGGCTTCCATGCGCAGCTGCGCCTCGCGCTCGCCGCTGTCGCGGTCCTTGTAGGAGAAGGCCGGGTTGCCGTCGTAGACTTCGAGCGTTGGCACATCGCCCTGGCGCGAAGCGGTCGGCAGTTCCACGTATTGCACCGTGTTGGGGGACTTGAAGTCGAATGTGTTGAGCGCGACTTTGGTTGGCTGCAGCACGCGCCGTGCCGTGAAGGCAGTGACGGCGTCGCGGTCATGCCAGCGGTTGCCGCCGTTGAACTCGATCTCGGCGTGCGACGGCTGCGGCGGGCAGAAAGTACTGTCGCGCGAGTCGTCGCTGATCACCATGACGTGGCCCTCTTCGCTGTGCTCGAAGTAGTAGAACAGGCCGTATTTCTCCATCAGGCGGCTGACGAAATGTTCGTCGGTCTCGTCGTACTGGACAATGTAGTTTTCAGGCAGGTAGGTCTTCGCGGTCCGGAATTCGTAAGCGGCCAGGCTGCCGTAATCGGAGGTAAAGATCTGCGTCAGGACGTCCACCACGCTTGCGTCCTGGAAGATCCGGGAATTGGTGCGGCGCTGCAGGAAGGCCAGCCAGGGAACGATTTCGGCGTGGTAGAAGGCGAAGCCGCCATCCGAGCGGGTGAAGCCGAACACATTGACGTAGCCGTTGATGAAATGCTCGCTGCCGTCGGCCAGCCGTACGCCGACGCTGACGTTCTTGCCCAGCAGGTCTTGCAGGTCAATGCTGGAGCTCTTGGACAGCAGCCCCAGTGTGAAGCGGTAAGGGGAGGACAGGGCAGCTTCCCCCGTCAGCGTTTCGACCAGCAGGGCCTTGTCGCCTTCCAGCGGGGAATAGAAGCGCAGCAGGCGGCTGCCCTCGTGGAATGCGGCGAAGGGGCCGCCGCCGGCCGCTTGCTGCAGCGCGGCCAGGCGAGGCTTCATGACGGCCGGCGCAAATTCCGGAGCCGGCGCCATGAAGTCCTGGATGGCCAGGCCGGCCAGCGGGTGTTCTTCGATTTGCAATGCCTTGGCAACTGCCGGCATTGCGGCAGGCGCAGCTTCTTCGGCTGCGCGGGAAGCTACAGCATGGGCTGTAGCGGTTTGGGATTCTGCGGCAAGCGTGCTTGCATTGTGCGCCAGCGCGGAAGCCGGCGCTGTGGCTGAAGCTTCTCTGCCTGCAATCGCAGCCAGGCCGGCACCAAGCGCGGTCTGCGACAGTTGCGTAGCGGCAGGCGGCAATTTGCCTTGCGCGGCCAGGTCGACCGCGCCCGGGATTGCGTGGTCGGCCAACTCGCTGACCAGCGAAGAGACATCTGGTGCCTCGCCTAACGGCGATGACGCCAGCGCTGTCTTGCCATCCAAAGGACCAAACGACATTCTGGCAACTCCTATCAATTATTAAGTTGCGATAAGCCTCGATTTACCAACTTATCAAATAAGCAAACTTGCGGAAGATACCAAAATGCGCCGAAAGCCTACGCACGGTTGAAACAGCCAGGAAGAGCTGCGTGGCGGCAAAAAGACATGTTTTTGTTGTAACAATGTCAGCAAACCCGGCCATCCCTTTGACTGGCCAGTTTTGTACGCTATGATCGGCTGGATACCCCCGGAGTCCAGGCGTACATGAATTCTGTTTCGAGTAATGTTGAAGTTGTGGCCAATGCCCTGCAATTGGTCGGGATGCCTGCCTGCGCCTGCGATGCCGACGGCCTGGTATTCGCTTCCAACTCCGAATTCGACGCCTTGCTGCAGTCCGACCCGCGTGGACGCAATGTGGTGGAAATGTTTGCCCGCCATGTGCGCGCCGAGGCGAACGCGCAACTCAATGCCGCGCTGGTGGTATCCGCCGCCTTGCCGAACATGGCGCCGCGCACAGCGCCCAAATGGGACAGTGTGCTGGTCAACGCCAGCGGCAATTACGTTGCCGTGCAACTGACAGTCAAGGCGTTGCCGGGCGGGCTGGATGGCGGCGCCACCATCATCTTCAACGACATCAGCAGCGCCCAGCGCGACCAGCGCGCCTTGCGCAAGGCCATGCTGGAGCAGCAGGCCATCCTGGAGAACGCGGCAGTCGGCATCATCCTCGCCAAGAACGGCTATGTCGTCGAATGCAATATGCGCGCCGCTGAAATGTTCGGCTACGCGCGCCAGGAACTGGAAGGCGCGCCGAGCGACATCCTGTATCCGACGCCGGAAGAGGCGCTGCGCATTCGTAACGAATACTTCCCGATGCTGGCGCAAGGCACGCCGCTGACGCTGGAACTGCAATTGCGGCGCCGCGACGGCAGCCTGTTCTGGTGCCGTTCCAACGGCCGCGCGTTGGATCCTGCCGATGCCCGGGAAGGCACGGTATTCATCCTGGAAGACATCAACGAGCAGCGCATGGCGAACGAAGCGATGGGCCGCCTGCTGCTGGAGCAGAAGGCGATCCTGGATAATGCCTCGGTCGGCATCCTGTTCACCAAGAACCAGGAAATCATGACGGTCAACCCGCGCATGGCTGAAATGTTCGGCTATACGCTGGAAGAACTGCGCGGACGCCACGCTTCGCTGCTGTTTGAGAACGTCGAGCAGCACGCGGCCTTTGGCTTGCAGGCCGGCCCCTTGCTGGCCGCCGGTGAACTGTTCGAACTGCGCGAGTGCGAGCTGGTGCGCAAGGATGGCAGCATTATCTGGTGCCGCGTGCGCGCCCAGGCAGTGGACCAGGAGCATAACGCGGGCGGCACCATCTGGATCCTGGAAGACGTGACCGTCTCGCGCCAGACCCAGATGGAAGTCGAGGCCATCATGACCAATGCCTCGATCTCTATCCTGTTTACCAAGAACCGCCTGATCACGCGCTACAACCGCGGCTTTGCAAGCATGTTCGGTTACCAGGCCGACGAGGCATTGGGCATGCCGGGCCGCGCGATCTACCCCGATGACGAGACCTACCACCGGATTGGCGCCGTTGCCGGCCCGCTGCTAAGCCAGGGCAAGCACTTCCACTCCGAAACGCTGATGCGCCGCAAGGATGGCAGCGACTTCTGGGCGCAACTGATCGGTTACGTGGTGAACCCGGAAGACCCGACCCAGGGCACCATNTGGATCATTGAAGACCGCACCGCGCAAAAGCACGACGAAGAGTCGCTGCGTAANGCGCTGCTGGAAAACCAGGCGATCCTGGACAGTGCGGTCATGGGCATATCCGTGTGCGAGAAAGGGCGCAACCTGCGCTGCAACGCCAAGATGGAGGAGCTGTTCGGTTACGGCCCCGGCGAGATGGCCGGCGTCAGCGTGCAGACTTTCTATTCCGACCTGGCGGCATGGGACGCCGCGCGCAAGGCAACGGAAAAGGAATTCCTTGCCGGGCATGCCAGCTCCTACGAATACCAGCTGGTGCGCAAGGATGGCAGCAGCTTCTGGGCACGCCTGTCGGGGCGCCCGTTCGACATGGCCGACCCCAAGGGCCGCTCGGTATGGCTGATCGACGACGTGACCTTGCGCCGCGAAGCGACGGAAGCGGTGCGCCGCGCGCGCGACGAGCTGGAGGTGCGGGTGCTGGAACGCACTGCCGAACTGGCCGGCGCGAACGCNCAGCTGCAGGCCGANATCGTGGAGCGCCGCCAGGCCGAAGCCCGGGTACATCACATGGCTTATCACGACAGCCTGACCGGCCTTCCCAATCGCGCACTGCTGGCGGATCGCCTGGATCGCGCCATGCTGGCGGCCCAGCGCTCCGAACGCCGCCTGGCAGTCATGTTTATCGATCTTGACCGCTTCAAGACGATCAACGATTCGCTGGGCCACATGACCGGCGACGCCTTGCTGAAGGAAGTGGCAACGCGCCTGGTGGGGGCGGTGCGTGCCAGCGACACCGTGGCGCGCCTTGGCGGCGATGAATTCGTGGTGCTGCTGCCAGGCATTCATGACACGGACGAATCGAGCCACGTCGCGCAAAAGATCATCGACCTGCTGTCCGAGCCGATCCCGCTGGAAGGGCGCCTGCTGCATATCACGCCTTCGATCGGCATTTGCACCTATCCCGATGACGGCAACGACGTCGCCACCCTGATGCGCAATGCCGATGCGGCGATGTACCACGCCAAGGCATCGGGCCGTAACAACTACCAGTATTTCAGCGAAGAGATGAACACGGCGGCGGCCATGCACTTCGAAATGGAGAGCGCGCTGCGTTCGGCATTGCAGCTTGGCCAATTCGAATTGCACTACCAGCCGATCATGGACATTGCCACACGCCGCCTGGCTACNCTGGAAGTTCTGCTGCGCTGGCGCCGCCCGGCCGGCGGACTGGTGATGCCGGACCAGTTCATCCCGCTGATCGAAGAAAACGGCCTGATCGTGCCGATCGGCGAATGGGTCATGCGCCGTGCCTGCGAACAAAGCATGGAGTGGCAGCGCCAGGGCATGGAGCCGGTGCCGATGGCGATCAACCTGTCGGCGCGCCAGTTCATGCATCGTGGCCTGGTCGACTCGATCCGGCGCACGCTGGAGGAAACAGGCATCGATCCGGCCCTGATCGAGTTTGAAATTACCGAAACGGCGCTGATGCAGCACGGCGAACAGACGCTGGAAATCCTGGGGCAGATCAATGCGATGGGCATCCGGCTGTCGATCGACGACTTCGGCACCGGNTATTCATCGCTGGCTTACCTGAAACGCTTCCCGGTGCGCAAGATCAANATCGACCGCGCCTTCATCAAGGACTTGGAAGAAAGCGCGGAAGACCGCGCCATCGTGGCAGCGATCATCGCGCTGTCCGACAGCCTGCAGCTGTCGGTGGTGGCGGAAGGGGTGGAGACGGAAGGGCAGTTCCAGCTATTGCGCGAGCAAGGCTGTACTTATGCCCAGGGCTACCTTTTCTCGAAGCCGGTGCTGGGCGTGCGCGCCCAGCTCATGATGGAGCGCCAGGCCGCTTAAGCGCCCAGCGTTGCAATGACCGGCGCATGGTCGGACGGCTGCTGCCACTTGCGCGGCGCGCGGTCGATCACGCAGGAGACGCAGCGCTCTTTCAACGGCGCGGACAGCAGCACGTGGTCGATGCGCAGGCCCTTGTTCTTCTGGAAGCCCAGCATGCGGTAGTCCCACCACGAGAAAGTCTTTTCCGGCTGATCGAACAGGCGGAACGAGTCGTGCAGGCCGAGGTCGAACAGGGCTTTCAATGCAGCGCGCTCTTTCTCCGAGCAAAAGATGTCGCCTTCCATCGCCGGATCGTGGGTGTCGCGAATATCCGGCACGATGTTGTAGTCGCCCAGCACGGCCAGGTGCGGGTTGCGCGCCAGTTC
>Ga0055530_10002570_pt1 | contig 11512 bp, 7 predicted proteins | sample Araplavi_mTSA_r2_FD_55009 | JGI IMG/M metagenome (GOLD analysis project Ga0055530, IMG submission 55009) | Arabidopsis root microbial communities from North Carolina, USA - plate scrape MF_Cvi_mTSA_r2 | ecosystem: Host-associated > Plants > Roots > Endosphere | place: USA: North Carolina... | reverse complement strand
GCGGTACGCATGGCGGGCTCGCTCAATTACAGTTGCGACAGGCGTTGCAGCATCTGGTCGGATGTGGTGATCGCCTTCGAATTGATTTCGTAAGCGCGCTGTGTCTGGATCATGTTCACCATTTCCTCGACCACGTTGACGTTCGAAGTTTCCACATAACCCTGCAGGATCACGCCGGTGCCGTTGGTGCCCGGCTGGTTCTGCGTGGCGGCGCCGGAAGAACCGGTTTCCACATACAGGTTTTCCCCCTTCGACTCCAGGCCGGTCGGGTTGATGAAGGTCGCCAACTGGATAGCGCCGATCTGCTGCGGGGCAGCCTGGCCCGGCAGGGTGACCGACACGATGCCGTCGCGGCCAACCGTGATGCTGGTGGCATTGATCGGGATGGTGATGGCTGGCTGCAGCACGAAGCCGCTGGAAGTAACCATCTGGCCATTGTTATCGCGCTGGAAGGAACCGTCGCGGGTATAGGCGGTGGTGCCGTCCGGCAGCAGCACCGGAAAGAAGCCGTTGCCGTTGACCATCAGGTCCTTGTCATTGCCGGTCGACTGCGGGTTGCCCTGGGTATGGATGCGCTCGATGGAGACCGGGCGCACGCCGGTACCGATCTGCATGCCCGAGGGGAGCTGGGTTTGCTGCGAAGAGGCAGCGCCCGGCTGGCGGATGTTCTGGTACAGCAGGTCCTCAAAGACCGCGCGCGACTTCTTGAAGCCGTTGGTGCTCACGTTCGCCAGGTTGTTGGACACCACGTCCATCTGGGTCTGCTGCGCTTCCATGCCAGTCTTGGCAATCCACAGTGATCGAATCATTTGCCTGCTCCAAAAACGGTTTTCCTATGCAGGCATTATCCGGGAGCAATGGTCAAGTCAAAGCCCCGATCTGGCCGGTTTTCCCCCGCCTATTCAAGCGTGTGGCAGGAATTGTTCAGCTCTGCTATTGTTTGCGATTTGCTAATTGTTGCCATAAAGACAGAAATATGAGGACTGAACTCCTGTCCCAGGCGTATGCCGCCCTCGCCCAGTTCACGAGCGAAAGCCGGCTGTACGAGCTCACGTTGGAAAAAGACGAGGATTACGGCGCTGGCGGCTTGCTGGTCGAAGCCTTCCTCGCCGACGATTGCCTGCAAGAAATCGCCACCCGCGACGTCATCGCCCTATCGACCAGCGCTACCATCGAGCCTTCGAGCCTGCTGGGCCAGCGCGCCAGCTTGCAGGCCAGCCTGGCCGACGGCAGCCGCACCGCCTTCCATGGCTATATAAGTCATGTCGCCATGCTGGGCAGCGAAGGCGGCTTCGCCCGCTATCGCCTGCGCATGTCGTCCTGGCTGTGGCTTGCCACGCAGTCGCGCAACAGCCGCGTATGGCAGGAGAAGGGAGTGGCCGACATCGTCGACGAAGTGTTCTCCGGCTTCGCCCCCTATGCCAAATGGCAATGGAGCGACGATGCCCGCGCCCTGCTCGACTCGATTCCGGTGCGCAGCTACTGCTGCCAGTACCGCGAATCCGACTATGACTTCGTGCGCCGCCTGCTGACGGAAGAAGGCGTCGCCTGGCGTTTCGAAGACAGCGACGAGGAACAGACCCTGGTGCTGTTCGCCGACAGCAGCCAGCAATCGGCCACGCCGGAAGACGCCAGCAGTGCCGCCGGCCATGGCCTGCGGTATCACGCCGCCCGTGCGGGTGAAGAATTCGACACGATCCAGTCCCTGCAGACCATGCGTCAACTGGTCAGCGGTGCAGTGGCAGTCCTCAGCTATGACTACAAAGCCAAAGCCGCGATCAGCGCCACCGTGCCCACGCGCGTGAACGACCTCGGCAAGAACGCCTACCAGCCGGAGAGCTACGATTACCCCGGCCAGTACTTCTACGGCGACAGCTCCGAAGCCGAACGCTACGCCACGCTGCACATGCAGCTGCACGAAGCGCGCAGCCAGCAATGCCAGGGCCGCTCCACCGTGCGTACGCTGCGCGCAGGCAGCCGCTTCACAATGACGCAAGGCGCCCTGCTCTCCAGCGACGACGGCGCAGATTATGTCGCCCTGCGCGTGCTGGGCGTCGGCGTCAACAACCTGCCGATTGCCGCCAAGCGCGGCCTGGCAGAACTGTTCGGTCCTATTCCCGAGCTGCTGGAGGCACTGGCGGAGCAAACGCGCGAGCTGCCGGAAGACTTCAGCACCACGGTGAAAAAGGCTTCCGCCAGCGGCTATGCCAACAGCTTTGCGGCCTTGGCGGCGAATGTCCCATGGCGCCCGGCGCACCATGGTGGCGAAGGTCGGCAGCACGCCAAGCCAACTGCATTGGGCTCCCAGAGCGCAATTGTGGTCGGCGAAGATGGCCAGGATATGCCCCACGGCGGCAATGAAATCCACTGCGACCGGCTGGGCCGGGTGCGGATCCGCTTCCACTGGCAGGATTCCGCCGACGCCACATGCTGGGTGCGCGTCGCGCAACGCTCGGCCGGCGGCGGCATGGGCAGCCAGTTCCTGCCGCGCATCGGACAGGAAGTACTGGTGCAGTTCATCGAAAACGACATCGACCGGCCGATCATCGTCGGCGCCCTTTACAACGGCCAGGGCGAAAGCGGCATCGCGCCAACGCCTGGCGGCGCCAACGCGCAGGAAGCATCCGACCATTTCGCCCAGGCCCACGACCACGCTACCTCGGCGCAGGGCAACCTGGTTGGCGGCAATGGCCCGGTATGGCATGGTGCCGGCGGCGGCAGCGGCGCCCACCGCAACGCATCCGCGATGTGGGGTGTACGCAGCAAGGAGTTTGGCGGCAGCGGCTACAACCAGCTCATGTTCGACGACACCGACAACCAGGGCCGCGTGCAGTTACGCACCACCCAGGCAGCCACGGAGTTGAACCTGGGCCACTTGGTCCACAACACCGACAACTACCGCGGCAGCCTGCGTGGCCAAGGCGCCGAACTGCGCACCGATGCCTATGGCGCAGTGCGCGCCGGTGCAGGCCTGCTGGTTACCAGCTACAAGATCACGCATGGGGCCTCGCAGCGCGAACCGGCGGGTGACAACACCGCAGGCATCGCGATGCTGAAGCAGGCTGTCAAGCTGGGCGAGACCTTTAGCGACGTCGCCGTAAAGCATGGCACTGTAGGCCTCGCCTCCCACATGGGCGCACACAAAGCCAATGCCAGCACTCTCGATGAAAAGGAAGCACCGCTGAAATCGCTGCTGACTGCGGTCTCCGGCATGGTGGGCGACGCCAGCCTCGATGCCGCGCAAGCTGATGCAGGAGAGCGCAACTCCGGCGCTGGCGCGGGCAAGTTGCCGCACAGCGCCGATCCGATCATTGCCGTCACAGCCAAGGACGGGCTGTCAATGTCCGCCGCACGCGACCTGCAAATGGCCGCAGGCGAAACCGCAACCGTGATGAGCGGCGCCGACACGCAGCTCGCAACTGGCGGCCAGATGCGCGTGCACGCGCAGCAAGCAATCGGCATATTGGGCGGCGCTGTCAAGCCGGGCGAGCAGGACATCGGCGTGCAGGTCATCGCAGCGCGCGATCCAATCGACGTGCAGGCGCAGGCTGGCGCAATGATGGTGCAGGCGCTTGATGTGATCAATGTAAAGAGTTCCAACGCGCATATCGATTGGGCTGCTGCGAAGAAGATCAGCCTATCCACGGTAGGGGGCGCAAACATCACCATCGATGGCGGCAACATCACAGTGCAGTGCCCGGGCAAGATTGAGATCAAGGCGGGCAAGAAGTCCTTCGTCGGCCCATCGCAGGATGCGTACAAGCTTCCTCTAATGCCGCGAACCGAGCTGAAGGAAGAGTCAATTAACTTCAAACTCGAACTGCTGGACGTGCCCGGTAAATACGGCAGACCACTGGCAGAGCGTCCTTGGAGAATTATCACTCTCAAGAACGCATCCGGTGACCCCTTCGAAGCGAAGCACATTCGCAAAGTGATCGCGTCTGGTGTAAGCACTGCGAGCGGAGAATGCCAGCTAAGCGATGCGCAGAAAAAAGAACTATGGCGAGAAGTGAACTTGGCGCAAGGTACGACTTTTTTGGTATCTGGGCCAAACATCACTCCGTTAGGCATGTCCAACCTGACAGCAAGCACTGCAGACAAAGAAGAACGCAAAGTTCTGGATGCCCATAACTACGCGGTCGCACCTGAACATGTTGACGACGCCCATAAGATGTTGTTGAAGCACTGGGCTGAACTTGATTATGAAAGCCGATTGACCGGCTCGCCAAAAGGCGAAACCACCGTTTGAAGAGAACATGAACGACGCACTTCCACTTGAAGCACAACTTTCACTGTATGGCGACACCATGTGCCGCGATACTGGTCAATATTTCTGCAATTCCAGGCCCTTTTCAAACCCACGATTTGGTAATCGGGTTTCGCTTTTGTCTTGCGGTAAATCCGCATTTAGCGAAATCTACAATGCAATGCGCCAAGCCAAAAGCTTCATCTGGATCGCCGATTGGCAAATGGCGCACGATGTTGAACTTGTGAGATCAGATGCACCGAATCACCCCTATCGTTTGCACAATGTAATTGAAGACATCATCAAGTCCAAGCCCGTACATGTTCGAGTTCTTTTGTATCGTTCGCTCTATGACAAGATTCCAGGCACATTCGATGGAGATGCCTGGGAGAAGCTGGAATCGCTAAATGTTAAAGGCTATCCAGGCACTGTCTCGGTCTTTCTACAAAGCCCAACAACAGCGCAGCACGACTGGATTGACTATTCTCATCATCAAAAATTCGTCGTAGTAGACGGAAAAGTTGGATTCATTGGCGGCATCGACTTGGCAAACGGTCGCTGGGAAACACCAAGCTACGATGTAGTTGTCGATCCTTTGCGATTCAAAGTGAATGAAATGTACAATCCCGGCGCAAAAAAGGCGCGCGGAGCAAATACGTTTGAGAAGAAACTGGTTACGGATTTCTCCTTCTCGGAGCCATGGGGCGGGGTCCTCCTCGACGAAGGCTGCCAGCCCAGAATGCCGTGGCAAGATGTCCATGTAAAAATAGAAGGTCCATCTGTCGTCGACATCCATCGAAATTTCGTGCGTCGATGGAACATGACCTATAACGACAAATTTTGGTTCCAGCTTGGCAAACATGCAGGGCGAATTAATAAAGCCTGGCTCACTAAGATCAATGCATGGGGGCTATTGAAAGAAGCCCAGCAAAGCAAGGTTGGTTCGACGCAAGTTCAGATTGTGCGTTCCGTCTCTAATGTACATCTACGCCAAGAGTGGCCGTGGTTCGACGATCTGGCACTTTACCCAGACGAACGCGAGCGCACACTGTGGGAGCAATGCCTGCCCAAGTGGATGACGAGTCACCAGAACAACATTCTTAATGCCGTCGTCAACTGCATACGAAGTGCCGATAACTACATCTATATTGAGACTCAGTTCTTCATTTCTGGCTTTGGAAGCTGGGGAAAGATTGACTCTCGTAAAGTCGGAAATGAAAATAATGGAATTCACAATCAAGTAGTCGATGAACTCGCAAGTCGCATCTCGTTCCACATCAAAGCTAAGACGAATTTTCACGTTTACGTTGTAATACCTGCACACCCAGAGGGCGGCATGGGCACTGGCTCGGTCTGGAAGCAGCAGTGGCTTGCTCTTGGATCGATTAAACATGGAACCGATAGCCTGATCAATCGGATCAAAAGGCAACTGAAGGCTGTTGGGCGCCCGGAGTCGGAATGGAACCAATACCTGACTGTCTTAAACATGCGAAATTTCGGAGCGACCGTGCAGTACGCTCGCAACCCTCAGACAAATGACGAGGAATTTAACTACGAAATAGGTCGCTATGCCGTCACCGAACAAATTTATATCCATTCGAAATTGCTGATTGTTGATGATGCAGTGGCGATCATCGGCAGCGCGAACACTAACGACAGAAGTTTGACGGGCAACGGTGACACTGAGATTGCAGCGGTGATCGTCGACACAAACGAAGTTGAGTTGCGCGACCTCGGGTCCTCCGAGCATAAGGTTCAAACCCGCAAATTTGCACGCGATCTACGAAAGCAATTGTGGACTAAACACTTCGGATTCATGATAGAACCTGGTGAGTACTTCAATTCGTCGCTGCGCGCGACCAGGGCACGCTCACGAGTGCCCGGCGATTTGCCTCATCCGCCTCGCGACAAAACCGATCCAAATCTTCTCTCAAGCATAACCAAGGGCGTCACTTTCGAGAAAATTCTAGAAAAACCATGCGCTCCTGCAGTAGTCAAAGCGATACAGAGTATCGCTGCGCACAACCGCGAGGTGTATGAAAGCGTGTTCACCCACACGCCGAGAAACCTGCAGGCATTTGATGTAGAGACAAAATTCTTTACTCTGCCTTATCCAATGTCGGTTGACAAAGCGTCCCAAAACTCAATAAGAATGCTTCAGGAGCCATTAGGTAGTCGGTTAGATTCCAAACCCATGGACGATGATCGTCGAAAGTCAATCAACGATACGCGAGCGGCCTTGTACAACTATGAAATTGCACCGGTCATCAAAGACGAAGAGCACCTCGGGGTCGTTCCCCCAAAGCTTCAGCCAGAATTCATGACAAAGAAACTGATGCCACATCAGGTCGAAGGGCTGAAACAGGTCTTATTCGGTAGACGCCAGCAGATTTACGATGATGGATCTATACATGACGTAGAAAAAGCGATCAGGCACCTACAGAGACAATTAATCGGCTTCTTTGTGGAAGCCCCTTTGGATTGGGGAAAGGAAACCAAGATTAGATTCAACCCTACTGGAGACACCAGCGTTGATGTGGCGGCCGTAAAGATCAAGTCCCCTACAGGAAACAATCAAACCTCAGCATGATCAAACATCTTACAACCCTTGCTTTGTTCTTAGCACCGCACCTACCTGCGTTTGCAGCTTGCTTTAAGGCGGACCCAATTACATCTCCGTCAAAGGATCTCAAGACGGTGATTGATTATGATATTGAAGGTATGACGAGCCTCGGCGAGTCTCCAGTAGGAAAGACCAATTCTACGTATCCCCCTACGCTTACCGACGACCAGATAAAGCAGCTTGGGAATCGATCCATGCGTGACGGCGAATCGGGGAAGGTTTCTTACTACGAGCCATTGGCTAAGGGTGGGTGGAGACTTTGCCGCATTGATCTTTGGCTGCCAACATTAGATTTCGCTCCCGATCCAGTGCTGGTTGAAAAGACAAAGCAATACAGTACTGGTAATGAATTTGCCGAGACCCTGGTCAAACGGAATCGATATCTGGCGTACAGCACAATCTATGCCTACGACCTCAAGGGACGAGTTGAGCGGATCGAACAGGCCGACTTTTCTGAGCGACCTAAACCAACTTTCAAAGCCCAGCATTGCCGCCGCTACGACGAAAGGGATAACGTTGTGCTATGGGTAAGCCCAAAGCACACTAACAAGTGCCCCGCCGGCGAACCATCGTTGCGCGACGAATGGCGCAAGTTCAAATACGCAATGTTTAAGGGCAAGCAGGTTCAGCTCTTATCGCGCTGGCACATCCCTAAAGGAGAGACCGAATGGAAAGAGGAGTGGGTCCCAATTCAGTTGGGCGCATCTCCAGACGCTGTGAGCGGAAATGCATATGTGGACTCGCGAAGAGGCGTTCGAGAAATCTTCGGATCCAACTACGGGAAACTAGATAATAACGCTGCGAACACTGTCGTCGATGGTTCTGGGCATTGGCGCGGTTCCAACTATTACTTCCCTAAACAGATCGTTCCGCCGTCAGTACTAGAAAACCCTGATGAACTGTACAAATATGAGCGGCGCCGCGTAACTAATCTCGATAGCCACACGCGCATGGCCGAGCTCTTCAAGCCAAACGAACATATCTCACGCCACCGTTTTTACATGACCGAGGATTATGTCTTACGGCACGAACAGCTGAACGCACAAGGGAAGGTCACCCGCATCATAACGGTCAACGATTGGAGGCAGCCTCGCCCAGGTCCTAATCCAGACATCAACGACAATCTCTTGAGTACTTCGGTGCGTGGACTCGCCGGCCACCGCATTTATCACCGCGTGTACGAGGTTTCTGCAAATGGACATCCCGCTCTTGTCGCAGCAAGTTGGGCTAAGTCAAGGAGTCTATTCAAGAGCGGATCAGGTTCGGACAAAGACCTGGACTTTGGTACGCCGGATGGAAAGGTAAAGTGGCGAACCGCGGAAGAATTTTACAAAGCATTTGACTCAAGCATTGACGCGCGGCAGGTCTTTCCCGACATTGACGACATAGACCTTAGCGCGGAATAGAAATCGCAAAATGCAGCCATTGCGCTAGGGGCCCGAGATGACCAATGATGATAGATGTCGGCTCTACTTGGCCCATTTTCCCTTTAGCTGTTGAGAGAGCTTATTGAAAACATTTCTCCTCCTTAGTTCGGTGCGAATGATAGCGTGCACCACACAAACCGCGTTTGACAGCCCAGCATATGGAAAATCGTCTTATCCAGCCGCAGATAAAGCCTGTTTCGAAATTCAGTCAATCACGAGGATCACGACAAATTCAAGGACGAGAGTTCCTAAGCACTTTCAGGCAAAAGTTTTTTTGCGGATGATTGCACAGGCGGCCTCGCTGCTTTGTGGCTTCTTAACGGCAGCTTGCTCTGCGCAGCCAGTCAATGATGATTCGAGTTACGCAGCGAATGTAGGCATCGTTAATCACACTGCCCAGTATATACACTCAGCATCAGTGAACGGTGCGGGCGGCGCAAATATGGGCGCATGGGGAGCCGGAATGGGGAATGTATGTTGTGCTTTGGTTCCCACGCATTGGTATCCAGGAATGCAGGTGGTCGTAAGATGGGATGTGCCAGAAGGAAGCAAGCATGTCTATCAAGAAAAAACAGTCGAAGTGGAAAGATACGATGAGCCAGGAAGTATTTACCTGCACTTCTTCCCTAATGACCAGGTACGTGTGGTGGTATCCCAGTTTGTTGGCTGGAGCGAAATGCACCCCATTCGCCCCCCAGAAAAACCTGCCCGCTAGTCGTGCGAGAGCGCTAAATCCGGCCGAGACTTACACCACATCTGCAGCTGGACAGCTTGCAATGGCTGCCCGCCCTACTCCCTAGCCTTGGGCGAAGTCGACACCCATCGCATGCAAGCAGGCCAGCACTGCATCGTCCTGGACGAATTCGGCAATAGACTGCCTGCCGTCATGTGCGCGATCTGGTTGATGATTCGACCATGGCGCGTTCGGTCGGGCTGTGCAGGATGCCTTTGATGAAGCCACCGTCGATCTTCACGTAATCGACCGTCAAGTGTTTTAGGTAGGCGAAGCACGATATACCGGCACCGAAGTCGTCCAGCGAGGTCGCAGCCTGGGCCAAGTTGGCGACTGCCACCATATCGGTGATTTCGAAGCACACATCTGCCGATTGCCGACGTACGGTTATCGACGCTCTGGGGCGCTGGTCAGCCGTCGTCGCATGGCAGCGGTGGGGCAAGATCATACTCAACAGACCAATGAAAGGAAACGATTTTGAACTATCTACTTGTGCTTTGTGCTGCGCTTCTGATCGCATGCTCAACACAGCCCAAGCGAGACGACTCGAAATACGGCGCCAGTGTAGGGATTGTTAACCATACCGAAAAATATATCGATTCTGCGTCTGTGAACGGTGCTGGAGGGGCGAATATGGGTGCATGGGAGGCTGGCATAGGCAACGTTTGTTGCGCATCCGTTCCTAGGAAATGGTATCCAGGAATGAATGTTCTCGTCCGTTGGGATATGCCTGAGGGAAGCAAACATTTTTACAAGGAGAAGATGGTTGAAGTGGAGAAGTATGAGGAGCCTGGAACCATCTATCTGCATTTCTTCCCTAACGATCAAGTAAGAGTAGTTGTTTCCCAATATGCTGGCTGGAGTCCAATGCATCCGATCAAAGCTCCGGAAGAACCTGTCACACATCCAGTTCAATCCCGATAAACATGACTCGAAGTTGCATTGAAGCAACATCGATTAAGGCCCCTTCCCAGCGAACTCTTTTTTACAGCCGGCGACAAATGAACAGCCGAAAATTGCCACTGCATTCACCTCATCCAACGAAAACGTGCTCGATCCCGGTTCATGTTGCAATACTCTTTGATGGAACTAACAATAATCTGTACCGTGTGCAANTAAGGAATTCGTCAGTGCATCGCCGGTACATTGAATAAGCTGGGAGAACTATGCGTCTTCCAAAGTTTTTCGCTATTGCAGCCACACTGCTAAGTATGCTTTGGTGCAGACCTGGCATCACTGCTAGCTCAGATTGGAAAGATGAGTGTGTCGGCCGCTCGATGTTTCAGCTTCCTCCCGATGTGGAAGTGGCGGCCCATGCTTACCGCGAGATTGCGAATGAGATGCAAGGCGGGAACGGCCTGTCCGAGCCTCAGTTCGCTGACGGTCAAATCGCTGGGTGGAGCAGGTTCGGCTACACCGGCTTCTTTTTGCTCTCGAATCCGCTAAGCGCGATCGAGATTAAAGACGTGCGCTCAAAATTCATGAAGGCAAAGAGTGCGTTGAAAGCGCGGCTCGCGAACGGCAAGCCCAGTGCTGACGAGAAGATAGTTGACATCAGCATCGCGCATGGAAACTTGGCATGGAGTTCTCAAAGCAATGTGAGGTTTCTCCTTCAACTGAACGATCACCTGATCTCGGGCCGATTCGGGTACACAGACAAAACCAAGGCCGAGAACATTAAGCTCTTCAAGTCATTTGCAGAGAGGGTTGAGCCTCGCCCCATCTTTTCAATTCCTAACGAACCTGGTGTTTGCTTGCCTTACACGTTCATAAGGGACGATGGACGGCATCTGAGGGATGTTACGGTGACCTACCGTAGCAAAGCATATCCGGACGTTTCGATCATCCTGCATGATTCGACGCCGGCCGAGTCACCTTCTTCGACGTCGAAGGCCAAGGCACAACCTCAATTCGTTCTGAACGAGTTCTGGTCTCAGTATGAACATAGCGAGACCGGCAGAAAAGTCAGCGCGGCGCGGTGGCCCCGTATGACGCAGGCCGTCGAAATCGATGGCCGTGAAGGGCTGTCAACATTCGTAAAGATCGTTCGAGTCGATGGCAGTATCGACTACGGTTATTCGGCACACGTTTCCGGGGAAACAGAAATGCCTGATTTGACTCTTCACGTAATTCGAGAGGCAAACAGCGCGCAGGCTGGCGGAACGAAGCCTACCCGGCAACAAGAACTTCTCGAATTAGCGCAGCGAATTGCTACCACCATTCGAAGACGGTAATTGCTCCGGCCTGTGACATCAGGAAGAAAACAAAGAATGGAGCTGCAAGCTGCAATCATCAGTGCTGGACAGTGGAACTATCCAGGTAATTTGGGTTTGACCTGCTCCCCAATTTAGTACGGCCCCGAACTGGAGTCTACGGTTAATATGACCCTACCCCAATAAATAGTACCGTTTAAAGTTAGAAATTCCGGCATGATTTTCACCTTAAGAAGGGAGGCATGCCGTGAAGAGAAGCAAATTTACTGA
>Ga0055530_10002567_pt1 | contig 11521 bp, 8 predicted proteins | sample Araplavi_mTSA_r2_FD_55009 | JGI IMG/M metagenome (GOLD analysis project Ga0055530, IMG submission 55009) | Arabidopsis root microbial communities from North Carolina, USA - plate scrape MF_Cvi_mTSA_r2 | ecosystem: Host-associated > Plants > Roots > Endosphere | place: USA: North Carolina... | reverse complement strand
ATCTGGCACTGGCTGATCGTGCTGCTCGTCGTGGTCATGATCTTCGGCACCAAGAAGCTGCGGAACATGGGGTCGGATCTTGGAGGCGCCGTCAAGGGCTTCAAGGACGGCATGAAGGACGGCGCGTCCTCCGATGCCCCGGCCGCCTCTTCGGCTCCCGCCCAGCAGGTGACCGGCCAGCCGGCCAACAGCGACAAGTCGGCGATCGACGTCGAAGCGCGTCAGAAGTCCTGAGCACGGGCAGCAGCACGTGCTCGACCTCGGCATTGAGAAGCTGGCGCTGATCGGCGTCGTGGCGCTGATCGTCATCGGCCCGGAAAAGCTGCCGCGCGTCGCCCGTACTGTGGGCACGCTGCTGGGCAAGGCGCAGCGCTACGTCAACGACGTCAAGGCCGAAGTCAACCGCTCGATGGAGCTCGACGAGCTCCGCAAGATGAAGACCACCGTCGAGGATGCGGCGCGCGACGTCGAGCATAGCATCCACACGGGCGCGAGCGAGTTCGAGAAGCAGTTCAGCGGTTCGGGCGAAACCCTCTCGGCGCTGGCCGAACCCGAGCCGCCGCCGCCGCCGGTTTACAAGCACCCCCGCAAGAACTGGCGCCTGAAGCAGGGCGCCACGCCGCAGTGGTACAAGGCGCGCAACGGCGTGCGCACCAAGGCGCTCTCGGGCGCGGCGCGCGTCGCGCGCTTCCGTCCGCACAAGATCAACTAAGAGCCGGGCTCCCACCACCGCGCTCCCGGGCGCCGGCCGGCGTCACGCTATCTCCTCTTCTTCCCAATGGCCGATTCCGACAGCAAGAGCAAAGACAAAGAAGACGAGCTCGCGGGCACCGAACAGCCGTTCGTGGCGCACCTGGTCGAGCTTCGCGACCGGCTGCTCTACTGCGTCTACGGCCTCGTGGTCGCGGGCATCCTGCTGGCCATCTGGCCGGGCCCGGGCGGCCTGATCGACCTGATCGCGCTGCCGATCAAGGCGCACATGCCGCACGACGCGAAGCTGATCGCCATCGGCGTGTTCTCGCCCTTCTTCGTGCCGCTCAAGGTGCTGATGATGGCGGCCGTGCTCCTGGCGCTGCCCTGGCTCATGTACCAGGCGTGGATGTTCATCGCGCCGGGCCTCTACAGTCATGAAAAGCGTTTCGCGCTGCCGCTGATCTTCTTCGGCAGCCTGCTGGCCTATGCGGGCATCGCCTTCGTGCAGCTCTTCGTGCTGGACAAGATGTTCAGCTTCATNCAGCGCTTCGCGCCNGCCGCGGTGCAGGCGACACCCGACATTTCCTCCTACGTCGAGGCGATCCTGTCGCTCTACATCGCCTTCGGCGTGGCGTTCCAGGTGCCGATCGTCGTCATGCTGCTGGTGCGTTTCGAGATGGTGACCATCGAGAAGCTGCGCTCCTTCCGCGGCTACTTCATCGTGGTCGCGTTCGTCGTGGCCGCGGTGCTCACGCCACCCGACGTGGTNTCGCAACTGGCACTGGCCGTGCCNATGTGCCTGCTNTACGAGGTGGGCATCATCGGGGCCAAGTACTTCGCCAGCACCGGCAAGAAGCCCGAAGAAGAACAGAGCGCCGACTCGGCTTCCAGCTAGTTTCCAGGAGTCCGGCGGCAGTACTCAGCCCACGCTGCGGCCGTCAACGTCCCCAAGAAAATCCAGAAACACCGCCGAACCGGCTTTGCCGGGCCGCTGGTGTTGCCCCCGGAAGGGGGGCGCAGCGACCGAAGTGCGCGAAGCCTGGGGGTGAACCTATTCCTGTTGATTGGGCACCTGCCGCACCGGGCTCTTCGGCCGCAGGCCCGGCGTCACGTCCAGTTCCATCTTGTCGCTGCCGCGCTGCAGCGCGAAGCGCGAGGTGCTGCCGGGCTTCAGGCCGGCCACCGCGGTCAGCAGGGCCTGCACGTTGTCCGTCTTCTTTTCGCCCACCGAGGTGATCACGTCGCCCGGGCGGATGCCTGCCTTGGCAGCGGGGCCGTTCTGCAGCACGCCGGTGATGATCACGCCCGCGTCGGCCTTCACGCCGAAGGTCTCGGCCAGTTCGGGCGACAGGTCGCTCGGCTCCACGCCGATCCAGCCGCGGCGCACCTGGCCTTCCTTGACGATGCCCTCGAGCACGATCTTGGCCATCGACACCGGAATGGCGAAGCCGATGCCCATGCTGCCGCCCGAGCGCGAGTAGATCGCGGTGTTGATGCCCTGCAGGTTCCCGTTCACGTCGATCAGTGCACCGCCCGAGTTGCCGGGGTTGATGGCGGCGTCGGTCTGGATGAAGTTCTCGAAGTTGTTGATGCCCAGCTGGTTGCGGCCCAGCGCCGACACGATGCCGCTGGTCACGGTCTGGCCCACGCCGAAGGGGTTGCCGATGGCCAGCACCTGGTCGCCGACCTGCAGGCCGTCGGAGTCGCCCAGCACGATCACGGGCAGCTTGTCGAGCTCGATCTTCAGCACCGCCAGGTCGGTGTCGGGGTCGGTGCCGATCACCTTGCCGCGGGTGTGGCGGCTGTCGTTGAGCGTCACCTCGATCTCGTCGGCGCCTTCCACCACGTGGTTGTTGGTGAGGATGTAGCCGTCCGGGCTCACGATCACGCCGCTGCCCAGGCCCACCTGGGGCTGGTCGTCCTGGTCGCCGAAGAAAAAGCGAAACCACGGGTCGTTGCTGCGCGGGTGGCGCTGCGCGGCCTTGCTGGTGTTGATGCTCACCACCGCCGGAGAAGCCTTCTTGGCCGGCGCGCTCAGGCTGCCGGGCGCCGCGATGTTCGGGTTGCTCGCTGGCGCCTCGACGATGGAGACCACCCCGCCCAGCGAGGTCGCGCGCTTGTTGATCCACTCGGGCTTGAGCGTCGCGACGACGAAGTAGGCCGCCAGCAGGACGGTCACGGCTTGGGCAAATAGCAGCCAGGTGCGTTTCATGAAAGATTGGTGAAAAAGGCGTTGGAAGACCGCATGCAGCGCGGCAATGTTGTCAATTGTCCCTCAACCGGGCGGACCAGAACCCGCTCCGGCCGGTCGAGATTCGGGCCGCCGGGGGACGTGAATCCGGGTTAACACTTACGATTACGGGTCGGCCCCACCCGGTCCGTCTGTTTTCCGGCCCCCGTGCCGCCTATCCGGCGGCTGCGGCCAGGCCTTCCGTCGGCGCGCCATTCTTCCGTTTTCTCACCCGGTCCTGCGGGCTGGCGCGCGGCCAAGACCTTCCTGCCAGCCATGACTTCAGAAGCAACATTTCCGGACGGCGCGCAGCCGGTGCCGGCGCGCACGCTCGGTTCGAGCGATTACAAGACCCTCGGCCTGTCCGCCCTCGGCGGCACGCTGGAGTTCTACGACTTCGTCATCTACGTGTTCTTCGCCACCGTTCTGGGGGCGCTGTTCTTCCCGGCCGACATGCCCGACTGGCTGCGCCAGCTGCAGACCTTCGGCATTTTCGCGGCCGGTTACCTCGCACGCCCGGTCGGCGGCATCGTCATCGCGCATTTCGGCGACATCTTCGGCCGCAAGCGCATGTTCACGCTGTCGATCTTCCTGATGGCGGCGCCCACGCTGGTGATCGGCCTGCTGCCGACCTACGCGAGCATCGGCGTCGCGGCGCCCCTGCTGCTGCTGGCGATGCGCGTGCTGCAGGGCGCGGCCATCGGCGGCGAAATGCCCGGCGCCTGGGTGTTCGTGGGCGAGCACGTGCCGGGCAAGCGCTACGGCCTGGGCATCGGTGTGCTGACCTCGGGCATCACCGGCGGCATCCTGCTGGGTTCGCTGATCGCGGTGGCCATCAACCGCCACTATTCGCCGCAGCAGGTGAGCGACTTCGCGTGGCGCATCCCGTTCATCCTGGGCGGCGTGTTCGGGCTGGTGTCGGTGTACCTGCGGCGCTTCCTGCACGAGACGCCGGTGTTCAAGGAACTGGCCGGTCGCCGCAGCGCCTCGCGTGAGCTGCCGCTGCGCACCGTGCTGCGCGAGCACCGCCTGGCCTGCGTGTACGTCGGGCTGCTGACCTGGGTGCTGTCGGCCGCCATCGTGGTCGTGGTGCTCTACACGCCCACCTATCTGCAGAAGGTGCATCACATTCCGGCCGCCATGGCGCTGGAAGCCAACGCGCTCGCCACGCTGACGCTCACGCTGGGCTGCGTGCTGGCCGGCTGGGCCAGCGACCGCATCGGCACCCGCACCGTGATGCTGATCGGCTGGGGCGGCCTGCTCGTCACGGCCTACCTGTTCTACAGCGGCCTGCCCGGGACGCCGGCGACGCTCTTCTGGCACTACGGCCTGGTGGGTCTGTTCGTGGGCACCATCGCCACGGTGCCGATCGCGGGCGTGCGCGCCTTTCCGGCGCCGGTGCGCTTCACCGGGCTCTCCTTCGCCTACAACATGTCGTATGCGGTCTTCGGCGGGCTCACGCCGGTGATCCTGACGCTCTGGCTGCAGCACGACACGATGGCGCCCGCGCACTACGTGGCGGCGCTGGCCGCGCTGGGCTTCCTGCTGGCGCTGCTGCCCCTGGCCGCGCGCGGCCATGCGATGCGCGACGGTGGCGTGGCGCCCGCGCACGGCGCGACAATGGGGCGATGAGCACAACCCGCCACGAACTGCTTCACGCATTCGACCTGCTGCTGGCCCCCGGGCGCTTCAAGGACTACGGACCGAACGGCCTGCAGGTCGAAGGGCGTACCGTGGTGCGAAAGATCGTCTCGGGCGTGACCGCCAGCCGTGCGCTGATCGAGGCCGCGATCGGCGCCGAGGCCGACGCCATCTTCGTCCACCACGGCCTGTTCTGGCGCGGCCAGGACGGCCGCGTCACCGGCTGGATGAAGCAGCGCCTCGGCCTGCTGCTGGGCCACGACATCAATCTCTTCGCCTATCACCTGCCGCTCGACGCGCACCCCGAACTGGGCAACAACGCCCAGCTCGGCCTGAAGCTGGGGCTCGTGGCGCATGCCGGCCCTGGAGGCCGCTTCGGCGAACAGGAGCTGGGTTTCATCGGCACGCAGGAAGGCGGCGGGAGCTTCGACAGTGCCAAGGCGCTGGCCACCCACGTCGAGAGCGTGTTGAAAAGACCGGTNACGCTGGTCGAGCCGGCGCAGCGTGCCGTGAGGAACATAGCGTGGTGCACCGGCGGCGCGCAGGGCTACTTCGAAGCCGCCATCGCGGCCGGTGCCGATGCCTTCATCACCGGCGAGATCTCTGAGCCGCAGGCCCACTACGCGCGCGAGATGGGCGTGGCCTTCCTCGCCTGCGGGCATCACGCCACCGAGCGCTACGGCGCGCCCGCGGTGGCCGCGCACGTGGCTGCGCAGCTCGGGCTGAAGCACGAGTTCATCGACATCGACAACCCGGCATGAGCACCCCCATTGCCATCACCTTGGGTGACCCCGCGGGCATCGGGCCGGAAATCATCGTCAAGGCCTTCCGCGACGCGCCCGACGCCACGCATGGCACCTTCGTTGCCGGCGACGTGGGCATGCTGCGCAAGGCATCGCAGGCCCTGGCCGCCGATGGCCGGCCGGGCTGGCCGGTGCTGGAAATCGAATCCGTCGCCGAGGCCGCGACCGTACCGCCGGGCTGCATCCCGGTGCTGCAGGTGATCGCGCCGCCCAATGGCATCGAAACGGGCCGCATCAGCGCCGAGGCCGGCCGTGTGGCGGGCGAGTGCGTGGTGTGGGCCGCGCGGGCCGCGCTGCGCGGGGAGATCGGCGCCCTCGTGACCGCGCCGCTGCACAAGGAGGCGCTGTCGGCCGCCGGCTTTCCGTACCCCGGCCACACCGAGTTGCTGCAGGCGGAGGCGGCCGCGCATCTGGGGCGCACCGTCGCCGACGTGCCGGTGCGCATGATGCTGGCCAACGACGAACTGCGCACAGTGCTCGTCAGCATCCACATGTCGCTGCGCAAGGCCATCGAGGCGGTGCGCTTCGAGGGAGTGCTCGAAACGCTGCGCATCACGCACCGCGCGCTGAGCCACGCGCTGGGCCGCGCGCCGCGCATCGGCGTGGCGGGTCTCAACCCGCATGCGGGCGAGGGTGGGCTGTTCGGTTCGGAAGAGCGGGAAATCATCGCGCCGGCCGTCGAGGCTGCGCGCGCCGAAGGCATCGATGCCAGCGGTCCTCATGCGCCCGACACCGTCTTCATGCGCGCGCGCGCCAAGGCGGGAGTGCCGTCCAGCGGCGAATTCGACGTGGTGATCGCGATGTACCACGACCAGGGCCTGATCCCGGTCAAGTACCTGGGCGTGGAGAAGGGCGTCAACGTGACGCTGGGGCTGCCGCTGGTGCGCACCAGCCCCGATCACGGCACCGCGTTCGACATCGCGGGAACGGGGCTGGCCGATGCCTCGAGCCTTGTCGAGGCGCTGCGCATGGCCCGGGTGCTCGGGGGCGTTTGATCAGGAGCGTTTGAGGCTGTCGCGGATCTCGCGCAGCAGCACCACGTCTTCGGGTGTTTCAGGGGCTGCGGCGGGCGCCGGCTCTTCGCTGCGCTTCAGGCGGTTGATCTGCTTGACCATCATGAAGATGATGAAGGCGAGGATCACGAAGTTGACGGCGATGGTGATGAAGTTGCCGTACGCCAGCACAGGAACGCCTGCCTTCTTCAGGTCGGCCAGCGTGTTCGCCACCCCTGGCGGCACGGTGCCCAGCACCACGTAGAGATTCGAGAAATCGAGCTTGCCGAACACCACGCCCACCAGCGGCATGATGATGTCGGCCACGAGCGAGTCGACGATCTTGCCGAAGGCGGCACCGATGATCACGCCGACCGCGAGGTCGATGACGTTGCCCTTGACGGCAAATTCCTTGAATTCACTGAGGATGCTCATGATTCAAAAGGCTGCTGGAGCTCTGCTGTTGAAGGAGAGCCGAGTATGCCCGCGATTGCTCACTTCTCCAGCGCACGCGGTGCCACATCGACATGCGCCGCCGGCAAACTTTCACGACTGCGCGCGGCAATCTGCCTGTAGCCGTCTTCCAGGTGGCGCACGAAGCGCGGCGTGTCGAAGTAGCCGCTGCGCGTGTCCTTGGCCCGCGCGAGCCGCGAGCGCAGCGAGGCCAGCTCCTCGGGGTGCGTGGCGTAGTGGATGGCCTTGCTCACGTATTCCGCGTGGTTCGTGGCCACCAGCTCCGGCAGTCCGATGGCATGCAGCAGGCTGCCCGCCATGCGCGACACCATCGTCGTGCCCGTGAGCGCCAGCAGCGGCACGCCCGACCACAGCACGTCGTTCGCGGTGGCACCGCTGCTGTAGGGAAAGGTGTCGATGAACAGGTCGGCCAGGCCGATGCGCGCCAGGTGCTGGTCGACCGGCATGCGCGGCGACACGATCAGCCGCTGGGCCGGCAGGCCCGCCTTCTCCCATTGCGCGCGCAGGTTCTGCTCGAAGCCGTTCGGGCCCTGCGCCAGCCACAGCACCGAGTTCGGAATGCCCTGCACGATGCGCACCCATGCCTCGAAGGTCTCGGGCTGGATCTTGAACGACTGCGAGAAGTTGCACAGCACGAAGGCGTCGTCGGGCAGGCCGTGTTCGGCGCGCGTGGGCCTGTGCGGGTTGGTCGGGCGCTTGGTGTCGATGACCTGGAAGGTCTCGGGCAGGCGCAGCAGCTTCTCGGAGTAGCAATCTTCCGTGCCCGGCGGCGAGAGGAAGTTGTCGGACACCAGGTAGTCGTAGTTGGGCGTGCCGCTGGTGCCCATGTAGCCCAGCCACATGAGCTGCGCGGGTGCCGCGTGGTAGGCCATCACCTGGGGCTTGGCTCCGCGCGTGTCGCCCGAGAGGTCGACAAGGATGTCGATCTCGTCGTCGCGGATGCGCTCGGCCATCTGCTGGATCGACTGGCCCTGCATGTCGACGAAATGCTCGACCGATGAAGCGATGCGCGCCCGCGCGGGGTGGCCGTCGTCGGGGCCGTAGGAATACACGAAGACTTCGAACTCCTTGCGGTCGTGCTGGCCGTAGAGCTCGGCCGTCAGGTGCGCGACCGGGTGGTTGCGAAAGTCGAACGAGAAGTAGCCCACGCGGATGCGCGGCGAGGTGCGGCGCGCGCCAGCGTCGGCAAAGGGCCGGATGGCCGCGTTGCGGTCGGCCAGCAGGGCGGAGCGCTGCGTCCAGTTCATGAGGCGGCGCGCGTCGTCGTAGTTCGACATCAGGATGAACGACGAAACCGTCTGGTCGTTGCTCGGGTTGTCGAGCAGCGCCGCGATGCGCTCGCGCAGTTCGGGCACGCCGCTCCAGTCGGCGATGTGCGCCTTCTCGCCCAGCATCCACACCATGGCGGGCATGAAGTCGGGATCGTCGCGCAGGCACTGCTCGAACTCCGCGATGGCTTCCTTCGACTGGCCGGCCATCACGTAGGTCACGCCCAGGTTGCACCGCGCGAGCACCTGGCGCGGATGCACCTCGAGCGCTCGCTTCAGAACCTCGATGGCGGTGTCGAAGCGGCCCAGGCGGAAGTTCACCGTGCCCAGGTTGTTCAGCAGCAGCTCGTGCTCGGGCAGGCTTTCGAGCGCCAGCCTGTAGAGCTCGGCCGATTCGCCGAAGCGCATCGACACGCCTTCGAGCGCGCCGCACACGCCGTAGAGCGCGGCCACGCCCTCGGGGTCGGACAGCGCCTTGTGGCGCTCCTCGGCCGGCCAGTTGCGCATGGCGCGCTGCATGGGCGCGATGGCTTCCTCGATGCGGCCGCAGGCCTGCAGCGCCCTGGAGAGCATGAAGGCGGCCTCGCAGTCCATCGGGTCGGCGGCGGCCTGCTCGTACGAGCCGAGCGCGGCGGCCCAGTCCTTCTGGTGCGCGCGGATCTTGCCGATGTTCTTGTGCGCGGCGGCGTAGCCGGGGTCCAGCGCCAGAGCCTGGCTGAACTGCGCGATCGCCTCGTCGAAGCGGTCCTGCTCCATGTCGATGGCGCCGGCGTTGTTCCATGCGGCGGGTGCCTGCGGCGCGAGCCGCGTGGCCTCGGCGGCGGCCTCGCGCGCCTGGCGGAACTTCTTCTGCTGGCGGTAGACCGCCGACAGGTTCACGTAGGCCTCGGGATAGTTGGGCTGCGCCTTGATCGCGCGACGAAGATCCTGCTGCGCCTCGGCCGGCAGGCCCATGTGCATGAAGATCGTCGCGCGGGTGTTGAAGTAGAAGTGGTGCGGCGAGCGAGCGATGGCCCGGTTCACGTAGTTCAGCGCCAGCTTCGGGCGGCCTTGCCGGTACAGCGCCTCGCCGCTCAGATGCAGCGCGTCGGCATGATCGGGGAAGAGCGACAGCAGCGCTTCGTAGACCTGCAAGGCCTCGGCGAAGCGGCCCACGCGATGCAGCGCCAGTCCCTGCTCCAGGAGCTGGCCGGCGTTCGCAGCCGGAATGGAGGGAGCGGGAGCGAGAGAAGGTGGGTTCATGAATCCGCGTGATGGACGGGTCGGCACAGGAGAGGGCGGCCGCTTCGGCGCCGGCCTTCGCGCGCAGCAGGGAGCCATGAAAAAGGCCGGTTACCCAGTATAGGGGCCGGCCTTTCGTTTGCATCCGCTGGCAATCCCGCGGCGCACACGCTGGCGCCACGGGAGTGCCGGGCCGGATTACCAGGACCAGGAGGCGCCGATGCCGCCGCCGACCTTGCCGCTGCTGCCGCTGCCGATGTTGACCTTGATCTGCGCGCCTTCGCCGATGCGGAAGCTGGCGGCTGCCGCGATGGCCGAGCGGCCGTCGAAGGAGCCCACGCCCACGCCGATGCCGAAGCTCTTGCCCGCTTCGAGCGCCGGCACCGAGGCCGCGGCCAGCGCGATGGCCGCGCCGGTGCTGCTGGTCTTGCGCATGTCCTGCACCTCGTTGCGGACCTGGTTCAACTGCGACATGTTCGCGGCGTCCGTCGGCAGGATGCCGGGGGCCACGTTCTGCACGCGGCCGTTGGCGACCATGCCGTTGCCCGCCGTGATGGTGCCGCCCGCGGTCACGTTGCCGGTGACGTTGACCGTGCCCGCGTTCAGCGTCGTGACGTTGCCGGTCACGGCGTTGATCGTGGTGATGTTGCCGGTCTGCGTGTTCAGCACCGTGATGTTGCCGTTGGCCGCAGTGATCGTCTGGAAGTTGCCGGTGGTGGCATTCACCGTGCTGGCGTTCACCGTCGTGGCGCTGACCGTACCGGCGGTCAGGGCGTTGACCGTGGCGCTGGCAGCCGACAGGTTGGTGGTACTCACGTTCGTCGCGCTCAGGGTGTTGATCGTGCCGCGGCTCGCCGTCAGGTTGGTGGTGCTGACGTTGGTGGCGCTCAGCGTGTTGATCGTGCCGGCGTTGGCTGTCAGGTTGGTCGTGCTGACGTTGGTCGCGCTCAGCGTGTTGATCGTGCCGCTGTTGGCCGTCAGGTTGGTGGTGCTGACGTTGGTGGCGCTCAACGTGTTGATCGTGCCGTTGTTGGCCGTCAGGTTGGTGGTGCTGACGTTGGTGGCGCTCAACGTGTTGATCGTGCCGTTGTTGGCCGTCAGGTTGGTCGTGCTGACGTTGGTCGCGCTCAACGTGTTGATCGTGCCGCTGTTGGCCGTCAGGTTGGTCGTGCTGACGTTGGTTGCGCTCAACGTGTTGATCGTGCCGCTGTTGGCCGTCAGGTTGGTCGTGCTGACGTTGGTTGCGCTCAGCGTGTTGATCGTGCCGTTGTTGGCGGTCAGATCCGTGGTGCTGACGTTGGTCGCGCTCAGCGTGTTGATCGTGCCGTTGTTGGCGGTCAGGTCCGTGGTGCTGACGTTGGTGGCGCTCAGCGTGTTGATCGTGCCGTTGTTGGCGGTCAGATCCGTGGTGCTGACGTTGGTGGCGCTCAGCGTGTTGATCGTGCCGTTGTTGGCGGTCAGGTCCGTGGTGCTGACGTTGGTTGCGCTCAGCGTGTTGATCGTGCCGCTGTTGGCGGTCAGGTCCGTCGCGCTGACGCTGGTGGCACTCAGCGTGTTGATGGTGCCGTTCGACGCCGTCAGGTTGGTGGTGCTGACGTTCGCCGAGCTCAGCGTGTTGATCGTGCCGTTGCTGGCCGTCAGGTTCGTCGTGCTCACGTTGGCTGAACTCAACGTGTTGATGGTGCCGTTCGATGCGGTCAGATTGGTGGTGCTGACGTTCGTCGAGCTCACCGTGTTGATCGTGCCGTTCGACGCCGTCACGTTGGTGGTGCTGACGTTGGTGGAGGTCAGCGTGGCGATGCTGCCGGTGTTCGACGTCAGGTTGGTGGCGTCGATGTTGGTCGAGGTGATGCCGGTCGCCAGCACATTCGTCGAGGTGACGCCGGTCGCCAGGATGTTGGTCGAGGTCAGCGACTGGATCGTGCCGTTGCTCGAGGACACACTTCCGGTGGTCACGCTGCCCGCGCTAACGGTGTTGGCGGTGATGCTGGTGGAGCTCAGCGTGCTGATCGTGCCGTTGGTGGCCGAGACGTTCGTGGCGCTGACGCTGCCTGCAGACACGGTGCCGGTGCTGATGCTCGAGGAGGTCAGGTTGGTAACCGTGCCGTTGGTGGCAGAAAGGTTCGTCGCCGTGACGTTGGCCGAGGACACGGTGCCGGAGGTGATGCTGCCTGCAGATACGGTACCCGCGGTGATCGT
>Ga0055530_10002542_pt1 | contig 11620 bp, 10 predicted proteins | sample Araplavi_mTSA_r2_FD_55009 | JGI IMG/M metagenome (GOLD analysis project Ga0055530, IMG submission 55009) | Arabidopsis root microbial communities from North Carolina, USA - plate scrape MF_Cvi_mTSA_r2 | ecosystem: Host-associated > Plants > Roots > Endosphere | place: USA: North Carolina... | reverse complement strand
GATGATCGTTCCCACGCTCTGCGTGGGAATGCCTCAAGGGACGCTCCGCGTTCCAGCTCTGGAAGGGACGCGGAGCGTCCCGGGCTGCATTCCCACGCGGAGCGTGGGAACGATCAGGAGGAAGACCTCAGGCACTGCGCACCTGGAGAAGCTGCGCAGCGCACAAGGCAATCCGCGAACACGCATCCGCCAGCTTCACCCGATCCACCACCAGCCCGATGCGAATATGCCCCGCCGCACTCGGCCCGAACGCCTCACCCGCCAGCACCGAAACCCCATACCCCTCCAGCAATCGCTCGGCAAAATCCTGCGCGCCGAGCCCGGTCTGGCGCACGTCGACCATCACGAACATCCCGCCATCCGGTTTGATCGGGTACAACCCCGGACAACCACGCAACCGCTCGCACACCAGATCCCGACGCAACCGGTATTCCTCGCGCATCTGCGTCACTTCCGGCAGATCTTTCTCCAGCGCGATCTGCGCCGCTTTCTGCACAAAGTCCGGCAGACCGAACAACATGCTCAGCGACAGATTCACCAGATGCTCGGCCAACGGTTTCGGCCCGATCATCCAGCCGATCCGCCACCCGGTCATCGCATGGGATTTGGACAGACTGTTGATGGTCGCGGTGCGCTCGGCCATGCCCGGCAGGCTCGCCGGGCTGACGTGCTCGCCTTCGTATAACAATTCGCTGTAGACCTCATCGCTGATCAGCCACAGGTCATGACGAATGCACAACGCCGCCAGCTCCTGCCAGATCAACAGCGACAGACTCGCACCGGAAGGATTGTTGGGACTGTTGAGCAACATGGCCCGAGTCTTCGGGGTGATCCGCGCTGCGACATCCGCCGGATCGACGCGAAAGCCGTTTTCCGGACGAACCGGAACAGGCACCACGGTAGCTCCGCAAGCACCGAACACACCTTCATAAGTCACGTACATCGGTTCGGCGACGATCACCTCATCCCCCGGATCCAGCAGACATTGCGCCACCGAATACACCGCGCATTGCGCGCCGGGCAGTACGATCACATGCTCGGCATCGACGTCCTGGCCGCTGCGTTGCCGATGGTGCTCGGCGATGCGCCTGCGCAACTCCAGCCTGCCGCGCACTTCGGAATAATGGGTATCGCCCGCCAACAGGCTGTCGATGGCGCCGTGGATGATCGGCAGCGGCGTATCGAAATCCGGATCACCCACCGACAGCAGCAACACATCGACCCCTTCGGCGCGCAGCTCCAGCGCTCGGTCGTGAATCCGCCAGGCTGCTGCTCCCTCCCCGGCGATTCGTTGGGTCAAGGCTGAATAGCGCATGTACGTCTCCTGATTGCGCGGTCTCCAGCCTTCACCCTAGGTCAAATCACAAAGCGCGCCACCATCGCATTCAAATCCACCGCCAGACGCGACAGTTCGTGGGTCGCGGCGCTGGTTTGATTCGCGCCGGCAGCTGATTGGGTGGCCAGGTCGCGGATGTTGACCAGGTTGCGGTCAACCTCGCGGGACACCTGCGCCTGCTCTTCCGAAGCGCTGGCGATCACCAGGTTGCGTTCGTTGATCTGGTGGATCGATTGGGTGATCTGCTCGAGTGCAACACCTGCGGCGCGGGCCATTTCCAGGGTGGTCTGGGTGCGCTGGTTGCTTTGCTGCATCGATTCGACCGCTTCGCCGGTGCCGTTCTGGATGCCGGCGACCATTTTTTCGATTTCCTGGGTCGACTGCGCGGTGCGATGGGCCAGGGCGCGAACCTCGTCCGCCACCACGGCGAAACCGCGACCCGCTTCACCGGCACGGGCCGCTTCGATGGCGGCGTTGAGCGCCAGCAGGTTGGTCTGTTCGGCGATGGCGCGGATCACGTCCAGCACCTTGCCGATGTCGCGGCCCTGAGCGGCCAGGCCTTCAATCATTTGCGCGGTGTTNTGGACGTCGTGGGTCATGGTCTGGATCGCATCGACGGTTTTCACCACTTGGTCGCGACCTTCACGGGCNGCGTGGGTCGACTGGTTCGAGGCTTCGGAAGTCGACACCGCGTTGCGTGCGACCTCTTCCACNGCAGCGGTCATTTCGTTGACGGCGGTNGCGGCCTGTTCGATTTCGTCGTTCTGCTGTTGCAGNCCACGGGACGCTTCTTCGGTCACGGCGCTGAGTTCTTCAGCGGCGGCGCCCAGTTGCGTGGCGGAGCCGGCGATTTGTTCGATGGTTTTGCGCAGGTTGGTCTGCATCGCCGCCAGCGCTTCAAGCAGGCGCGCCGGTTCGTCCTTGCCGTCGATTTCGATGACTTTGGTCAGGTTGCCGCCGGCGATGGTTTGCGCGGCAGCGACGGCGCGGTTCAGCGGGGTGACGATGCTGCGGGTCAACAGCCAGGCCAACAGCACGGTCAGCAACGCGGCAATCACGGCCACGGCGACGATGCCGGTAATGGCACTGTTGTAATACTCACCCGCCTGAGTGGAAGCGGTCTTCGCGTCGGCGGCATTGATTGCAATCAGCTTGTTGAGCTGTTCGCCCATCTTGTCGGTGCCGTCCTTGATCTTCGTGTTGATCAGGGCGCGCATCTCGTCGAGCTTGTCCTGGCGCGACAGCTCCATCATCTGGTTCTGCGCTTGCACATAGTTGTCGAGAGTCGTCGAAAACTCCTGATATAACGCGCGTTCCTCCGGGCCGGCCGGCAGTACTGCGTAACTGGCCTGGGCAGCGCGCACCTTGTCCACCAGCACACCGATGCGGGTCTGGGCTTCCTGCAAACCAGCCGGTTCGCGGTTGACCAGAATGCGGAACGACAGAATGCGCAGACGCAAGACGTTTTCCGTGACCACGGCGAGTTGGGTGACGCTTGGCAACTGCGTCGAGTCCATCTCCAGGGAAGCCTGACGGATGATCGACATGCGGTTGACGGCGAACACGCCGAGCACGATCACCAGCAAGGCAATAAAGGCAAAACCGAGGAAGGCACGGGGCGCGATATTCAGATTACGCAAGGACATAGGAGGACTCTCGGATGAATGAAACTACGAGCGTCCATGCCGTGATCACTGGCCCTTGGGGCGGGCTTCAGTCCGGCGTCACTGTTTTAAGAAGTCTTGTGNGCGCCTGACTTCTGTATCGGCCAGGCTTGAGGAAGNTTGCGGGGAAAGATGAAATATTTTTCAAAGTGTTGCGGGTGTTTCAGCGGTGAAACACCCTTCGCTTCAGATGATGACTGACAGGTCAGGCTGGAGCTGCCATACCCCATACGCGAGCAATATCTGTTGCACGTTCACGCAACAGGCGCGGGGCTTCGGCGCAGGCTTGTTCCAGGGACATCGGGCCGCTGGTGACCGCGAATGCAGCGTCGATGCCGTGATCGTAGAGCGCTTGATAGCCCTCGCCCAACGTACCGGCAATGACGATCACCGGTACGCCGTGTTGCTTGGCGATCCGCGCCACGCCAAACGGGGTTTTGCCGCGCAGGGTCTGGGCATCGAAGCGCCCTTCGCCGGTGATCACCAGATCTGCGCCCTTCACTGCGTCGGACAGTCCGACCAGTTCTGCGACGACTTCGACACCGGCCTGGAAGCGTGCGCCGAGAAACGCTTTGGCGGCAAAACCCAACCCACCTGCGGCACCACTGCCCGGTTCATCGCGTACGTCCTTGCCCAACGCCTGCGCGCAGAGTCCGGCGAAGTGGCCGAGGGCCTGATCCAGTTGTTGAACTTGCGCCGGTGATGCGCCCTTCTGCGGGCCGAAAATCGCCGAGGCACCGTGGGGGCCACACAGCGGATTGTTGACGTCGGCGGCGATGTCGAACCGGACGTGCGCCAGTCGCGGGTCGAGTTCGCTCAGGTCCAGTCGTGCGAGTTGCGCCAGCGCCAATCCGCCCGGCACCAACGATTGCCCTTGAGCATCCAGCAGCTTCACGCCCAGCGCCTGCATCGCGCCAGCGCCGCCGTCGTTGGTGGCGCTGCCGCCGATGGCCAGAATGACGCGTTGTGCGCCGGCATCCAGCGCAGCGCGGATCAATTCACCGGTGCCGAACGTGCTGCTGATGCACGCATCACGCTGTCCCGGCGGCACCAATTGCAAGCCGCTGGCCTCGGCCATCTCGATGATTGCGGTGTGATTGTGCGGCAACCAGCCCCATGCGGCTTCGACCGCGGCGCCCAACGGTCCGCGCACGCGGGTGCGGCGCAGTTCGCCTTCGCAGGCGGCGAGAATCGACTCCACCGTCCCTTCGCCACCGTCGGCCATCGGGCATTTGACCAGCGTCGCCTGCGGCCAGACCTGCGCCAGACCCAGCGCGATGGCTTCTGCAACGCCTTGGGCACTCAGGCTGTCCTTGAACGAATCGGGGGCGATGACGATTTTCATGCGAATTCTCCAGTTCCAATGCCCTCATGCTGCCAGTCGCCTTGCCCGTTGACGCCTGTCCGCTGCACAAGTCGTGCAGGCGTTTATTGTTCATTTCGACAAATCGTCGGTCTGTGGCAGCAATTGCACCCCGAGATACAACGCCAGCATGCCATCGAGTTTCAGCGGATCGACCCCGCTCAACTCGGCAATTCGCTCCATCCGGTAACGCAGGCTGTTGCGGTGAATCCCCAACGCATCGGCGCAGGCCTGGCTCTGCCCGTCGTGATCGCACCAGCTGCGCAAAGTCGCGAGCAACTGGCCGTTGCTGTCTTTGGCGATGACTTTGCGCAACGGTTTGAGCAGTTCATCCAGTGCATCATCGTTGCGATGGCGCCAGAGCATCACCGGCAAACGGTAGCGATTGAGGGTCAGCAGCCGTGAACGCGGCAGCACTTCGCGGCCATAGGCGAGCAAGTCGCCGACGCGCCGATAGCAACGGCGTAACCCGGCCAGCCCATCGGCCTGCCCGCCGACGGCAATGCGCAGGATGTTCCAGCCCAGGCCATCGAGTTTTTCCAGCAGGCGATCATGCTCAACGTTCTGACTCGCCGGCCGGCACCAGAGCAGCGACGACTTGGCCGAACTCACGCACCAACTGTCCGGATAGCGCGACATCAACCAGGCACTCAGCGCCTCGACGGTCTGCCCCGGCCCTTGTTCCAGGCCCAGCTCGAACAGATACGGCACTCGCGTCAGTTGCGGTTTGAGCCCGAGTTGCTGGGCCTCGTCGACCAGCCTTGGCGAATCCCCCGCTTCGCTCAACAGCAACGCCAGCAAGTCATCGCAACGCTGCCGCCGCCATTGCTGTTCGGATTGCTGGTTGCGCTGGCCCACCAGCATTTCAGCGGTCATGCGCACCAGCTCGGCGTAAGTACGCAGCTGCTCCGGCTCGCCGGTGATGCCGAGTACGCCGATCAAACGCTGATCGAGCAACAGCGGCAGATTGATCCCCGGCTGCACGCCCTTCAAATGCACGGCGGTCTGCGCGTCGATCTCCACCACCCGACCGTTGGCCAGCACCAGTTGCGCGCCTTCGTGGCGGGTGTTGATCCGCTCCGGCTCGCCACTGCCCAGGATCAACCCCTGGCTGTCCATGACGTTGACGTTGTACGGCAAAATGGCCATGGCCCGGTCGACGATGTCCTGGGCGAGGTCGTGATCGAGTTCGAACATAAGGGCTGGAATCCTTGAAAACAGGCGCGGACGGTTGTTCACCCGCACAGGGTCTGGCAACAAACCCTGTGCTCAGGCACAAAGACAATCCGGCCAAAGGTGGCCGAGACTCTCAGGGCGATCAACGTTAACCTTTGCATCGCAAAAAATCATAATAAAGAGAGAGCCGCCATGTCGCAGAGCGCCGCTGCCGCCCAGACCATCGATGACGATAAAAATGCCGTCTACAAACGCATCACTCTGCGTTTGATCCCCTTCATCTTCATCTGCTACCTGTTCAACTACCTCGACCGGGTCAACGTTGGATTCGCCAAACTGCAGATGCTCGACGCGCTGAAATTCAGCGAAACCGTGTACGGCCTCGGGGCCGGTATCTTCTTCATCGGCTACGTGCTGTGCGGCGTACCGAGCAACCTGGCCCTGACCAAATTCGGCCCACGGCGCTGGATTGCGCTGATGATGATCACCTGGGGCACGCTGTCGACCTGCCTGCTGTTCGTCACCACGCCAACCCAGTTCTACACCCTGCGCCTGTTCACCGGCGCGGCTGAAGCCGGGTTCTTCCCGGGTGTTGTGCTGTATCTCTCGCAGTGGTTCCCGACCTTCCGCCGTGGCCGGATCATGGCGCTGTTCATGTCGGCGATCCCGGTGTCCGGCCTGCTCGGCAGCCCGTTTTCCGGCTGGATCCTCAACCACTTCGCCGCCGGCCAGGGTGGTTTGGCCGGCTGGCAGTGGATGTTCCTGCTGCAAGGCATTCCGACCGTGGTGCTGGGCGCCCTCGCCTACTTCCTGCTCAGCGACAACTTCGCCAACGCCAAGTGGCTGACCGCACATGAGCGTTCGGTGCTGGAAGCGGATCAGGCCGAAGACCTGGCGAACAAACCGAAAACCACATCCGATTCGCTGATCGCCGTATTCAAGAACCCGGCCATCTGGGCGTTTGGCCTGATCTACTTCTGCATCCAGAGCGGCGTGTACGCGATCAACTTCTGGCTGCCGTCGATCATCAAGAACCTCGGTTTCAGCGATAACCTGGTGATTGGCTGGTTGAGTGCGATTCCGTATCTGCTGGCGGCGGTGTTCATGCTGGTGGTCGGGCGTTCGGCGGACTTGCGTAAAGAACGTCGCTGGCATTTGGTGGTGCCGATGTTGATGGGCGCGATTGGCCTGTTGATCGCGGTGAATTTCGCGGCGAATCCAGCGATAGCGATTCTCGGTCTGACCATTGCGACCATGGGCGCGCTGACCGGTCTGCCGATGTTCTGGCCGGTGCCGACTGCCATGCTGAGCGCGGGTGCTGCGGCGGGTGGGTTGGCGTTGATCAACTCGATGGGGCAGATGGCCGGGTTCCTGAGCCCTTACCTTGTGGGTTGGGTGAAGGACAGCACCGGGTCGACGGATGCGGCGTTGTATCTGCTGGCGGGGGTGATTGTTGGCGGGAGTCTGCTGGCGTTGCGGATGACGCGGACGTTGCGGGCTTAAGCCTTAGTCGAAATACAGAAGCGGCCCTTTCGGGCCGTTTTCTATTCTGGGTGTATGACTTCTGTTTTGCAGTGTCGCTGCAAACGTCACCCCCTCACCCCAGCCCTCTCCCCCAGGGGGGCGAGGGGGAAAGGGAGCCGATCTGGGTGCTTTTCAAAACCGGAGTTCGACTCGACATTTCAGGTCGATGTATTTCGTGAGAACCCCTCGGTAGGCTCCCTCTCCCTCCGGGAGAGGGCTGGGGTGAGGGAGCTTTTGATTTTCAGCCCTCTACTTCCAGATTATCCAGCGCCCGGTTCACCGCCAGTTCACTCAGCATGATCAGTTGGGCAATGCCCAGCAATACGTGCCGCTGCGAGCCGTCCACCAGTCCGGCGAAATCGGTGGCCATGGTTTTGGCGCAGGTCAGGGTTTCAGAGGCGTCGGCCAGCAGTTCTTCACTGTCGATGCCGGGGGCGATGAGGTAGCGGGTGTTGGGTTTGAGCAGCGGTTTTCTGGGGAGCAGCGGATTGAGGTAGTGNTCGAGGGCGCGTTCGGCGGCTTCGTGGAAGGTCTTGGAGTCGAGGGATTCGTAGGGTGAGGTTGTATCGNTTTCGGGTGGGTTGGGTGTTGGTTTGATCATGGTGAAACTCCTAAGGCGCTTATTGGAGCCACCACACTCGCTACCAAACGATGGTGGTGGCCAGACGCAGGTTGGTAGACCGGGCCTTAGGAGAAACGGCGCACCCGAAGGTGCCCTGCGAATGACCACCATAAAACAGAGACAAAAGACTCTACAAAATGGAGCACTCTGCACTTAAAGACCCGGGCTACCAAACCCGATCGCTGTTCTTTTCAGCGACGGGACAACGATAAAACCCGGCCCTTGAGCGCACAAGCCGGCGGATTCTGGCTTAGTCGTAGGCAACGGCGCAAGGTTGTGTAGCCTGGGTGCGTGTCTGAACGTGTCCTTTAAACACCACACTTAAACACTCACCAAATCCCGAAAAATAAATCCGCCACTGAGCAGCCCATGACGAAAATGCTCCGTATCTTTAAATACGGAGCATTTTTTACATCGGGCGGATTACCTGGTTTCCACATACCCCAGAAAGACAGGTTTCTTATTTCCATTAATTAACTGTCAATATGACTGGGCTTCACCAGCATCTTTAATTATGACCTTGTCGTGCTGTCCTGCTCAGCTTCCCACTCTGGCTTTTTGCTTTAATCAAGAATACGTAATAGTTAACGCCTGCGAAACGATTGCTACCGAAGTTGGAGAAGTCCAGTATGTGACTTTTATCTCATAGGTCCCTAGTGGGACTTGGTTATTTTTCAGCGCTTCCCACAACCCCCACCACTTGAATACACCGTTCTGATCCTTGTACATAATTGATAACAAATTTTGATCTAGTGTCACACTGTAAAGAGTCCAGAGTTGGGCGTTGGCGGGATTTGACAAATAAATAATTATAGTTTGCCCATTCCTGGCAGTAGCCGGTATTGGGTGTTGAACAACACGACCCGAGGAGTCCAGCACCGGTGCTGGGGCGCCGTTTGGTACCCCTGGCGGATTCAAGGGAGGGGTAGTAGTACTAAGAGCTGTTATTAGGGGAATCGATGGGGACGTCGGAAGTGGTGCAATTGGCTGTTTCTGTGTGACGGTCATGATGCATTCCTTTTTCGATGTACATCGACGTGTGCTTGCTGCTTTTTTCAATGAAGTCAATTTTTGATGTGTGATGCCGGGTTTAATACCGATTTGAATAGCTCTTGGTACTTGAATAAATCCTGATGTGTCGCGGAGCGAATTTCCACTGTCAGTTCTGACAGTTTTCAAGTGCATTTTTGAATAACCAAGTCTCGTTTATAGCCAAGTGCGCTAATTGAGCTGAAAACCTCAAGAATCAAAGGACAAAATGCTAATTGTGAAAAATATTAGAGTGAAACAAGTGGTGGCTTAATTTCACAAAACCTCCGTTTTCGCATCCAGCTCCAGCACCAACCCGCCCGGCATCTGCACAAAAATCTGACAGATCCCGTCCTCCGGCACCTGCGCCACCTGATACGGCAATCCACTGCCCTGCACCCGTTTCAAAACCACCGCCGCGTCTTCATCAGTACGAAACGCGATGTGGCTCAAAGCAGCGTCCTCGGACAAAGGCTGCTCAATCACATGCACCAACGCCTCCTCATCCTGATACAACCACCGCCCGGGAAACGGAAACGGCGGCCGGCGCCCCGGCATCAATCCCAACAACCCACCAAAAGCGTCCTGCAGCGCCTGACCGTCAGCGGTGTTGAAAGCAAGATGATCAAATGTCCACGTCATGTCTGTCTCCTGCGGTTATTCAGGATTTCAGTATCTGCGCTTGCCAATCCCGGAAAAATCCCGCAAAACGCCAAGGATCTTCAACGGATTTTTACTAATGAGCTCAATCCTCGATCTGGAAATCTTCGTCCGCACCGCCGACTCCGGCAGCATCTCCGCCGCCGCTCGGGCGCTGGAGCTGACGCCGGCAGCCGCCAGCATCGCGTTGAAACGCCTGGAAACCCGCCTCGGCATCCGCCTCTTCGCCCGCTCCACCCGCAGCATGCGCCTGACCGAAGAAGGCCGGCGCTATCTGGAAAGCGTGCGTCTGGCGCTGGCGACACTGGCCGAGGGCGAGCAGGCACTGAAGCAGCAGACCGAAGGCTTGAGCGGCGTGCTGCAACTGGCGGCGCCGTCGGACTTCGGGCGCAATGTGTTGCTGCCGTGGCTGGACGATTTCAAGCGCAAGCACCCGCACATTCAACTGCAATTGCTGCTCAATGACCGGCATGCGGATCTGTTTCGCGAAACGGTGGACGTGGCGCTGCGCTTCGGCGTGCCGAGTGATTCGACGCTGGTGGCGTTGCCGATTCTGCCTGAGCATCGTCGTGTGGCCTGCGCCAGCCCTGCGTATCTGGAGCGCCACGGCACACCGCAAAATCCTGCCGAATTGAGCGAGCACAGCGCCCTGCTCTATCTGCGGAATGGCCGGCCCTATAACACCTGGCGCTTCCATCGCGGGGACGAAACGGTCGAGGTTGAAGTCCGTGGCGACTACCTCAGCGACGACGGTGAAGTCGCTCGCCGCTGGGCGCTCGCCGGCCATGGCATCGCCTACAAAGCCTGGCTCGACGTGGCCGAAGACGTGCGCGCCGGGCGGCTGGTGACGCTGTTCGATGACTGGCATGGCGAGAGCGTGCCGTTCAATCTGTTGTGCCCGCACCGGGTGCAGGTGTCGGAACGGGTCAAGGTGTTGCAGGCGTTTTTACGCGAGCGCTGCGAGGCATTGCGTCGATAAATTCACTTTGCCGCGCCGGGCGCTTCTGGTATTTGATGGAAGCTTTCCCACCGACAAAAGGATTTCGGCATGAGCTATCGCACACTGGGTCACTCGGGGTTGCAGGTGTCCACCCTCACCCTCGGCACGATGATGTTCGGCGAACAGACCAGCGCGGAAGACTCGCTGCGCATCATCGACAAGGCCTGGGATCAGGGCATCAACTTCATCGACACCGCAGACGTCTACACCAACGGCCGCTCGGAAGAGATCGTCGGCGAAGCCATCGCCCGTCATCGACATGAATGGGTGCTGGCGACCAAAGTCGGTTTCGGCCCGGTGGATGGCGTGCCGAACCGCAGCGGTCTGAGCCGCAAGCATATATTCAATGGTCTGGAGGCCAGCCTGACCCGGCTCGGCACCGACTACCTCGACATCTATTACCTGCACCGCGAAGACCACAACACCCCGCTTGAAGTGACGATCTCGGCGATTGGCGATCTGATTCGCCAGGGCAAGATCCGTTATTGGGGCCTGTCGAATTATCGCGGCTGGCGGATTGCCGAGGTGATTCGCGTGGCGGACAAACTCGGCGTCGATCGCCCGGTCATCAGCCAACCGCTGTACAACATCGTCAACCGTCAGGCCGAAACCGAGCAGATCACCGCCGCCCAGACTTACGGCCTTGGCGTGGTGCCTTACAGCCCGCTGGCCCGTGGCGTGCTCAGCGGCAAGTACGCACCGGACGTGACCCCGGACGCTAACAGCCGTGCCGGGCGTCAGGACAAACGGATTCTGGAAACCGAGTGGCGCGTGGAGTCGTTGCGCATTGCCCAGCAGATTCAGCAATACACCCAGGAGCGTGGGGTCGGGATTGTCGAGTTTGCGATTGCCTGGGTATTGAACAATGGCGCGGTGACCTCGGCGATTGTCGGGCCGCGTACTGAGGAACAGTGGGATGCGTACACCAAGGCGCAGGCGGTGAAGATTACGGCTGAGGATGAAGCGTTTATCGACTCACTGGTGACGCCGGGGCATGCTTCTACGCCGGGGTTTAATGATGTGAGCCATTTTGTGTCGGGGCGTAAACCGCATCAGGCTTAAGCACCTATGCTTCGACACAGGTCCGTGCTCTCACCGGACCTGTGTCGAATGTTGGAAATATTGATCACTCGGCCAATATTCAGCACAAAAACCACGTATCCTGCGCGCCCCGTTTCACCATCACCCCCGCGAGGACAGTTTGTCTAAAGGCATTGCTTTATCGGTGACAGCATCGACGCTGTTT
>Ga0055530_10002517_pt1 | contig 11700 bp, 8 predicted proteins | sample Araplavi_mTSA_r2_FD_55009 | JGI IMG/M metagenome (GOLD analysis project Ga0055530, IMG submission 55009) | Arabidopsis root microbial communities from North Carolina, USA - plate scrape MF_Cvi_mTSA_r2 | ecosystem: Host-associated > Plants > Roots > Endosphere | place: USA: North Carolina... | reverse complement strand
ACTTTGCTGCCCCCGCGGCAAACGGAGGAGACCTCATGTCCCGAATCAAACGCCTGATCCGTCCCGATGCACAGCCACTGAGCTGGAAGATGGCGACCCCGCTGTTAGGAATTTTTGCTGCCTGTGCCGCGCTGTATGCCCACGCGATGCCGCAAGCAGTGTCGCTCCCGGCCGCCAGCGCCGTTGCCGCACCAGCGGCGCTGGCCGCGCCGGCCCCCGATGCCGCAGCCGCAGCCGCACCCGAAGCCGCGCCGGCGCCCGCCGTGGCGATGCATGTGACCGATGCCGACGACCAGCACGAGGTGGAGCCCGCGCCGCCGGCGCCGCCCGCACCGCCGGCAGCGGCCGCGCCACCAGCCCCGCCAGCGCCCCCGGCACCGGCGGCCGAAGCGGCGCCGCCCGCACCGCCAGCACCGATGGCAGCAGTCCCGGTTCCGCCCAAGCCACCGAAGCCGCCCAAACTGCCGAAAGAGCTGCGCGACATCGAAAGCCACAATTACTTCTCCATCGAGGACGGCAGCCGTAGCGCCTACGCCTACGTGCGCGACAACAACCAGAAGCTATCGGTGACCAACTTCCACGGGGCGCCCGGCGACCTGGCGGCGTTGCGCAAGCTGCACCAGGAAACCAAGGGTGAATTCATCTACGTACGCAAGGAAGGCAAGTCTTACGTGATCCAGGACCCGGTCCTGCTGGGCAAGGTGCGCGAGCTGTGGAAGCCGGCTGAAGCCCACGGCAAGGTCATGGAAGAGCAGGGCAAGCTGATGGACGCGCAAGGCAAGCAGGTGGAAGCCATGAGCGACCAGATCGCGAAAGAAGTTGAAGCAGCGATGGGCAGCAAGCAGCAGCAGGCCATCGAGCGCGACATCGAGCGCAAGATGGAACTGTCCGCCCGCCAGCAGGAACGCATCGGCCGCGCCATGGAAAAAGCCAGCCGCAAGATGGCCATGGCAGACGACAAGACCCGCGCCCAGCTCGAAGTCGACCTGGAAGACTTGCGCAAGCAGTTGGAACCGCTGTCGGCCGAAATGGCACGCCAGGGCAGTGAAATCGCCGCCCGCCACGCCGCCCTGGCAGCGCGCCAGGCGCCGATGGCCGCCATGCACGCCCGCATCGCCGAAGCGTCCAGGCCGCTGCACGAGATGGGCCGCAAGATGGGCGAGCTGGGACGCGAGCAAGGCCGCTTGTCACGCGAAGCCGACAAGGCCTCGCGCGCCCTGATCGACGAAGCGATCAGCAACGGCAGCGCCAAGCCGCTGATGTAAAAAAAATGGGGACGTACCCCTTCAAAGGGTACGTCCCCATTTTTTTAGGGCCTCCCCGACTTTCATTTCCATGGTATTGTTGATTTTGCATTTCCTCATTGTCAACAAACCACCATGGAGAAAGCATGTCCCTCAAACAGTATTACACCCTCGGTAATTCCGGCTTGCGCGTGTCACGCCTGGCGCTCGGCACCATGACCTTCGGCACCGATTGGGGCTGGGGCGCCGACAAGGCCAGCGCGCGCGAGCAGTTCATGACTTACACCGAGGCCGGCGGCAACCTGGTCGACACGGCCGACCTGTACACCAACGGCGAGTCGGAACGCTGGGTCGGCGAATTCGTGCGCGATAGCGGCACGCGCGACAAGATTGTGCTGGCAACCAAGGCGTCCTACAGCAGCGATCCGTCCAATCCGAACGCGGGCGGCAATGGCCGCAAGCATCTGATGCGCGCGCTGGAAGGCTCGCTGCAGCGCCTGGGCACCGATTATGTCGACCTGTACCTGGTGCACGCCTGGGACATGGTGACGCAGCCCGAAGAAGTGCTGCGCACCCTGGACGATGCCGTCCGCGCCGGCAAGGTGCGCCACATCGGCCTGTCAAACGTGCCGGCCTGGTACGCCAGCCGCATGCAAACAATCGCCGAGCTGCGCGGCTACGAGGCGTTGTCCACGCTGCAGATGGAGTACTCGCTGGCCGAACGGGCGATCGAAGACGAATACATCCCCTTGGGCACCCGCCATGGCATGGGTGTGATGGTCTGGAGCCCGTTGGCCAGCGGCCTGTTGTCCGGCAAGTACAAGCCCAGCACCGGCGGCCAGTTCGGCGAAGGGCGCCTGCAAACCATGAGCGGTTCCAGCAATCCTGCCTTCTCCAAGTTCAGCGAACGCAATTTCGCCATCGTGGCGGAATTGGAAAAGGTGGCGAACGAGGTGGGGCGCAGCATGGCGCAGGTGGCGGTGAACTGGGTGGCTAACCGTCCCGGGGTTGCGACCGTAATGGTGGGGGCGACCAGGCTGGCGCAGTTGCAGGACAACCTTGGCGCGCTGGACTTCGAGCTGCCGTTGGAATTGCGGGCCCGCCTGGATGCGGTGAGCGCCAAGGCGACAGGCTATCCCTACACCTTCTTCACGCCGGGCATGCAGGCCATGCTGTCGGGAGCGGCGCCTCTGGGCGACAAGCCCGATGGCTACCCGGCGCCGGTGCGCATCAGCGGCCCGGCGGCCGGCGTGCAGTAAGGCTCAGGCGCGGGCCAGTTGTTCCGGCAGCAGCAGCGCCTCGAATTCGGCCACCGGCAGCGGTGCGCCGAACAGGTAGCCCTGGAAGGCGCGGCAGCCCTGGCGGGCGAGGTAGTTCTTCTGCTCGGCCGATTCGACGCCTTCCGCAATGGCCGACAGCCCCATGCTGTCGGCCAGCGTGAGGATGGTCTTGGTGATGGCGGCATCGTCGGCGTTGTGCAGGATGTCGCGCACGAAGGAGCGGTCGATCTTCAGCTGGCAGAGCGGCAGGCGCTTCAGGTAAGCCAGCGAGGAATAGCCGGTGCCGAAATCGTCCAGCGAAATGCCGATGCCGGCCGCCTTCAGCAGCGCCATTTTGGCGATTGACGTTTCCACGTCGTCCAGCAGCAAGCCTTCGGTCAGCTCCAGCTTCAACAGGCGCGGCGAAGCGCCGCTGCGCACCAATGCGCCCATCACCTGTTCGACGAAATCTGCCTGGTGGAACTGGCGTGGGCTGACATTTACCGCCAGTTCCAGTGCGGCTGTCGCCGGGTCGCGCGCCCAGGCCACCAGCTGGGTGCAGGCTTGCTCCAGCACCCAGGCGCCGAGCGGCAGGATCAGGCCGGACGCTTCGGCGGCTGCGATGAACTGCATCGGCGGCACCAGGCCGCGCGTCGGATGCTGCCAGCGCAGCAGCGCCTCGGCGCCGGTAATGCGGCCTTCGGCGTCGACTTGCGGCTGGTAGTGCAGCATGAACTGCTGCTGCGCCATGCCGTGGCGCAGGTCGGCATCGAGCGCGGCGCGCGCGCTGACCACGGTCTGCATGGCGGGGTCGAAGAAGCACATGGTGTTGCGGCCTGCCGCCTTGGCCTGGTACATCGCGAGGTCGGTCTGCTTGAGGAGGTCCTCCAGGCTTTCCTGCTCGCCGCGGAAGACCGTGATGCCGACGCTGGAGGTGCAGCTATGCTGNTGCGGGCCCATGGTGTAAGGCTCGTTCTGCCGCGCCAGCAGCTTGGCGCCGATGGCGCGCGCCTGCTCGGCTGCCAGCTCGGTATCGTCGGACAGGTTCTCCAGCATGATCACGAATTCGTCGCCGCCCAGGCGCGCCACGGTATCGCTTTCCCGCACGCAGCCGACGAAGCGTCGCGCAGCTTGCTGCAGCAGCATGTCGCCCACGTTATGGCCTAGCGTGTCGTTCAGGTCCTTGAAGTTGTCCAGATCGATGAACAGCAATGCGCCGCACTGGCCGGTGCGTGCGCTGGCCGCCAGCGCATGCTGCAGCCGGTCCATCAGGCAGCGCCGGTTCGGCAACTGGGTCAGGAAGTCGAACAGCGCCAGGTTGCGGATTTCCTGCTCCGAGGCCTTGCGTTCCGTAATGTCGGTCAGGGCGCACACGTGGTGGGTGATTTGGCCAGCCGCGTCGCGCACGGCTGTCACCACCAGCCAGCATGGGAAGCGCCCGCCGCCTTTGCGCAATTGCCAGACCTCGCCCTGCCATGCGCCATGCGCCGCAACGCCTTCCCAGATGCGCTGCTGCAGCGCCGGTTCGTCGCATACAAGCAGTTCGTGGTCCAGCGCATCGCGTTCGGAAAAGCCGGTAATGTCGGTGTAGGCCCGGTTGACGCGCAGGATCATGTGGTCGGCGTCGGTGATCGCCATGCCTTCCAGCGATTCGAATGCGGTGGCGGCGACGCGCAGGTCGGCGTCGGCTTTCTGTTTTTCCCTCAGGTAGAGGGCGGTTGCGGTGGCTGCTGCCACCAGCATGCTGCCGGAAAATTCGATCAGCAGGAACATCCAGAAGCGGCGCATGCCCTGGTACTGCAAGGCCGGCAACGGCCGCGGCACCGTAACCGTCAGGCTGCCGTCGCTGAGCGGGCGAGTCGCCAGCACGCTCGGCACCGGCGCGCCGGAAATGCGCGCAACGGCAGGCATGGCTTCGTCCCATGGCGCCAGTGTAATGCTGTCGAAATGCTCGCGCGCGTAGCGTTGCCGAAGTTGTGCCGGGTCCAGCCGGCCTACGCGTGACGATGGCAACGCCCGATGGAGCAGGGCCGGATCGGTAGCGTGGATGATCACGCCGTTGGCGTCGCTGACCCAGGCCTGGGACTGGCCAGCCATGGCCGCCAATGCGCCTGCGTTCAGCTTGACTACGGCGACGCCGAGGAACCTGGCGCCGTTACTTACGGCATGGGCGTAATACAATGCGCCCGCCCTTCCGTCGCGGCCCACGCCATACTGTTGCCCTTCTTCGCTGGTACGGGCCTGGGTGAAGTAGTCGCGTGTCGCGAAATTGCGGCCCACGTAAAACTCCGCTTCGGACAGGTTGCTGGTGGCGATGCAGGTCCCGTCGGCATCCAGCACGAACATGCTGTCCACCTTCAATGCGCGCGCAGTTTGCGCCAGTCTTTCGTTGGAAGCCTGGTCCGCAGAACCCTGTTGCGCAATGCCGCGGATGCCTGAATCGCGTGCCAGCATCAGGGCAAAGCCGCGCAGGCGCGCCGTGCTCTCTTCAATGCTGCTGGCAACATTGTCGGCCTGGTCCTGCGCCACTTGCAGCTCATGATGGTACAGNTCGTCGGACATGCGCTGCTGGAAATAGCTGGCGCCGAGCCATGCGATCACGCTCCANCCNANNATCAGCAGGGCAATCAGGCGGTAGGAGCGCTCGAAGCTGAACAGGCGGCGTTTGCCGACATACGTGGCGACAATGGTGACCACGATCAGCAGGCTGGTAAACACCAGGACGGAAGCAGCNAGCATGCTGGGGCTGATGTGCGCGGATTCGGCGATGCTAGCCGCGGAACTGTCGCCACGGTTGTCACGCACGAAGTAGGCGGCAGCCATCGCGGTGTAGTGCATGCACGCCACGGCCAGGCCCATCACCACGGAACTCCACAACGGGGATGCCCAGCGCCCCTTCAGCCGCGCCAGGCGGAACTTGAGCCACAAGGCCAGCGTCGCCATCGCCACGGCCACAGCGATCGACAGCAAGAACAGGCGCAGGTCGTACTGGATCATGCCGTCGAACTGCATAGCGGCCATGCCCGTGTAATGCATGGCACCGATGCCCGCACCCAGCAGCGTGCCCGCGACCCACAAGCGCAGCGTATTGGGTGGGCCCTGGCTGATTACATGCAAGGCGAGGCCGCTGGCCAGCATGCCGGGGATGGTGGACAGCAGTGTCAGTCCCGCATCGTAGCTATTGGTGCAGGGCAGGGTAAAGGCCAGCATGCCGACGAAGTGCATGGCCCAGATGCCCAGGCCCAGGCAACCGCCGCCCGCAGCCAGCCAGCCGGCGCGGCGAGCCCGATTCGCGGCGGCCGGCAGCAGCTGCGCTACCAGCAGCGCTGCATAGGAGGCAAAGATGGCAACAGCCACCGATAGCAAGACCAGCAGGCGATCGTAGTGGCCAAGGTACAGCAGGCTACTGTCGGGCGCGTCGAGAACGAGGATCAGGTAGTCGAACATTGCAACCTTTATTGTTGAGTATTGCAGTGTGGACAGCGCTCTCCTCAATCTAGCAGAAAAAAATCCCCGCAGAAATTAACTACTTAAAGGCAAGATACTGCGTGGCCAAGGTGCCGACCAGGCGGCGGCCTTCATTGCTACCTGCAATCCACTCTTCCGGCGGGAACAGGTCGAACAGGCCGACCTTGGCGACGGTCGGGATGGCCGCTGCCAGTTGCTGTTCGATGTCGCCGCGCTCGCCCGCGTTGTACAGCTCGATATTGCGCAGCATGGTGGCGACGGTGCCGGTCTGCACCTTGCTGCCGTCTTTCAACTGCACCAGCGGCAGGGATTCGCCGTCGGCGAGGATCTTCTGGTTGATTGTTGCGAGGTTGTTCTGGGTGTCCATGAGGGCTCCTTTCGTTTGCGTGGAACGCATATTCGCACCTTCCGCTGCGCCTTCAACGCCGTCTCGCCCACCTTGTCGGTTTCGCGACAACATGTGGCAAAAACCCATCATTCAGTACAATGCTTGCACTATGTACACAAGACTCCTTACAACCAATGATGCCTCCGCCTATCAGGCTTTGCGGCTGGAAGGTCTGCGCGAAGCGCCTTCTGCGTTCACGGCAAGCTTTGAAGAAGAGTCCATCACGCCGCTCAGCGAAATTGCGCGGCGCCTGGCGCCCGGATCCGGCCGCGACTATCTTGGCGTGTTTGAAGGCGAAGCGTTGATCGCGATTGCGCGCGTGGATCGTGACAGCAGCCCTAAGCAGCGCCATCGCGCCCATATCCGTGCCGTCTATGTGGCCAGCGCCCATCGTGGCAAAGGCGCTGCCCGCAGGCTGATGGAATGTGCGCTGGAATGCGCGGCTTCGCTGCAAGGCGTCACGCACGTCAGCTTGGCCGTCACTGCCGGCAATGAACCGGCACAGAAACTGTACGAATCATTGGGATTCGAGGCCTGGGGATATGAGCCTGCCGCGTTGATCGTCGACGGCGTCGTGTACGACGAAATTCCGATGACAAAAGTGCTCGTGAACTCGAGTAGAGTAACCAGCCTTAAATGAAATGAGCAAACTCATTGAAGATATCCTGTCGGGCGACGCAAGCAGGGTCTGGTCGAGCGCATGCGCGATTGCCAAGCTTCGCGATGCGGTAGAACTGGNTGCGCTTGCATCGATTCTCGAGGAAATTACATCCAGTACAAGACGGCTCGAGCTTGGCGGTGTTCTGATCCCTAACGATAAGCACTTGCAGTTTGCCCTTCGGAAGCTGCGCTATTACCGGGACAGGGCAGGGTGCCTTTGCCGCTTATATCCCGAATACTTGATGTTTGATCCGAAAGACGAACAGGCTGCAGGGAACGTGCGCATCGACGGAATAACGTACCTTGACGGTAACTGGATCGATTTCTACCAATGCTCCTGCAGCGTTTGCGGATCAGCCTTCAAAGTCGAAGAGCGCGAATATCACTACACATGGTGGGGCTGGAAGCTGTTGCGCTGAGCCCCACGAGTAACGCCCTCGCGGGTCACAGCAGCTTGATGACCGCCACGCCGGCGAGCAGCAGCACGACACCCGTCAGTCGCAGAGCCGAAACGTCGCGCTTCGGCAGCCGGAACCAGCCATGCCGGTCGACGAAGACAGAAGCCACTTGCTGCCCGGCCACCGTCAGTCCAACTGCTGCGGACGCACCGATAACTGGAATCGCGGTGAACACGGTAGTTACGTAGATCGCGCCGGCGAACCCGCCCAGCCAGCCCCACCACGGCATGGAAGGCAGGCCTTGCAGCGTTGGCGCCGGGGCGCGCAGTACGGTGGCGGAGAACAGCAGCGCCAAGGCCATTGCTAGCGTGGCGACGAGGAAGCTCACGGCACCGACCACGAATGGAGCGCCCAGGTCGTGCCGCAGCAGGCCGTTCACCACGCCCTGTACTGGCAGCACTGCACCCGCAAGCAAAGCGAGGACGATCCAGCCAGCTTTGCCCGCAACTGGCTGCGATTGCTGGCCAGACTGTCCCTTCACGATGATCGCGGCCCCGGCCAGGATCGCCAGCATGCCGATGGCTAGCGGTGCATCGATTGTGCGCGGTGTGCCGCCGGCCAGTCCGGTGATGTCCAGCGCAAATGAAGCCAGCATCTGGCCTGCAATGAAGAGGCCTACCGAGACGATTGCGCCGAGCCTCGGAAACAGCAGGATCGTGGAAACGACATAGAAGGCGCTTGCCACGCCGCCGACTGCATGCCACCAGGGCACGTGAGGCAGGGCGGCGACTGCGGTGAGTGTCCCGGTCAGGAGGGCAAGCACCAGCAGGGCAAGCGTGCCGACCGACAGCTGCAGCGTGGTTGCCGCGAAGGGACTGCCGGTTGCTTTCGAGAGTTGCGCGTTGGCGCCCGCCTGTACGGCGAGCAGGCCGCCGGCAAAGAGTGAAGCAGGAATGAGAAGGGTTTCCATGTACAGCCTCCAGTGAGAATTTGGGTGACGATGGCGCCCACTGTAGGCTATGCTTCTCTGCATTGATATTCCCAATAATCGCGTTTGAGCTATGCAAAAACGCAGAAGAACAAAATGGATGCAGACNATACTTATGATGCGTTGAAGAGGGAACTGGTCGAATCGGTGGGCTATGCCGGGCGGCTGGAAATTCCGGTCACGTTGGTGCGCAAAATCGCAGCTTTCATCGATGAGTACCCGGACGACTCGATGACGACTTACTACACCCAGTCATTGCTCGACCAGTTCTATCGGAAACGAACGAAAGAGCGTTCCATCAGGCTGTTTGAATTATTGAGTTCACTTTTGAAGAACAAGAGCTCACTGATCGACCTGTTCCTGCGGCCAGAAGGCTGGCAAAGGCACCCGGTCGCCCATGAGCACTTTGACGCCGCGACAATCTGGTCAGCGATACGCGATCTCGATGATGGCAATGGCAAGGCAAACTACATTGGCGATTATGCGCACCTGTTTACCGAAGAGGTTGCGAGCCAGGCATATCACGCCATTCTTGAAATGTCCGAGCCGTTTAAGACCAGGGCACTAGGCGGCATTTACCCCAGGATGGATACGCCCCGCAAGGCGGAGATAGTGACCTACCTGCTGCAGCAATTTGCGTCCGGATTGTCGGAGGCTGCGTACCGCCTCAAGTTTATTTTCCCTTTCATGGATCGAGCCTCCCGAACCCGGGTTGTAGCCGCTCACCTTGACCTACCTGACGTGCGAGAGGGCCTTATCGCCTATCTCGTCATTCGCAACGCAGCTTATTTCGAACGCGATGATGCGGTCCGGCTGGCAGCCAGGGCCAGGTTGTTCGAGTCGGGCTACTACAGGAACCGCTGCCTGCTCAAACTGGCTGCGTNCTTGCCTGAAGGCGAGGTCGAAGAACTGTATGAGCGATTCATGGCGGAATTCAACACGCAGCCGGCGAGTATCCCATTGATTCACAGCCTTTACCATTTTGCTGCGGCCATCAGAACGCTGGACTCGAACCGCATGATCAGCCTGGCGCTGGAGAAGATTGCGTCCTTAGACGATTCCGGGAACGAAATCTACGATCAGGCGAAGTATGGCCAAATGATGTTCGTCATACCGATGCTAACCGATGTGCATAAAGAACAGGCGTATAGCATCGCGGAGACCGTCAAGGGGGGCTACAAGAAGGGGCTCAAGGCAAAGCTGAAAGCCCATTTCACGAACAATGTGAGCTTTTGCAGGATCTTGTATTCGCCGATTTTTTATTGAGCGATGGACGGGCGGAAGTGCGAACACTTCCGCCCCATAACGATCAGAGTCGTTCCAGCTTGGCGACCGACAGGTCGAGCACCTTCATGCCGAAGGAACCGAAGTTGATTTGCGCGCGGCAGTTGGCGCCGCTGCCTTCGAGGTTGACGATGACGCCTTCGCCGAACTTGGCGTGCGCGACGGATTCACCGATGCGCCAGCCGCCGGAAGCGCCGGAGCGTTCGTTCATGCGCGCAGCCAGGCGATTGTCTGCGCTTGGCACGGATGGCATTTCATCCCACGCCGACTTGCGCGAGCCGGTGCTGAACCAGTTGCCCTGCTGGACGCGTGCGGTCAGCCACTTCAGCGATTCCTCAGGCAGTTCGTCGAAGAAGCGCGACTTCATGTTGTAGCGCGTCTGGCCGTGCAGCATGCGGGTCTGGCAGAACGACATGTACAGCCGCTTGCGCGCACGGGTAATCGCGACGTACATCAGGCGACGCTCTTCTTCCACACCGCCTTCTTCCTTCGAGCTGCTCTCGTGCGGGAACAGGCCCTCTTCCAGGCCGGTGATGAAGACGTTGTCGAATTCCAGGCCTTTGGCGGAGTGCACCGTCATCAGCTGCAGCGCATCCTGGCCTTCCTGCGCCTGGTTGTCGCCGGCTTCCAGCGAGGCGTGTGACAGGAATGCAGACAACGGCGACATCACGGTCGCCAGCGGCGCATCTGCGTCGATGATTTCTACGCCATCGGCCACCACGACTTGCGCACCGGCCGCAGCCGAAGCCTGCGGGCCGAGGTGCGCAGGCGCACCCTGGCCGAAGCCTTCTTCCGATACGAACTGCGTTGCTGCGCTGACCATCTGCTCCAGGTTCTCGACGCGGTCGGCGCCTTCCTTCTCGTTCTGGTAATGCTGAAGCAGGCCGGAAGAATCCAGCGTGATTTTCACCAGTTCCGGCAGCGCCAGTTGCTGCGTCTCGAAACGCACGCCCTCGATCAGCTTGGTGAAAGCAGCCAGCGAACTGCCTGCCTTGCCGACCATGTAAGGCACGGCTGCGTACAGCGAGCAGTTGTAGGTGGCCGCTGCATTCTGCAGTTGCTCGATCGAGCGCGCACCGATGCCGCGCGCCGGGAAGTTCACGACGCGCAGGAAAGCGGAATCGTTGTGCGGATTGTCCATCAACTGCAGGTAGGCGATGGCGTGCTTGACCTCAGCGCGCTGGAAGTAGCGCAGGCCGCCGTACACGTGGTATGGCATGCCGGCCGAGAACAGAGCATGTTCGATCACGCGCGATTGCGCGTTGGAGCGGTACAGGATGGCGATCTCGCGGCGCAGGGCGCCTTCGGCGATCAGCGACTTGGCTTCTTCGATGATCCACTGCGCTTCCTGCAGGTCCGAGCTGGCCTCGTACACGCGTACTTGCTCGCCGTGGCCGGCGTCGGTACGCAGGTTCTTGCCAAGGCGGCGGCTGTTGTTCGAGATCAGCAGGTTGGCCGAGTCCAGGATATGGCCGTGCGAGCGGTAGTTCTGTTCCAGCTTGATCAGGTTCTGCACCCGGAACTCGCTTTCGAACGCCTGCATATTGCCCACGTTGGCGCCGCGGAAGGCGTAGATGCTCTGGTCATCGTCGCCCACTGCAAACAGGGCGCCGCCGAACGGCGATCCATGGCCTGCCATCAGTTTCAGCCAGGCGTATTGCAGGTTGTTCGTATCCTGGAACTCGTCGACCAGGATGTGGCGGAAGCGCTGCTGGTAATGCTGGCGCAGCGGCTCGTTGCGCAGCAACAGCTCGTAGGTGCGCAGCAGCAGTTCGGCGAAATCCACCACGCCTTCGCGCTGGCACTGGTCGTCGTAGAGCTGGTACAGCTCGACCAGCTTGCGCTCCAGCGCGTCGTAGGCCTCCACCTGCGAGGCGCGCAAGCCTTGCTCCTTGTTGTTGTTGATGAAGTACATCACCTGCTTAGGTGGAAACTTCTCGTCGTCGATATTGTTCGCCTTCAGCAGGCGCTTGATCATCGACAGCTGGTCTTGCGAATCGAGGATCTGGAA
>Ga0055530_10002496_pt1 | contig 11777 bp, 9 predicted proteins | sample Araplavi_mTSA_r2_FD_55009 | JGI IMG/M metagenome (GOLD analysis project Ga0055530, IMG submission 55009) | Arabidopsis root microbial communities from North Carolina, USA - plate scrape MF_Cvi_mTSA_r2 | ecosystem: Host-associated > Plants > Roots > Endosphere | place: USA: North Carolina... | reverse complement strand
GGCACGCCCGCCACGACCTTGCAGGACGACGATGCGATGCGTCGCCAGGAATTCGGCATGTTCCTCAAGAAGAAGGACGTGTACGACTTCACCGCGAGCATGGATTTCCTGACCAACGCCTGGCTCGACGTCGCGCTGCGCGTGGAAACCAGGGCTCTGTTCGGCACAGATCTGGGCCGCATACGCGTGGGCCAGTTCAAGACGCCGGTGGGCTTCGAAGCGAATACTGCCGCACGGGCGACCAGCCTGATGGAATTGTCGAGCGCGAACCAGGCGATCTTCGAAGGCCGCCGCACCGGTGTCGAGTGGTCATTGGCGCGTCCGGATTACGGCACGAGCGTGGCGTACTTCTTCGGCCACGACCTGCAGGGCGACAACCCGGGTACGACTGCCGCCGGTCGCGCGTACTGGCTGCCGGTGCATGGCGATCAGACGCTGCATCTGGGCGTGTCGGCGTCGGTCGAGAATCCGCACGGCAACACCGATGGACGCGGCGTGTACAGCGATCCCAACTCGCGCTTCCGCGCGCGTCCCGAGGCCGGCCTGACGGATGTGCGCCTGGTCGATTCGGGCAAGCTCGGGCCGACCGACCGCATCCTGCGCGGCGGGCTGGAAGGCTTGTGGATCGCCGGCCCATGGTCGTTGCAGGGCGAATACCTGCGCGGCGTTTCGCAACGCGAGAACAGTCTGGGCGATTACATCGCGCAGGGCGGCTATCTGACCGGAAGCTGGGTGCTGACCGGCGAATCGCGTCCGTATTCGAACGGCAACGTGGGCAACATCAAGCCGGCGCACGGTTACGGCGCGGTCGAACTGCTGGCGCGCTACGGCGACCTGGATCTGAACGACGACGACGTTCGTGGCGGACAGCAGCGCGACATCACCTTCGGCGCGAACTGGTACCTGACCTCGCACTTCAAGTTCCAGGCCAACTACGTGCACGTGCTCGATGAGAAGCGCACGGCGTATTCGGCGAGCGATGCGGTCGAACTGCGCGGACAGGTGCAGTTCTGAAGACCGCCGTTGCAGGATGACGGCAATGAAAAAAAAGGGGCGGCCATTGGCCGCCCCTTTCCGTATTCAACACACCGGGTGGATCAACCCAGCAGGTGCGCGACGCCCGAACGCTCTTCTTCCAGCTCGGCCAGCGTCTTGTTGATCGCGGCCTGGCTGAAGTCGTCGACCGGCAGGTCCTTGACCATCGTGTACTCGCCATCCTTCGTGGTGACGGCGAAACCGAACATCGTGTCCTTCGGGATGCCGTAGCTGCCGTCGGACGGAATGCCCATCGTCACCCACTTGCCGTTGCTGCCCAGCACCCAGTCGCGGATGTGGTCGATGGCGGCGTTGGCGGCCGAAGCGGCCGACGACAGGCCGCGCGCTTCGATGATCGCCGCGCCGCGCTTGCCGACCTTCGGGATGAACTCGTTCGCGTTCCAGTCGGCGTCGTTGATCTTGTCCTTCAGCGACTGGCCGCCCACGGTGGCGAAGCGGTAATCCGGGTACATCGTCGGGCTGTGGTTGCCCCACACGACCAGCTTCTCGATGTCGCCCACGGCCACGCCGGCCTTGTTGGCGAGCTGCGACAGCGCACGGTTGTGGTCCAGGCGCAGCATCGCGGTGAAGTTCTTCGCCGGCAGGTCCGGCGCCGACTTCATGGCGATGTAGGCNTTGGTGTTGGCCGGGTTGCCGACGACGAGCACCTTCACGTTGCGCGAGGCGACCTTGTTCAGCGCGGCGCCCTGGGCGGTGAAGATCTTCGCGTTCTCCAGCAGCAGGTCCTTGCGCTCCATGCCCGGGCCGCGCGGACGCGCGCCGACCAGCAGGGCGATGTCGGCGTCCTTGAACGCGACTTCGGCGTCATCGGTGCCGACCATGCCGACCAGCAGCGGGAACGCGCAGTCTTCCAGCTCCATCATCACGCCCTTGAGCGCGGCCTGGGCCTTCTCCATCGGCAGTTCGAGCATCTGCAGGATGACGGGCTGGTCCTTGCCGAGCATTTCGCCGGACGCGATACGGAACAGCAGCGAGTAGCCGATCTGACCGGCAGCACCGGTGACGGCAACGCGGACGGGGGTCTTCATGTGTAACTCCTGGACGAAAAAATACGGGGCGACGCGCGCCCCGTGTGATCACGAAAGTTCGGCGAAGAATTCCTGGAAACGCTGCAGGCCCGGTGCGAGCTGCGGCGTCGGGCAGGTGTAGCTGATGCGCAGNGCGCGCGGCTCGCCGAACGCCGAGCCCGGCACGCAGGCCACGCCCTTGGCTTCCAGCAGCGCGTTGCACAGATCGACGTCGTTGTTGATCCTGATGCCGGTGGGACCGTGCGTCTTGCCGAAGGCGACGCTGACGTCCGGGAACACGTAGAACGCACCCTGCGGACGCGGGCAGACGACGCCCGGAATGGCGTTCATCACCGCCATCACCTGGTCGCGCTTGGCCTGGAATTCGGCGCATTTCTGCGTCGGCACGTCCTGCGGGCCGGTGAGCGCGGCAACAGCGGCGGCGCAGACGACTTCGGGCACGTTGGTGATGTGGTTGGAGTTCATCGTCGACAGCGCCTGCGCGACGACTTCCGGACCGGCCATGAAGCCCACGCGCCAACCGGGCATGCCGTAGGTCTTGGACAGCGAGTCGAGGAAGATCACGCGATCGCGCAGTTCGGGACGCGAATGCACGAAGTTGTGGTAGCCCAGGCCGTCGAACACCATGCGGTTGTAGATGTCGTCGGTGATGATCCAGGTGTCCGGATACTTCGCGACGACATCGGCGAGCGCGTCGATCTCTTCCTTCGTGTACACCATGCCCGTCGGGTTGGACGGGTTGTTGAACAGGAAGACCTTGGGCTTCTTCGCCAGCGCAACTTCGAGCTGCTCGGGCTTGAGCTTGTAGTTCTGTTCCGGCGGGCACGGCAGCAGGTCGATCTTCGCGCCGACGATCTCGGCGATGTCGAGGTAGCTGGTCCAGTACGGCGTCGGGAACGCGATGGTGTCGCCTTCGTCGAGCAGCGCTTCGGCGAGGTTGTAGATGACGTGCTTGGCGCCGATGCCGGTGGCGCAGTTGACGCGGCCGTAGCCGGTCAGGCCGATCTTCGCCATGTGTTCGACGAACGCGTCGAGCAGCGCGTCGGGACCGCGGTTGCTGCCGTACTGGCCGCTGTCCTTGGCCAGTGCCTCGCGTGCGGCGGCGTAGACGTGCTCGCCGGGCAGGAAGTTGGGAACACCGATCGAGAAGCTGATGATGTCGCGGCCTTCGGCTTTGAGCCGCTTGGCCTTCTCGGCAACCTGCATGATCGCGCTGGGCTTGGCGCGACCGATGCGCCGGGCAAGCTGGGGCATCGCGGGAACCTCGTGGGAGTCGGATGTGGGGTTGCGCTCGCGGCCGGATCAGTCGGCTTCAGACACGCCGGAACGTCGGCCATCGAGCCTTTGGATGTTAACACGCGAGGCACGCGTGCCCGCTGCCGGCGGATGCGAAAACGCCCGCTGCGGCAAGCCGGAGCGGGCGTTCGGAACCATCACATTCGGCCGGAACACGAAGCCCCTTCAGTAAAGGGGCTGCGCGGCAGCGCGCGGATCTGGAAGCGGTGTGTCGCGGGGCCCGAAGTCTGCGCAGCAAACTTGGGGTNAGCCGGCTTTAACGGGCATCCAGCGTCTTGTTCCACTCGGCGACGCGATCGGCCTTGGCGGCCAGCACGCCGGCGGTGTCGCCTTCGATCTTCACCGACTTGATNGCGTCGCCCTGCTTNACGCTGTCGACGATTTCCTGGCCTTCCAGCACCTTGCCGAACACCGTGTGNTTGCCGTCCAGCCACGGGCAGGGGATGTGGGTGATGAAGAACTGGCTGCCGTTGGTGCCCGGGCCGGCGTTGGCCATCGAGAGAACGCCGCGCTCGTGGGTCAGGCCGTTGCGCGTTTCATCCTCGAAACGGTAGCCCGGGCCGCCGGTGCCGGTGCCCAGCGGGCAGCCGCCCTGGATCATGAAATCGTTGATGACGCGGTGGAAGCTCAGGCCGTCGTAGAAGCCGCGCTGGGCGAGGTTCACGAAGTTGGCGACGGTCAGCGGCGCCTTGTCGGCGGCCAGTTCGATGCGGATCGGGCCGCGCTCGGTGTCGAAGGTGGCGATGAGGCTCATGAATCCGTCTCCTGGACGTGTTTCGGGGGGAAAGTTGATGGGAAAAAGAAGGAAAGAAGGCTGCAACCGCTTCGCCGTTCAGATGGCGGCGGCGGCGACCCTTCACAAGGGGCCTCGCGCCGTCCTTCCCGGGCATCTGCCTGAACAAGCAATGGTCACCGTTGACAGGTATAATATCCGGCTACCCCTCGCTTGAGCGCCGGTCTGCCGGCCTGTCCGCATGTCCATCGAACGCCTGCGCAATATCGCCATCGTCGCCCACGTCGACCATGGCAAGACCACCCTCGTCGACTGCCTCCTGAAGCAGTCCGGCACGCTTTCCGAGCGTACCGTGCTCGCCGAGCGCGCGATGGACAGCAACGACCAGGAAAAGGAACGTGGCATCACGATCCTGGCCAAGAACACGGCCATCACCTGGCAGGGCAACCGCATCAACATCGTCGACACCCCTGGCCACGCCGACTTCGGCGGCGAGGTCGAGCGCGTGCTGTCGATGGTCGACTCGGTGCTGATCCTGGTCGACGCCATGGACGGTCCGATGCCGCAGACGCGCTTCGTGACGCAGAAGGCCTTCGCGATGGGCTTCAAGCCGATCGTCGTGGTCAACAAGATCGACCGCCCGGGCGCGCGCCCGGACTGGGTCATCGACCAGGTGTTCGACCTGTTCGACAAGCTCGGCGCCACCAACGAGCAGCTCGACTTCCCGATCGTGTACGCCTCGGCGCTGCACGGCTACGCCAGCCTCGACGACGCCGCGCGCTCGGGCGACATGACCCCGCTGTACGAAGCGATCATGAAGCACGTCGCGCCGCCGCAGGTGGACGAGGAAGGCCCGTTCCAGATGCGCATCAGCCAGCTGGACTACAGCAACTTCGTCGGCCTGATCGGCATCGGCCGCATCCAGCGCGGCAAGGTGAAGAAGAACATGCCGGTCAGCGTGATCGGCCGCGACGGCAAGAAGCGCCAGGGCAAGATCGTGCAGGTGCTGGGTTTCATGGGCCTTGAGCGCATCGAGACCGAGGAAGCCGGCGCCGGCGACATCGTCGCCATCGCGGGCATCACCGACCTGTCGATCTCCGACACCGTGTGCGCGCTCGACGCGCCCGAAGCGCTGCCGGCGCTGACGGTGGACGAGCCGACNATCAGCATGACCTTCCAGGTGAACAACTCGCCGTTCGCCGGCCACAAGGAATACAGCGGCGGCAAGTTCCTCACCAGCCGNCAGCTGCGCGAGCGCCTCGAGCGCGAAACGCTGCACAACGTCGCGCTGAAGGTCGAGGAAGGCTCCGATCCGGACAAGTTCCTGGTCTCGGGCCGCGGCGAACTGCACCTGTCGGTGCTGATCGAGAACATGCGNCGCGAAGGCTTCGAACTGGCCGTGTCGCGTCCGGAAGTGATCATCAAGGAAATCGACGGCCAGCTGATGGAGCCNATCGAGCAGCTGGTGGTCGACATCGAAGAGCAGCACCAGGGCGGCGTCATGGAAAAGCTGGGCATCCGCAAGGGCCAGCTGAAGAACATGGAGCCGGACGGCAAGGGTCGCGTGCGCCTGGATTACATGATCCCGGCGCGTGGCCTGATCGGTTTCCAGAACGAGTTCCGCACCCTGACCCAGGGCTCGGGCCTGCTGTTCCATGTGTTCGACCACTACGGTCCGAAGGAAACCGGCGCGATCGCCAAGCGCCTCAACGGCGTGATGATCGCCAACGCCGCCGGCGCGACGCCTGCCTACGCGCTGGGCCCGCTGGAAGAGCGCGGCCGCCTGTTCGCCGCCGAAGGCGACAACGTGTACGAAGGCCAGCTGGTCGGCATCCACTCCAAGGACAACGACCTGACCGTCAACGCGATCAAGACCAAGCCGCTGACCAACATGCGCGCTTCGGGCAAGGACGACGCGATCAAGCTGACGCCGGCCATCAAGTACTCGCTGGAGCAGGCGCTGGACTTCATCGAGGACGACGAGCTGGTCGAAGTCACCCCGAAGGAAATCCGCCTGCGCAAGAAGCAGCTCACCGAAAGCGATCGTAAGCGCGCCTCGCGAGCTGCCTGAACCTTCGGGGCGTCGCCGTGTCTGACGAGGCCATGAGCCACGCCCCCTACAACCCGGATCCGCATGCGCATCCGGGATTGCACGTCATCGCCATTTTCGAAGCCGCCAAGGGCCTGCTGGCCTTTGCCGCGGCTTTCGGCCTGGAACTGCTCGGGCCGGAGCCGCTGCTGCGCTGGCTGCGCGAGTTGACGCTGCGTTTCCAGATCAGCACCGAGCACGGTGCGCTGGCCTGGCTGTCCAACGCCATCAATCCCCATAGCGTCCACCTGGCCGCGGCGCTGATCTTCGCCTACGGCGTGCTTCGCATGGTCGAAGCCTGGGGCCTGTGGCGGGCGAAGGTCTGGGCTTCATGGCTGGGCTGCCTCAGCGCGGCCATCTACCTGCCGCTGGACATCTACGCCCTCTACCGCCATCCGGGCTGGATGTCGCTCGGCGTGCTGGCGCTCAATTTGATCGTCGTCGCAGTGCTGGCACGCGACATCTTCAAGCGCCACCACTAAACCGCGCGCGCGAACCTGAATGGCGTATGCTCCGGTCAGCCACCTGCGACCGGGGAATCGCAATGCGCTCTTTGATCGTCAAGACGTTGCCGCTGGCGACGCTGCTCGCGCTGCTGCCTGCCTGCCAACGCGCCGATGCGCCGGGCACCGCCCACGCCAGCAATGTCGCCACCGCCAAACCGGCGACAGCCACCGCTGCGCCTACCGCGCCGCGCGATGGTTTCGCCTTCGCCGAAGTCGGAATCGACGAGTTGCAGTCCCGCATGGGCCGCGGCGAACTCACCAGCCATGCGCTCACGCAGGCGTATCTCGATCGCATCGCCGCGATCGACGACTCCGGCCCGACGCTCAACGCGGTGATCGAGCTCAATCCCTCCGCACTGAAGGAAGCCGACGCGCTCGACGCCGAGCGCAAGGCCGGCCGCGTGCGCGGGCCGCTGCATGGCGTACCGGTACTGCTGAAGGACAACATCGACGCGACGCCGATGGCGAACTCCGCCGGCTCGCTCGCCCTCGCCTCGCACCATCCGCGCACGGACGCCTTCGTCGTCGCGCGCCTGCGCGAGGCCGGTGCGGTGATCCTGGGCAAGACGAACCTGAGCGAATGGGCGAACTTCCGCTCCTCGCGCTCGACCTCGGGCTGGAGCGCACGCGGCGGACAGACACTCAATCCGTATGCGCTCGACCGCTCGCCCTGCGGTTCCAGCTCGGGCAGCGGTTCGGCGATCGCCGCAAACCTCGCCGCCGCCGCCATCGGTACCGAAACCGACGGCAGCATCGTGTGTCCGTCGTCGGTTGCCGGCCTGGTGGGCATCAAGCCGACCGTGGGCCTGGTAAGCCGCAGCGGCATCATTCCGATCTCGCACAGCCAGGACACCGCCGGCCCGATGGCGCGCAGCGTCGCCGACGCGGCGATCCTGCTGTCGGCGATGGTCGGCCGCGACGACGCCGACGCGGCGACGGCCGAAAGCACGGGCCGCGCGATCTTCGACTACCACGCCCGCCTCAACCGCGACGGCCTGCGCGGCGCACGCATCGGCGTGCTGCGCAAGGCCATGGGCTTCCATCCCGCGGCCGACGCCGCGCTGGAGCGCAGCCTCGAAGCGATGCGCCAGGCCGGCGCGGAAATCGTCGATGTCGAGCTGCCCACCGCCGGGCAGTGGAACGACGCCGAGATGGACGTGATGCTGTACGAGTTCAAGCACGGCCTGAACAGCTATCTGTCGCGTAGCAACGCGCCGGTGAATTCGCTGGCCGGGCTCATCGAATACAACCGTCGCAACACGAAGACCGAAATGCCGTTCTTCGCGCAGGAGCTGTTCGAGCGTGCGCAGGCCAAGGGCACGCTGGACGAGATGGGCTACATCGACGCGCGCAGCAAGGCGCGGCGACTGGCCGGCGCGGAAGGGCTGCAGGCGGTGCTGACGGCGTCGTCGCTCGATGCGATCGTCGCGCCCGCCACGGCGCCCGCATGGCTGATCGATCCGGTCAACGGCGACCATTTCCTCGGCGAAGGCTATGGTGCCGCCGCGGTCGCCGGCACGCCGAGCATCACCGTGCCGATGGGCGACTACTTCGGGCTGCCGATGGGCATCGTCTTCATGGGCGCCGCCTGGAGCGAACCGCGCCTGATCGAACTGGCGTACGCCTTCGAGCAGAAGACGAAGGCGCGCAAGGCGCCGCAGTTCCTCGCCACGGTCCCGCTGGGCACCGCGAAGGGCTGATCCGGCCCCGAATGCAAACGGCCTCTCCGCGAACGGAGAGGCCGTCGTCTGCGAACCTCGCGCGGCTTATGCCGGCGCCGCGATCTGCGCCTGCTTGCGCACGATCAGCATCGCGATTTCCAGCGCCTGCTCGTAGTTCAGGCGCGGATCGACCGTGGACTTGTACGCGCGCTCCAGGTCGCTCTCGGTGAGCTCACGCGCGCCGCCGAGGCATTCGGTGACGTCCTCACCCGTGAGTTCCAGGTGCGCGCCACCCAGGCGCGTGCCGGCGGCGGCGTGCAGTTCGAACGCCTGTTCCAGCTCGCTGCGGATGTTGCGGAAGCGACGCGTCTTGTAGCCGTTGCTGGTGCTCTCGGTGTTGCCGTGCATCGGATCGCACACCCACAGCACGCGGCGGCCATCGCGACGCACCGCGTCGAGCAGCGGCGGCAGCTTCTCGGCGATGCCGGTCGCGCCCATGCGATGGATGAAGGTCAAGCGACCCGGCTCGTCTTCCGGATTGAGCAGGTCGATCGTGCGCAGCAGCTGGTCCGGCGTGACCGACGGGCCGACCTTCAGCGCGATCGGATTGCGGATGCCGCGGAAGTANTCCGCATGCGCGCCATCGACCTGCGCGGTACGCATGCCGATCCACGGGTAGTGCGTGCTCAGGTTGAACCAGCCCCAGTGGCGCGGCACCTGGCGCGTCAGCGAGTCCTCGTACGGCAGCAGCAGCGCTTCGTGCGAGGTGTAGAAGTCGACGCGGTTGAGGTTGTGGACCTCGCTGCCGGAGAGCGTCTCCATGAAGCGCACAGCATCGCCGATGGCGGTGACCATGCGGCGGTATTCGTCGGCGAGCGGCGAGTGGCCGACCCAGCTGAGGTTCCAGTATTCGGGGTGATGCAGGTCGGCGAAACCGCCATCGATCAGCGCCCGGACGAAGTTCATCGTCATCGCCGAACGGGCGTGCGCCTTGATCATGCGGCGCGGGTCGGGCGTGCGCGATTCGAGCGTGAAGTCCGGCGCGTTGACCATGTCGCCGCGGTAGCTGGGCAGCGTGACCTCACCGATGGTTTCGCTGTCGGCCGAACGCGGCTTCGCGTACTGGCCTGCGAAACGTCCCACGCGCACCACCGGCTTGCGCAGGCCGTGCACGAGCACCAGGCTCATCTGCAGCAGCACCTTCAGCCGGTTGGAAATGACGTCGGAACGGCAGCCATCGAACGTCTCGGCGCAGTCGCCGCCCTGGAGCAGGAAGCGCTTGCCTTCCTGTGCATCGGCGAGCTGTTGCTTGAGGGAGAGGATCTCCCACGAGGTCACCAGCGGCGGCAGCGTTCGCAGTTCGGCCAAGGCCTCCTCGAGCGCCTGCGCGTCCGGATACTGCGGCAACTGCATCGCGGTGCGGTTGCGCCAGGACTGGGGCGACCAGTCGGCGGGCAGGTTNACGGCACGGAGATTTCGATCGGGTGTAGGCATGACACGATGCTGCAATGCGGCGAACCACTATGGGCGCTCGCCCGGCGCGCTGCAACCGTTACAGCGGCAACCGAGCTGGGCGCCCGTTACGGGTCCGGGATACCCGGTACAACGCGCTCAGGCGCGACGAAAGGCCGCGTAGCCGGCCCACAGGGCGAGGAGCACGAACCAGATCAGGCTCCACCANGGCATCGACAGGCCGAGGAAGGTCCAGTCGACGTCGCCGCAGTTGCCCGTNGCCGTCATCACCTTGCGCACGACATCCCAGGTCGACATGGTNTCGCGCATGAACGACAGCGGCGCNCCGCAGGACACTTCGCCCGCCGGCTGCATCTGCACCCACACATGGCGTCCGGCGACGCCGATACCCGCCAGCGATGCCAGCAAGGCGGCCACGCCGTAGCTCCTGCGTCCCAGCGGACGCTTCGGGCCGTGCAGCGCGCCGATCAGGAACACGATGCCCAGTGCCGCGAACGCCACGCGCTGGAAGATGCACAGGTTGCACGGCTCCAGTCCATCGTGCAGCTGCAGGTAGATCGCGTAGGCCAGCAATCCCGCGCAGGCGAGGAAGCCGAGGAAGAACTGGAGGCGGAACGAGCCGCGCGGGGAATGGGTCGTCATGGCGGGAGAGCTTAACCGCCCTGCCCTTCCCTGTGCAGGGCGNCACAGCGNCTGCCCGCATGCGATGCACGCTTCGGCGCAAGGCGTGCGGCGGCCGCATGCTGGACGGCCACATCGCGCAAAAAACAAAACCCCGGCCGGAGCCGGGGTTCTGCTGGATCTTCCGTGGCGGCGTAGAGCCGCTCACACCGGCGGATTACTCCGCAGCGGCTTCCGGACGATCGACGAGTTCGACATACGCCATCGGCGCGTTATCGCCAGCGCGGAAACCGCACTTGAGGATGCGCAGGTAGCCACCCGGACGCGACTGGTAACGCGGGCCGAGCGTGGTGAACAGCGTGCCCACGGCTTCCTTGTCGCGCAGGCGCGAGAAGGCGAGGCGGCGGTTGGCGACGCCGTCGACCTTGCCAAGCGTGATGAGCGGCTCGGCAACGCGACGAAGTTCCTTCGCCTTGGGCAGGGTGGTGCGGATGATGCCGTGCTTGATCAGCGACGCGGCCATGTTGGTGAACATCGCATCGCGATGGGCGCTGGTACGGCTGAACTTACGGCCGGCTTTCTGGTGGCGCATGACTGTGATTCCTGTTGAATGCTGGGACGTTGGATTTCGCTGTCGCCATCCTGGCGTTGTTACCTGGACTGCGGATGGTCCGAACCGGCGCTCCGTTGCCGGCATGCCGCGGGGCTTGGCCCTGTCGGCGAAAACGCGGCGCTTCTTGTTGGAAGCGCCGCGCTTGTTACGCTGCTGCAGCCATCCCTGGCGTTACGTTGGGGGGCTCCGGAGAGCCCTGCCCGGGCATCCTGCCCGGTCGTTCGCATCGGCGCGCGGCAGTGCCGCGCAAGCGCCGATGCTTACCCCATCATGCCGTGGGAGGCGATGCCTGCCGGCGGCCAGTTCTCGAGCTTCATGCCAAGCGACAGACCGCGCTGGGCAAGGACTTCCTTGATCTCGGTGAGCGACTTCTTGCCGAGGTTCGGCGTCTTGAGCAGTTCGACTTCGGTCTTCTGGATCAGATCNCCGACGTAGTAGATGCTCTCGGCCTTGAGGCAGTTGGCCGAACGAACGGTCAGCTCAAGGTCGTCGATCGGACGCAGCAGGATCGGGTCGATGCCGCTGGTGGCCGGCTTCGCCGCACCGCGGTCGCGGTGGGTGAAGTCGCCGAACACCGACAGCTGGTCGGTGAGGATGTCGGCCGCGGTGCGGACGGCTTCCTCGGCGTCGATCGTGCCGTTGGTCTCGATGTCCAGGACCAGCTTGTCCAGGTCGGTGCGCTGCTCCACGCGGGCCGCTTC
>Ga0055530_10002455_pt1 | contig 11912 bp, 12 predicted proteins | sample Araplavi_mTSA_r2_FD_55009 | JGI IMG/M metagenome (GOLD analysis project Ga0055530, IMG submission 55009) | Arabidopsis root microbial communities from North Carolina, USA - plate scrape MF_Cvi_mTSA_r2 | ecosystem: Host-associated > Plants > Roots > Endosphere | place: USA: North Carolina... | reverse complement strand
GTGACCCGCTCGGCCCTGCAGAACGCAGCGTCGATCGCTGGCCTGATGCTGACCACCGACTGCATGGTTGCTGAAGTCGTAGAAGACAAGCCAGCCGGCGGTATGGGCGGTATGGGTGGCATGGGCGGCATGGGTGGCATGGACGGCATGATGTAATCTGCCGGCTCCCCGAGCTCTGAAAAAGCCTGCAAGGTTTGCGCCTTGCAGGCTTTTTTTCGCGTACGTCAACCTAACTCTTAAGCGAAACTATGTCAAACAATGCTGTGCTGTTGAATATCCCTTCCCGTAATGCTGACCTCAACGCGCTGCAAGGCGAGTGGCTGGGCGTAGCAAGCGGTCGCTATCGAGTACCGGCTCCTTGGTTTTACATGTTTGACGCGTGCGACCTGGCTCCTTCGGTAATTTACTTTCAATCGAGCAGGTTGGTCAAAGCGGAAATGCTGAATCCCTGCACCTCTGTCGCAGAGGCGAAGTCGCGACTTGCACTGGCTAGCCGCACGTTTGAATCATCGGCGCTTGAACCAGGTATTGTGCGCAAATACTGGAATCGAGTCATCTCGCAGCTCGATAGCTTGCCGCACCCTTACTTGACCATCGACGCCACGGAAATATTGCTGATGACCGGCGTTAAAGAATCTGCGCAAAAATTTGCCCGTGCCTTCGGAAGCGAAGCGGACGCAATCGACCTGGTAAAGGAGTTTTCGTGCTTTGTCGAGAAAGATCCAAACACTCATGCAGATGCGCTTGACGGCGGATTCTTCGCTCCAGAATATTGGGAGAGGCATTCTCGAACCACAGAAGCCCGAAAAAATTGGGATTCAAAATTGGACAGCATACCGTTCGCATGGAAACTTGCATGACCTTGCCCCGAATGGCGATATTTTCTGTTGCCTTAGCTGCTTTACTCACCTTCACCTGCGCCGCCGCGAATGCATCCGGAACCGGCCCCGAAGCCGTAGTGCACGCATTTTTTGATGGATTGATGCACGAACGATTTGAGAACAGGTTCGGCTTGAACAAAGACGGGCAATTCCTGCTGCTGTCCACGAAGTTGCAGGAGCTCGCAGCGGCAGTGGAATGCAACGCCGCGCACACACCAATCCCTGACGAGGATGCGCCCAAGCCCCCGCCAAATTCATCCGCCGACGCCGAATTGGTGTTCGATCGCTGGGATCGCCCGACCGCATGTCTGGTAAAAAAGTCCAGTACTGGCAAGGCACACGCTTCGGTGGACGTTGAGTGTACCTGGGATGGCACAAGCGATCATGCAGCAGGCGAGCACATAACGCTGCACGTTGAAGCCGAAAGGCAGCAACGCCGCTGGGTGATCAGCAATGTAAGGCACGGTGAGCAAAGCGACGGCGCAGGGACTGTCACGAATTTGATTGATCGTTTGCGTATGGGTGCGAGTTACGAGCCGATCCCGCCCGTATGCAGGGTTCCGCGCAAGTAGCGCGACGAATCCGCTATGTGTACCATGCCGCCATGACTACCGAAACCATCACCTGCCCTACTCACGGCGAAAGCCAGTTCGCCTACGTCTGCAAACACCTGATCGCAAACCCGGCCCAAAAATGGCACTGCGGCTATCCGGAGGAAGACGATCCCTGGCGCGATGCCTGGTGCTCCGCTTGCAATGAAGCCTTCGAGCGTGAAGGCGAGTGGAACGAGAATAACGAGGGCGTGGCGGAGATCGGCTTACTGTGCGGTCATTGCTATGAAGATGGCATCGCACAAAGCGTCACCAGCATGGATGACGCCACTGCTGCGGCCTGGGCACAATACCTGGAGACCCAATGCGATGCCCTGCAGTCGAAGCAGCAATCGATGGTCGACAGCTTGAAAATAAACGATTACCCGCGCTGGGACTATTATCAGGATGCCGCACAGCTGGTGTTCTCCGGCGGAGAACAAGCCGACCTGGTAACTGATGTCGAATTTGTCGGCACGCTGTCGACAGCCAACGATACCTGGATGTGGTCGTGGGCGAATTTCAACTTGCTCGAACCTGTTCGTTCGCGCATCAGCGCGGTGCGCGACATCGGCGAGGAGCAAGGCTTTCCTCTCCTGACTGTCCCAAAGTGGAATGCCGACATCCAGGATGGCTGGCACATGACAGCCATTGCGCTCGACATACTCGACGGCTTGGGCGCATATCGCGTGCCAACCGATAACGACTATATCTTCATGGTCGTTCTATCTGCCCAGTTGCGGGAATAGCGTCAACCAGCCTTCATTGCGTTCGCTCAAGCATCCAAACCGCCGAATGCCCTAATCTGGTTGAAGGACAGGCATCACTTCAATACATATCAGCAGATGATATACTTCTAAGTATGGCGATCCCGTCATCGAAACTCTGCTGGATCTGGACGGTTCCATTCTACGCACAGCATTACTGGAAGACTTCTTTCGGAACGTTGATCAGTTGCTTCAGGAGTTACGACGAAAATGAAAACAATCGTAATCGGCATCATGCCGCAAGACCGGATCCGTGAGCGCGTTCTCGAAATCGCGCGGGGAAGTTACGTTCCCAAACCTAATGAGCCGAAAATCTGGTTCACGTCCATGAAGTCCCTGGCTGAGGTTCTGAGCGACGACAACCGCGCTTTGCTTCACGTGATAATGGAGACCAAGCCAGAATCAATTGCCGCGCTGGCCGAGGCCACCGGCCGAAAGCCAAGCAATCTGTCACGCACTCTGAAAACAATGTCCAATTACGGCATCGTCGAGCTCAAACGGGCGCGAAACCAGGTTCGCCCGGTCGCCAGGGCGACCGAATTCCATATCGTCGCTAAATAATTGATTCGGGCTTAAACCCGGGCGTTGCGGATCACCACATACTGCTTTCGGAACTCCAGGCCATGTTGCGGCCAGGTGGCGGCGTACTTTTTCAAGAGTTCGACACCAGCCGGGAAATCTTCACCGTTGATACGGCAATCAGCGGCAAGCATGCCGTCGTCATCCCTGCACGCGTATAAGCGGACGCCGAAGAATGCCTGGGAGGCAAGCTGTTCACTGAAAGCGTCGATTGAATTCGTGAATAAGCAGCAGGGGCAGAAATCGTGACATTGGTCGCCGCACGCCTCTTCCACCGGGGTGGCCGTCATATGGTGAATATACGGGCCCATGAAAATCTTGCGCAGTAAGTCGGGGGCGCCATTCTCTGAGGGCTGCGGCATTTCCATCACCAGACTGGCATTGACTTCATCCGTCACGGCATCGATCAAGGTAGCGAGGTCGGTTTGGGCCCAGCTACGGAATCCGTTCAATAGCGCCTCCACTTCCGTAGTGCCGCCAGCATGCTGGAACTCGAACAGCCCCTCCGGGAAGTACTTAGGATGCCTGCAGCAAACCTTCGACACCGTCCGTAAGGAATTCTCGCGAATCGAATGGGAATCGAGATATTCCAACGAGAAGACCAGGCCATTTTCCATGACGATGCCGTCCGCTGTTTCCCGACATTCGAAGCCCTCTTCACGTAGGGCTTCGATGAACAAGCCTTCAAGTGTGGCCAACTGTTCTTCGTCATCCTTAATCGCAGCAGTTGGCTCACAGTCATTTGCAACCGATCGTTTAAAGAATGAGGCTATCCATTTCAGCATAGTAAAAAAACCAATTTTTCTTCAATGCAGCATTGTACGATGCGCTACGTCCGGGTGAGATTCATATCTGTTAGTATTGGCGCACTTTCATCGCAGGGTTGCGCAATCGCATGTCTACTACCCGTAAATCCGCTATCGCCGGCGCTGTGGCCGGTCTTCTTGTTGCCGGTATCGGCGCTTGGTATGCAAGCAACCACAAACCCAATGCGGCACTGCCCCCAGTGGCCGCTGCTGCGCCAGTGCCGGCGGCAAAGGCGAACGTGAGCCGCGACCAGGCAGTTGAGAAGCTGATGGCGCTGCCGGAGGTGAAACGCCTGGCGGATGCCATCGAAAAACGCAGCGGCGGCGAGCGCCATGGCGCGCTGCTCGAAACCGATCCTGCACCGCGCGATGTAAAAGGTAGCCCGTACTACCAGCTCATCTTCGTGGAGAACGGGGACGACATGGCGCAGGCGGTGGCCAGCTTCCTGGTCTCGCATGCGAACGGCGAGATTCTCGTAGAAGACGATATCAGCGGCGAGCTGATGTCGCTCGATCAATGGCGCAAAGGCCTGAAGGAGTAAACCATGTACACCCTCTACTACGGCCGCGGCACGGCCAGCCTGGCGATCCACGCCGCGCTGAAAGAGATCGGCGCCCCTTACGACCTGGTGGAAATTGACATTGAGGCGGGCCAGCAGCGCAGCCCGGAATACCTGCGCATCAACCCGCAGGGCAAGGTTCCTACCCTTCTCATCGACGGCAAGCCCTTCACCGAATCAGCGGCGCTCATGATGATGCTGGCTGAACGCCACCCCCAGTCCAACCTTGCGCCGGCAGCCGGTTCGCTGGCTCGGGCCGAATGGTATGAATTGATCGTGATGATGGCGAATAACCTGGGCAATAACTTCCGCCTGTGGTTTTACCCGTCCGATGTCGCCAGCACGAAGGAAGACAGCGCCCTGCGCAGCGCAATCCAGCAACGCATCGAAGCGATGTGGGCGACGCTCGACGCACGCCTGGCCAATAATGGCCCTTACCTGCTGGGCGAAACGTTTTCCGGCGCAGACCTGATGCTCACCATGTACATGCGCTGGTCGCGCAACATGCCGCGTCCTGCTACCGCCTGGCCGGCATTGCAAAAATATGCCGACATGATGCGCGCCCGCCCGAGCTGGCGCCACATTACGGAAGTAGAAGCACTCACTGGATGGTAAAAGATGTTCAAGAAGTTGTTTGCGGCGTTCAGCGCCAAATCGAAGACCCGCGCTGACGCGCCGTACGGCACGGAAGAATTAAACACCGTGCACAAGATGCTGTTCGCCGACGAAGTCGGCCAGCTCTTTGGCGAAGCTCCGGATGCGCGCGTGGTGCAAGCCATTGCACAGGACGCCAACGAAGAATCGCGCGTACGCCTGCTGGCCGCACACTGGCTGCGTGCCAATGGCCATGCACCTGCTGCGCCGGAAGTACTGGGCGTTGTGATTGAAGTGCCGCTGGATGGCAGTATGGATACCCTGGCCGCCTACGCTGACGGGCGTGTGCGCTACATTAACCAGACCGGCCGCACCGCCGTTTTCGAAGGTGCGCCGGCCGATGTCGCTGCCCAGGCCAAAACGCTGGTGGCAAGCGCCATTCCAGCTTTCGTCAAGGCCTCAACGCAAAAGCCGGTGTATGCGCCGGGCGCGGGCCAGTTGCGCTTCACCTTCCTTTCGCAGGATGGCAATCGCGTCACGGATGGCTTCTTCAGCGACATCGTGCGCGACGAGCTGGCCAAGCCCGTCCTCGAGCAAGGCCAGCGCCTGCTGGACCTGGTGGTCAAGCAGGGGAGCGAGCAGTAAGGGGAGCGGGTGCGCTCTGCACGCGCCCGACCCACCACACCGAGAAGAAGATCAACGCCGTGGCAATCAGGCCGATGGTGTCATAACCCAGCAAACGCCCCGCCGCATCGGTATGCACCAGCAAACCGCCGGCGAAGGCGCCAATCCCCGTCCCCATCTGCTGTACCGCCGCATTCGCGCTGAGGAAAGCACCGCGCCGCTGCGGTTCGGGGATGGTGGTCAGCAAGGCCTGAAGCGGTACGAAACGCCCCGACATCGCCACCATGAAGAATGGGAAGAACAGCATGATCAGCAGCAGCGGAATCTGAGGCATATGCGTCATGAACAGGGTGGGCAAAACCGAGAACAGGGCTACCCAGCGGAACACGCGCTGCTTGCCGGCCTTGTCTGACCAGCCGCCGATCAGGCGTGAGCTGAACAGGGTTGCGATGCCGCCGCACAGGTAGACGTAGCTGATCTGTGCCGGCGCGATGCCGAGGTTCCCGACCAGCATAGGCGAAATGAATGGGATCACCATCATGCCGCTGACCGTGACCACGAAGCACAGCAGGAAGCCGCGCAAGTGGGCGCCTACTGTGAACAGGCCAAACAGCTCGGGCAGCACGCGTGCCAGCGGCACCGGTGCATTCGCCAGGTGCGCCGTCATCGATGGCAGCGTACGCGCGGCAACCAGCCACACGATCATCGACAGCACTACCAGCAGGTAGAACGGCGACTGCCAGCCGAAGTGCGCGCCGAGCATGACCCCGATCGGCACGCCCGCAATCGCGGCCATGCTGAAGGAAGTCATCACGACGCCAGTCGCGGCGCCGCGCCGTTCCTGCGGAATCAGGTCGGCGATGATGGACATGCTGATCGCACCCAGCACGCCGCCCGTCATCCCTGCAAAGGCGCGCGACAGCACCAGCACGTGGAAGTTCGGCGCCAGCGCGCAGGCCAGGTTCGACAGGTTGAACAGCATGAATACCGTCAGTTGCAGCTTCTTGCGGTCAAAGCGGTCGGCATAGGTTGCCGCCAGCAGGCCTGAAAGCCCGGCACACCAGGCGTAAGCCGAGACGGCGCCCGAGACCTGGGCCGCCGAAATCGTGAATGCCTTCATCAGCTGCGGCGCGAGCGGCATCATGACCATGAAGTCCATGATGACGGTGAATTGTATGAACGCCAGCAGCCAGAGGACTGTGCGTTCGCGTTGTGGAGTGAGGGGCTGGGGCATCAGTTGAGTTCGTTAATTTCATTGATGGCGCGCTTGAGGATAGCGCGAATTGCGTCGACGTGCTCGCGGGTGCTGCGCGGGCCGCGGCCACGGGTAATGACAGCGTCTTTCAAGGCATGCATCAGGGTACGCAAGTCGCCGCCGTCTTCGCCGCGCGCATTTTCGACCAGGCGGGCCATATAGGCGTCCACCATATTGCGATTCTCATCGAGGAATTGCTGCCCTTCCGGCAGGACAGAATACAGCTTCTTGTTGCCGTCCTTGACGATGTCGACATGGCCCATGTCGGCCATCATCGACAGCAGTGGGTAAATCGCGCCCGGGCTCGGTGAATAGCTGCCGCCGGTCAGCGTTTCCAGCTCCTTGATGATTTCATAACCGTGACGCGGCTTGTCGGCAATCAGTTGCAGCACGACGTAGCGCATCGCGCCCGCGTCAAACATTTTCGGACCGCGGCCGCCGCCGCGCTGGTGATGGTGGTGCTCATGGTGCAGCCGATGGTGGCCGCGAAAAAAATGAAACATGGCTTTCTCCTGAATAGTTAAGATATATCGTATTAAGTCATATCTTAACTCACTTTTTGCAAAATGCAAGAAGCCCGAATGTTAAATCCCGCATGGAAGCCAACCGGCACGCGCCACACAATGGCCTCACATAGGGGGAGGTGGGAATGGACAGCCATAAAAAACACGGGGAATTGCCGGGGCGCCTGGTCATGCTCGGTTTCGGCAGCATTGGCCAAGCTGTGGTGCCGCTGCTGTTTCGCCACTTCGAACTGGAACCGGCGCGGGTCACGGTGGTCTCGCGCGGCCCGGACAAGAGCGGTATCGCCGAAGAATACGGTATCTGCTACCAGGCCACGCCGCTGCAGGAAGGGAATTTCGAGAGCATCCTCGATCCCTTGCTGGAGAAAGGAGATTTCCTGCTCAACCTCTCGGTCGACGTATCAAGCCTGGACCTGATCCGCTATTGCTGGCGGCGCGGCATCCTTTACCTCGACACCTGCACCGAACCATGGAAGGGTTTTTATGAGGACGAACACCTGTCGCTGTCGCAGCGCTCGAATTACGCGCTGCGCGAGGCAGTGCTGGCCTTCCGCCTCGACAAACGCCACGGCGCAACGGCCGTCGTCACGCAGGGCGCCAATCCGGGCCTGGCGTCCGTGCTGGTGAAGCAGGCACTGATGAATATGGCGCGCGACCAGCACCTCGAAGTGGAGCGCCCAACGTGCTACGAGGACTGGGCCAGGCTGGCGCAGAAGCTGGCAATCAAGGTAATCCACATCGCCGAGCGCGATACGCAAATCTCCAGCCGCCGCAAGGCGCGCGACGAATTCGTCAATACCTGGTCGGTGGATGGATTCGTCAGCGAAGGCTTGCAACCGGCGGAACTGGGATGGGGCAGCCACGAGAAGCATTGGCCGGCCGACGCAGAGCGCCACGGTTATGGCAGCGACGCCGCGATCTACCTCAATCGCCCCGGCATCGCCACGCGCGTGCGAAGCTGGACGCCGCTGGAAGGCCCATACCACGGATTTCTCGTCACACATGCCGAGTCGATTTCGATCGCCGACCACCTGACACTGCGCGAAAACAACAAGGTGGTCTACCGCCCTACCGTGCACTACGCCTACCATCCCTGCGACGACGCCGTGCTGTCGTTGCACGAGGTGGCGGGCAAAAACTGGCAGCAGCAAAACGAGCAGCGCATCATCGGCAAGGAAATCGAGAGCGGGACCGACGAACTGGGCGTGCTTTTGATGGGCAATGAAAAAGGCGCCTACTGGTTCGGTTCTCGCCTCAGCATCGAGCAGGCGCGCGCGCTGGCACCGCATAATTCGGCCACTTCGCTGCAAGTGGTGGCCGGCATCCTCGGCGGCATCGCGTGGGCACTGCGCAATCCGGATTGCGGCGTGGTGGAGCCGGACGATATCGACGACCAGCTTGTCATGGAAATCGCCGCGCCCTACCTGGGCGATCTGGTTGGCGTGTACGGCGACTGGACGCCCCTCAAGGAACGCAGCGGCCTGTTCGAGGAGCCTTGCGACCAGGACGATCCGTGGCAGTTCCTGAACTTCCGAGTTACCTGATATATGGGCACGCTGCTGCGCAAAGAACTGGGCGTAATCGAGAACTCATACTATGAGGCCAGCGTGCAGCGCGCGGCCGCCCAGCCCCCTTTGGCTGGCAGCACCAGCGCGGATGTTTGCGTGATTGGCGGCGGCCTGGCCGGACTGTCCGCCGCACTGGAACTTGCGGAACGCGGCTATTCCGTGGTCCTGCTCGAAGCGCAGCGCCTCGGGTGGGGAGCTTCCGGGCGCAATGGCGGCCAGGTGCTGCCAGGCTTCGGAAACGATGGCGAGCACGCTATTGAGCGCCAACTGCCGCGCGAAGACGCGCGCCGCGCATGGGACGCTTCGGTAGCCGGCGTGCAGTTGCTCCGCAAGCGCATCGACAAGTACAGCATCGATTGCGACTACAAACCCGGCGCGTTAAGCCTCGCTGTCAAGCCCAGCAAAATGCGGGCACTGGAAGCCTGGGGGCGGCATGTGGAAAAAGCCTACGGTTATCCACTGCACTGGATATCGCCGCACGAGATCGGCCGCTGGATCGACAGCCCGCGCTTTCACGCAGGCGTGGCCGATATGGGTGGCGGACATGTGCACCCGCTCAAATACACCCTTGGGCTCGGGCGCGCTGCAATGGCGGCAGGCGTGCGCGTTTTCGAAGATTCGCCGGTATTCCTGCTGGAGCGCGGCGACACCGCGCTGGTTCATACAGCGCAGGGACAGGTGGCGGCGCGCTTTGTGGTGCTGGGCGCGAATGTCTATCTCGCGGAGTACGGCAACCTGGTGCCGCAGGTCAGCGCCCGCATCATGCCGGTCGGGACGTATATCGTCGCCACCGAGGCACTGACCAGGGAGCATGCGGAGAGCCTGCTGCCGCGGCGCAGCGCCGTATCGGACACCAATTTCGTGCTGGATTATTTCCGCTTCAGCGCCGATCACCGCTTGCTGTTTGGCGCCGGCGACAGCTACAGCGCCAAGACGCCGGCCAACCTGGTCGAACGCATCAGGCGCCGCATGGTGGCGGTTTTCCCGCAACTGGCGGACGTCAGCATCGAGTATGCGTGGGGCGGTTTTATCGACATCAGCATGAACCGCGCACCGGACCTTGGCCGGATCGGCAACAACATCTACTACATGCAGGGATTCTCAGGCCACGGGCTGGCCTTCACCGGCATGGCCGGCTTGCTGGTGGCGGAAGCGATTGCAGGCCAGGCGGAGCGCTTCGACATCTTCGCGCGCGTAAAGCATGCCCCCTTCCCCGGCGGCACGCTGCTGCGTACGCCGGCGCTGGTATTAGGCATGCTCTACTTCCAGATGAGGGATATGTTCTAGTTATCCAGGTGGGAGATCTGCAGGCGGCGGCTTTCCTGCACCACGCCGTTGGCCTTGTGCTCCAGCACCAGCTCGGCGTTCTGCTCGTCCAGCGAGATGCCGACCGACAGGATGTCGATCAGGAGCAGCTGCAGGATGCGCGAGATCATCGACAGGAAAGCACTGCTGTCCTCCGTATGATCGACGGCCAGACAGACCGTGGCCTTCTTGGCCAGCGGCGACTGGCTGCTGGTGATGGCGATCACGTCGGCGCCGGCATTGCGCGCCGATTCAACCGCTTCAACCAGCTCCGGCAGCTTGCCGGAATTGGAGATTGCAATCACCACGTCGCCCGGCTTCAGCAGTTCTGACGCCAGTTTGAACAGGTGCGAGTCGCCATAAGCAGCGGTCGGGATGCGGAAGCGGAAGAACTTGTGCTGGCCGTCCAGCGCCACCACGCGCGAATTGCCCATGGCGTAGAACTCGACCTTCTTGGCCTTGGCCAGCAGCTCGATCGCGCGGTCCAGCGAATGCACGTCCATCTGGTCGCGGAATTTCAGGATCGCGGAGACAGTATTGTCGATTACCTTGGCGCTCAGGTCGTGCGTGCTGTCCGATACGCGCACCTGGCTATGGCGCACAGGGATGGCGCCGGTCAGGCTGGAAGCGAACTTCAGCTTGAAATCGGCCAAGCCCTGGAAACCGAGCGAGCGGCAGAAACGGATCACCGTCGGCTGCGATACTTCCGCCAGGCGCGCAATATCGGCAATCGGCTCGTTCAGGACCAGGCGCGGTTGCTCGATCACCAGCTGCGCCACACGCTGCTCGGCGGGAGTCAGCTCCGATTTCAGCGTCTGCACGCGCTCCATCAGCGTATTGGCGCCCGTGCGGCCGCGCAGGTGCTCGGACAGGATCGAGGCCACGCCGTAGAAGGCGGGATACGGCGTAGTAATCACGTACGTCGGGATCTCGGCCAGGTAGGACGAGAAGCGGCCCTTGGCTTCAAAACGGCTGCGGAACGGCGATTCCTTGAACCACTCGCCCATGCGCGGGACGATGCCGCCGCCAATGAAGATGCCGCCGAAGGAACCCAGCGTCACCGCCAGGTTGGCCGCAGCGCCACCCAGCATGGCGCAGAAGCATTCCAGCACTTCGATGCACAGGGCGTTCTTGTCTTTCAGTGCGCCGGCGATGATTTGCTGCGAGGTCAGGTCGCGCACATTCAGGCCATTGCGGCGCGCCAGGGCGCGGTAGATGATTTCCATGCCCGGGCCGGAGATCAGGCGTTCGTTCGACACGTGCGGCCAGGTCTGCCAAGCGTATTGCAGGATCGCGTATTCGCGCTCATCGGCCGGCGCAAAGTTGGTGTGGCCGCCTTCGGAACCCAGTGTCACGAAACCGTCGGTGGTTGGAATCACGCCCGAGCAGCCCAGGCCAGTGCCCGGGCCGAGCACGCCGATCACCGAGTTCTGCGCCGGGGAGCCGCCGCCGACCTGCATCAGGTCTTCCGCCTTGAAGCCCGGGATGGCCATGGCCAGCGCGGTGAAGTCGTTCACCACCAGCAGGGTATGCAGGCCCAGTTCGCGCCGCACTTCGTCGGTGGAGAACTGCCAGTCGCGGTTGGTCATGCGGATGTAGTCGCCATGCACCGGATTGGCCAGCGCCAGCGCGCCGTGATTGAGGTTGACGTCTCCGTGGTCCGCCAGATAGCTGCGCAGCAGTGGAACGATGCCGGTGAAGTCGTCGCATTGCAGCACGCGCACCGCCTGGAACTCGCCGGGGGCGGTTTGCAGCGCCAGGCGCGCGTGGGTGGCGCCGATGTCAGCCAGCAGGCGGGGGCCGTCCGCAAAAGCGGATCGGTTAGCTTTTGGGTCTGCCTCTATCTGTTTCATTGTCTT
>Ga0055530_10002416_pt1 | contig 12092 bp, 9 predicted proteins | sample Araplavi_mTSA_r2_FD_55009 | JGI IMG/M metagenome (GOLD analysis project Ga0055530, IMG submission 55009) | Arabidopsis root microbial communities from North Carolina, USA - plate scrape MF_Cvi_mTSA_r2 | ecosystem: Host-associated > Plants > Roots > Endosphere | place: USA: North Carolina... | reverse complement strand
ATCTTCCTTTCCTGGGAGGGGGCTTACCGCATGTCTACCGGGCAGGTGCCCTATAAGGACTTCGGCCTGCCGCTGGGATATGGGTACTGGATCGTCCCTTCGATATTCTTCCGGCTTTTTGGTCCCCAGCTTATTACGCTGGTAAAGGCGCAGGTGTTTATCAATATTATAGCCGGATTTTCGTTCAGGCATATACTGAAGCGCCTGGAGCTGGTCCCGGCTATCAGGACACTGTCTGTGCTGGTGTTCGTGCTGTCTTATTCGTTCTTTAATTTCTGGCCCTGGTATAATCATACGGTGATCGTGTATGAGCTGGCCGGACTGGCATTCCTGTTCCAGTATCTTAGCGGTCCGCAAACCAGGCTGCGCCTTTTATGGCTGCTGCCAGCGGCCCTGTTTGTCTTCCTGTCTATCTTCACCAAACAGGATGGCGGCGGTCTGGCGCTGTTGTTATGCCTGGCCCTCTTATTATATAATAGCATACACGAAAAAAGCTGGCTTGGTATCCCTGCCTTCCTGGGCTTCCTGGTGGTAGTGGCAGCGGTCTTCATCCTGCCATTGAGCGGATATGGCTTTTCCTACTGGTTCAATCACGGGCAGCCGCCGCATAGTTCCCGTTTGGCTGTCAGCGATTTTGCAGGGGAGATCCTGGGCGGCTCTCAATGGATCAAGTTCTATGTGGTATTGATGGTGTTGAGCCTGACGCCGGCCCTGCGGAACTTTAAGGCTTTCTGGGAAAACAAGCGGGGCATGCTCTTTACCCTGCTCACCCTGGGTATCCTGACGGAAGCAGCCCTTTTCCAGGTAACCAGCTATACGCCGCCGGATAATAATATCTTCTTCCACAGTTTCGCCTTTGCCTTTTTGTGCGCACAGTTCAGTTCCATCCAGCAGATAGACCTGGGCCGCCCCAGGGTGTTTATGGGCGCCGCGCTGCTGGTGCTCTTATGGTGGTCTGGCGTATTCTGGAAATATATCGACCGCGTTTTTGCCCGGGGGTTCCCATCTTCCGAGGTGGCGGCCGTACCGGGAGCAGAGAACGTAGTGTCGCGTAATAACTATATGCTGACCACTGATACCGGGGTGATTGTGCCTACTTCCGAATGGGTGTTCAGCCGGCTGCCGGAGTTTAAGAAGATCTATATGCCGGCTTCCACCGTAGAAGGGATTGAACGCGTGCTGCAGCTGCCTGTTGTAAAAGAAAAGAAGGATAGTATTAAAGTGCTGAACATGACTGAGTTGACACCTTTGGCGCATGCCATGCCTTTCCGGCTGGAAACGGGCCAGGATTATCCCCTGTGGTACCACCTGGGGGTGGGGATGTTTAACCGGCAGCTGGAAGCCTTTACCCAAAAGGTAAGGGGGCATCATTACGACCTTGTATTATATGAATATGCGCCCGGGTTGAATAATTTCTTTCCCTTTGCCCTCCGTAAGGAGCTGCAGCAGCATTATCGCCTGGCCGCTACATTCCTGGCGCCACGCCAGCCAACGACCGCAACGATCGAAGTATATATAAAACCGTAAAAAAATTTTAACAAGTACCCAACCTTTCAGGGAAAGTGGTCTGTCTTCATAAGACAGACGAACTTTTTAAACAATCAAAATTAAGTAAGCTGCCACCGAAGGTATCTGAACATACAGAGCTTTACGATAATGGACGCGACAGCCTGGACCGGATACTGGAAGGCTGCCGCAGGAACGACCGTTTGAGCCAGGAAAAGCTCTATAACATGTTCTTTGACCGGCAGCTGTCGATGATCAGNAGGTACACCAGTGACAGGGATAAGGCGGTGGATATCCTCAACAACGGTTTTTTGAGGGCATTTAAGAAAATAGGGGACTATAGCCATACAGGGAGCTTTGAGGGATGGTTGCGCAGGATCATGATACATGCCATTGCCGACTATTTCAGGAGCGCACAGGCGCAAATGAAGGAGCAAATTGTAGGAGAGATCCCTGAATATTCACTCTATACCGATGATAATAACCAGCTGGAATACAAGGAACTGTTGCTGGTGCTGCAACAATTGCCACCCACTACAAGGGTGGTGATCAACCTTTTTATTATTGAAGGTTATGCGCATAAGGAAATTGCCTCACTGCTGAATATCAGCACGGGTACTTCCAAATGGCATGTTTCAGAAGGCAAACGGATATTGAAGGAGCAACTATTGGCACAGCGGTCTTTAGATAATAATAAGCCCGTATGAACGAATGGATGACAAGCACTCACATATTGAAGATTGGCTGAGAAAGGCCGCTGAACAGCAAGCCGCACCGGAAGATGCTGGTGGGGAGCTGAAGCGCCAGTCCTGGTCAAAAATGGCAGCCCTGCTGGATGAGGATGAAGCCGGCAAGCCTGAACCTCAGTCTAAGCCGCGCGTTTTNCGCATGCGGTTTAACTGGGCTGCCATTATCATTCCCTTCGTTGCCACGGCGGCGGTGTTTGCTGCTACCGTGTGGGTGGTGCCGCATTTCTCAAAGAAGACGCCAACGATAGGAAAACCATCCAACGCTAAAGAACATCCGCAACAGAGAAACAAACAAACGCAGACGCAGGAAGTACTGAATAATAATAACCTGCCTGGNGACAGTACATTAATTAATATAAATGGCAGCATACCGCAGCCAATGCCTTCGCCTGCAGACAGCATCACCGGCTTTGCAGGTACCATTGCAGGAGCACCGGATGCAGGAGGCGTACCCTCACAAATTGAACCAGCTTTACCATTACCGGAAAACAGGCGTGGCAGCGCTGCCAATAATAATGCAGCAGCGGCAGCAGCAGGAGATAAGACAAACAATACGAATGCCGCGGGGGCCACTACGGTTATTGGTCCTACGACTGCCAATACGGGAAGCAATAATAAAACCACAGGTAATAGCGCCGGCAATAGGCCAGGGGCTGCCGGGCCCCCGGTTGCTAAGGGGAGCAAAGCTGCTGCGGCAGGAGCGAAAGAGAAAACGAAAGACAACACAACTACTCCCGCGCCTGCAAGTAGCAATACTTCAACACCTGCTGCGGGGAATAAGAAAAACGCACCTCATAATAAAGTAGATAAAACAGTAACATCCGGTATCGCAAATGATAATGAGCGGGTTGCAGATGAACAAACTGTAACGGATAAACGTTTTTCATCCGGCACAAGCGGTAAAGCCGGCAACACAGCCGATGCAGCTACTATGCTATATCCCGTTCGTACCAGGAACGTATTTGCGTTACAGTTACCCTCCCTGTCAGATGGCAGCCGTGATGCACGGGTGCCTGCATCCACATCTGGTGGCAGCGGGCTAAGCCTGGGTGCATCCGATAGCCGCTGGGGCCTGCAGTTAGGTTTACTGTCGCCCCTGAGCAGTGCCTTGGGCATACGGGCAGGCGTATTGTATATATTCCCGCTGGGCAACAACTGGTTCCTGCAGCCACAGCTCAGCGCCAGTTATCTCACCGGCTACGACAANGCTTTCACGCATGTGGCCATCAGCAAACAATACAGTGATACTTCCGTCGGCGGCGCACANGATCGTTANCANGTTGATACCACCCGCACTCCCTATACCTTTAAACGCGCCTTTGCCGGGTCTGCCGGTATTAATGTTGGCTATCACCGGAATAAACTGGCGGTGAGCACCGGCCTGGTATACAGCATGGCCATGGCTTCCGGTAAGCGGGACAGTGCACATGTAAGTTCCGGCATTGTACGTGATACAACGGTTAACCCGGCGCAGTTCACTGATCCTGCATTCAGTCCGGGCAGATTGCCGGGTAAGAGTCAGCTNAGCTGGAATTTTGATCTTTCCTGGTATGTAACGCCGCGTATACAGGCAGGCTTCAATTACCGGGTAGTGCTGTGGCGTTCTGCCGGCGACAAAGGTTTCCAGGCGCCGCTGCAAAGGATCCAGGACAACAGTCTGCTGGAGCTGTATATACGTATACCCATCGGTAAAAAATAACATCTTTTATTACCCAACCTTTTTTGCTGCTGTNCCTGTCTTAATTGGTGTATAAACCATATTTTGTATGCACAAACTTCATGTCTTTGTAATGTTGGTTGGCGCGTTCATTGTCGGGAACACGGCATGCCAGAAAGAGGATTCCATTAAGGCGGAAGAAAAGCTGAAAGCTTTGAAGGCTGCTGCATTTGGCGACAGCACCGGGCACGATACTCTCCCGCCATGCGATACCTTTCCTCATGACACTTTCCCGCATGATACTTTTCCACACGACACTTTCCCATGGCCACCACATGATACGCTGCCACACGACACGTTTCCCTGGCCTCCGCACGATACGCTTCCACATGATACCTTTCCATGGCCGGATAGCCTTCGTCGCAGGCATTCATGAATTTAGGCTTCAGGCCTTTGGTAGTTTTCAATTAATATTTTGATTGTTTAGAATTTAGGACAACGGCCTTTGCATTCCTGTTAAGGCCTGATTATTAATCTTTATTTTTTTATCCTTTAAGAATTGGCTTTAGTCCACAGTTGAGCTATGAGTTTAAAATTGTCAGTAATCGTTCCGGCATATAACGAAGCAACATTTATCTACAAGATCCTGTTACGCATACACGAAGTAAAGCTGCTGCACAACATGCAGCAGGAAATAGTAGTGGTAGATGATCATTCTACCGATGATACAGGGGCAGAGGTGCAGCTGTTCCGGGAGCATTATCCGGCGGCACAGCTGCATTATGTACGTCATGATTTTAACCGCGGAAAAGGAGCGGCGCTGCGTACCGGCATTAATGCCGCCAGCGGTGATTTTATTGTGATACAGGATGCGGACCTGGAATACGATCCGGAAGAGTTTAACCTGCTGCTGGCGCCAGCCCTGGCAGGGCAGGCCGATGTGGTATATGGCAGCCGTTTCAGGGGGCACCAGCCGCATCGTATCCTGTTCTTCTGGCATACCATCGGGAACAAGTTCCTGACCTTCGTTTCCAATATGTGCACCAACCTTAACCTTACGGATATGGAAACCTGCTACAAACTGTTCAGCAGCAAGGTGATCAAAGGCGTGCAGCTGAAAGAGAACCGCTTTGGTTTTGAACCGGAGGTAACGGCTAAGATCAGCCGCATACCTGGTATCCGTATTTACGAAGTAGGGATCTCCTATTACGGCCGTACGTACCGGGAGGGAAAGAAGATCAACTATAAAGACGGCTTCCGGGCTATCTACTGCATCCTGAAATATAATCTGTTTAAAAGGGCATCATAAGCGTTACATGTTTTTCCTGTTACTGAAATTTTTCTACATCTTTTTGTTGTCAATACCTTACGGCGTCAGCGCTTTTGCCTGCTGGTACAGGTATGCCTGCCGCCAGGCAGGGGGTGTGTATTCCTTTCCCCTGGTAACACTGAGTGGCCTGATGATCAGCGGCGTGATCGCGTCCTGGCTGTCGCTCCTGATGCAGCTGTCTGCCCTGGCCAATGTGCTGGTACTGGCAGGGGCTCTTTTACTTGGTGGACTACAGGGCCGCACTATTTACAGNGTGGTAAAACGCTGGCGGCAGCAAATGCGGTATCANCCGGTGATCATAAAAGCGGCTTTTCTGTGGCTGCTGGTGTTTGCNCTTTATCTTTCATCGCGGCAGTCACTGGCTTATGATGAGGGCCTGTACTACATCCAGTTCATCAAATGGATACAGCAGTATCCGGTGGTACCCGGACTGGCCAACCTGCATGAACGCTTTGGTTTCAATTCACATTGGCATGTGATCAGCGCTTTGTTCAACTGGTCTTTTATTACCGGGCAAGCGGTTAACCAGCTGAATGGCCTGTTATACCTGCTGGTGGCGACCTACCTGCTATCTGCCTTAGCCGCTGCACCCCGCGATATCAGCTGGTGGATGAAAGCGGGCCTGTTGCTGGGCATGCACCTGCCCATAGTGCTGGTATACAACATGACGGCGCCTGCAGCAGATATGGCCGTGTTCTATCTTTGCGCATTGCTGCTGGTATTGTGGATGGAAGCCATTGCCGACAGTAAGGGAGAACCGGGTGAAGGGGACCGTTTCTTCATTTTCCTGTGTGCGGTATTCCTGGTAACGGTAAAGGTATCCGCTGTTACTATTCTGCTGTTNCCCGCCTGGNTGGGAATACGCAGCATACGCAGGGGCGCCTGGCGCCAGGTGCTTATCCAGGTATTGCTGTCTACCTTGATACTTGTGCCCTGGTTTGCCCGGAATGTGATCCTCAGCGGTTACCTGGTATATCCTTTTGAAAAGATAGATCTCTTCTCATTTGACTGGAAATGCCCTGCGGCGGGTGTCACAAAAGTGCGGGAAATCATTAAGATATGGGCTTACTACCTGGTGAGGGACCCGGCTGCACTGACGGCAGGTTCCTTCCAGGAACGGGTACGTATCTGGTTCCTGCATAACCTGCGCATATACGATCAATGTATGCTGCTGGCGATGATCGTTTTGCCATTCGCGTTATGGTGGAGAAGGAAGGTATTACCCCGTGGCTTGGTTTATTGGGTGCTCTTTCTTTATGCCGGTGTTGGNTTCTGGTTCTTGTCGGCGCCTGATCCGAGGTTTGCATATGGTTTCCTGGTGCCAGCCTGCATATTGCTAGGCTANCTGCTATTGATGAACATCCGTTCNTTTAGCTATATACAGCTGATGATCGTGCTGGGGCTGGNNGGTATGCAGGGTGCTACGCTGCTGTTGTACGGACACCTGCACCGGCAGTTCCTNCAGATGGGCGCNGTTGAGCCGGTGGCGGGTAATGGCTGGTGTATGCCGGTGTCCTATTTTGAAAAGAAGGTGGTTCGGCATACGGCTCCGTTTATTTATTATACACCAGATCAGTCGGATCGTTGCTGGGATGCGCCTTTGCCTTGTACATGGCAGTTACCGGAAGGAGTGGAGTTGAGAGGGGAGACCTTAAAGGAAGGGTTTAGGGTAAGGCAATAATTGTTTGAAAGCCTGATTGTTTGGTTCGTCATTGCGAGGAGCCACCAGGGCCTGGCGCGTGGGGCGACGAAGCAATCTCTTAGCACAATCTTCGCGGAGATTATGCACGAGATTGCGTCAGGAGATTGCTTCGTCGCCCCGCGCACAAGAGGCTTTACTGCTCCTCGCAATGACGGCATCATCAAGCATGCTTCCTTCATCGCTCCTCCAATGACGTTGGCTGAAGACCCTTATTCTCCCGACATCACACTTGTATAGATCTCATCAAATGACTTCCCTTTATCTTCCGGCCAGCGCTCAGAGAATTTGATCTCTACATTTTTCAGCAATTGAATGCAAAGCAGGATGCCGTCCCGTCCCATATCATGGAACAGCATATTTACCAATTGGGTAAGGCGTTTAAAACTGGCCTGTAATACTTTCTCACCTTTGGCNGTGATCTTTACGCGTTTGGAGCGGCGGTCTGCAGGGTCGGCCAGTTCTGTAATGAAGCCGTTGTCCCGCAGGCGGTTCAGCAGGTCTGTACCGGTAGACATTTCGTAGATAGTGGCATAGATAACCTCTGATTTACGCGGCTCTTTCAGCTGCAGGATGGTGTTCAGCAGGGCAAACTCCTCAAACTGGCTAATGCCCGTGCCCTCCAGGGCCATGCGCCCGTACAGCTGGTGCAGGCGTACAATGCGGCCCATGATCTTAGCCAGCAGGGCTTCGGGCTTTTTNGGCTGCAGTCCGCCGGTCAGTTCCTTTGGCAGAACAGGATCTTCCTGTTGCTGTTGAGAAAGATAAAAGCGGCAAAAATCTGCGATACTACTGTCGGGATGTTTTTCTTCGAAAGCGCCCCAGGCGTTCACCAACGCTACTGTTTTATTCATATTACTACGGATATAGAGCAAAATAATAAAAAATGTTACAATTCCCTTGGTTATTACAACGAAGTTGTACTATATTTGNAACAGTTACTTCGGATACGTATTAAATATACGCTGTTTTACCTGCACACACTTCTTACACTTTTGCTATTGCATTAGCTGGCGTACTGACCACTAAAAGCATCAGATCATGGACCATCCGTCTATTCACTTCTTCCGGGAGGCAAGGCTGTTCATTCACACGCCGGGCATCATACATCTGGGTATTGTGCAATTACTGGTTCGTTTGCTGCTGAAAAAAGGGCGTTTGTAAGAATTAAAATTCAACATATGGGTACCATTAATCTATTCCCGTTCTCGCTTGTACTGCACATTACCGGGGTGGCCTTGCTTACTGCCGGTGTACTGGGTAGCTATGTCACTTTAAAACAGCTCTGGAAATATTATCCGGAAGATGCACGCCAGGCTGCTGCCGTGTTCAAAACATCACAGGCCTATAATGTCTTTTTTGCCATTGGCGGCGCCCTGATCCTGGTCAGCGGCTTCCTGTTACTGAGGGTCTACCAGTTTACCATTACCAAACAGCTCTGGTTTGAAGTTAAAATGGGGCTGGTGATCTTTCTGATCCTGAATGCCAGGATTTTCGGAGGGCCGGTGGTTAAAAAACTGCAAGGCCTGTTATCTGGTCAAAGTGGGGTGGCAGATGTATTACAATTGGGTATGCTCAGGCGCAGGTTGAGTATTTTCCATGTTTTACAGTTACTGGCGCTGCTGATCATCTTTGTACTGGCTGTGTATAAATTCCAGTAAGACAGGCGCTGATTGCTGATACAACAAGTGCTTCAAGTAAAAGTTGTACACCTTTATTTGAAGCNCTTGTATCTCATTTGGAATTTCAATTTACTGAGCTTTCCACTCGTTGTTGTTGCGGTTCATATCCGGGAAAGCCTGTGCGGGATCTATCACTACCTGGCTCAGTGCAGAAACAGAAGGATAGCGGAAAGTCCATGTACCGCCGCGCTGCCAGATCTCTGCAGGCAGGTGTACCGTATCTGTTTTGCCGCTGCTTTCTTTCACAGCCACTATTGCCGGCATTACCATTTGATCCAGGTTCTCTATGGTGATCAGTGCACCTTTTGCAGGATCATTGTCAGTATACTTCACTTCTTTTACCGACTGATCCAGTTTCCAGGTGTTCAGGAACCAGCCGCGCCAGAACCAGCTCAGGTCTTCACCACCCACATTTTCCATGGTGCGGAAGAAGTCCCAGGGCGTGGGGTGTTTAAATGCCCAGCGGTGTACATAGGCCCTGAATGCCTCATCAAATCTTTCCGGGCCCAGTATATGATCGCGCAAAAGCATTAAGCCCAGGCCGGGTTTAAGATAGCCGAGGTTGGCTAATTGGCGGGCCTGTATCACATCCGGTGTGTTCATAATGCCTTCTGATCCGGGTCCAAACAGGTTGGTAGCTATTCTGCCACCGCTTAAAGGCCTGTAATATTCCCCTTTATTAAATGCTTTGGTATTGAGCTGGTTAATGAAAGTGTTGAAGCCTTCATCCATCCATGCATACTTCCGTTCATTGGAACCTACGATCATGGGGAACCAGTTATGACCAAACTCGTGATCAGTAACGCCCCATAATCCGCTGCCGCCGCTTCTGGCAGAGCAGAACACGATACCGGGATATTCCATACCGCTGACGATGCCTGCTACATTGGTAGCTACGGGATAGGTGAATTCAAACCATTTTTCAGAATAGAGCTCAATGGCGTTCTTCACATACTCAGTAGAGCGTCCCCAGGCATTTTGTCCTGCGCTTTCTACGGGGTATACGGATTGCGCCAGGGCTTTTTTACCGCCGGGCAGGTTAATACGGGCGGCGTCCCAGATAAATGCATGAGAAGCGGCCCAGGCTACATCGCGTGTATTCTTGCAGCTGAAGCGCCAGGTAAGTTGTCCGTTGCGTGCATCCGTACGCGTGATGATCTCTGTACTGTCGCGGATGGTCACGGTACGATCGCTTACACGGGCGCGTTCGAGCCGGCTGATCTGATCGGCCGTTAAGACCTGTGCAGGGTTCAGCAGCTCGCCGGAGCCGGTGATGATCATCCCGGCAGGTGCAGTAACGTTGTAACTGATATTGCCATAATCCAGGTAGAACTCAGCTGCGCCCAGGTAAGGAGCGGTGTTCCAGCCCAGCACATCATCGTATACCGACATCCGGGGATACCATTGCGCTATTTCATAGATCCAGCCATAGCGGGTGGGCAGTCTGCCCAAACGGTCGGTACCATACTGGGGGACATCAAAAGCATAGTTCAGTTTCACCTGCACAGTTCCGCCATTGGCTTTCAATGCCTGTGGCAGTTCCAGTTTCATACGGGTATCGTTTACCCGGTATTGTGCTTCACGGCTTTTGCCTCCCTGTGTAATGCTTACCCCGCTGATCTCGAATCCCTGGGTCTCGCTGCGGTTGTTGAAGCGGCCGCCTGTTACTACAGCAGTGGCCACTGCGCGGGANTCTGCCCGGTAAATGTTCTGATCCAGCTGCAGCCATAAGAAAGGAAGCGCATCCGGACTGTTATTCGTATAGGTGATCAGCACTGATCCGCTGATGCGGTGCCGGTTGGTATCCAATGTTACGTTGATGGTATAATCCGCCCGGTTCTGCCAGTATTTAGGCCCGGGCGCTCCGCCGGCACTGCGATACTCATTGCCGTTCTGCGTATAGAAGATTGGATGGAAAGCAGCATGCTGGTCATATCCGCCGGGCGTTTGCGCCTTTGCAGTTTGCAGGCAGCTGATCAATGTGCAGGAAACGAGTAGTATGAAATGGTTGATTCTCATAAAACAGGATGGTCTTAACGGTGATGTTACGTGAAAGGAAGATAGAGATGAATTATGACTTATTCAATAGTTTATGCTTCCTGGTGGGCAGGCCCTTCAGCCGGCCGGTTGATGAACCGGGAATGGAAAACAAAAGTAACGAGCAATCCCAGCAGGCAACCGGCCAGTACGGCTATTACCCTTTCCAGCGCCGTATCCCAGATGTGCTTACCGGCTTCATGCAGCGTAACAATAATGGTGGCCGCCAGTGCCGAACGGGTAGAAAGGTCCAGCTTTAGGAGGGTACACACCACCACCGTGATGGCGATACCTCCGCTTACCATTACTATCGGCGAGGGATGTACGAACAGCATCAGCGCGCCCGCCCCGGCGCCTACCAGGTTGGCCTTAATACGGCTCATGGCCAGCGATACGGCATCCGAACCATCCGGGGAGAGCACCAGCATTACAGAGATCAGGCACCAGATATAATCACGATAATTCAGCAAATGAGCGATCAGGAATACCAGCAGGGCGCCGGCAACACATTTAGCTATATACACCAGCGTTCTTTTAACAGGAAAGGTTGTCATGGGCTGTAAATTACAAATAATCGTTCAGCGGTTTGGCGGAGCCGTCACCTGCCCGTATATTTATAACACAAAAATTCTCCCTTCATGCGTGCCCCGCTGTTATTCCTCCTTTGTTGCCTGTGTTGTGCTTCTCAGATCTCATGCGCCCAGGAGCCTGCCANTGAAAAGATCGGTCAGCTGCTCGACAAATATGCCGCTTACGACCAGCTCAACGGCGCCGTACTGGTGGCTCACGAAGGAAAGGTGATATTCAAAAAGGGATATGGTTACGCTAATTTTGAATGGGATANTCCCAATACACCTGATACCAGGTTCCGCCTGGCATCGGTGACCAAACAGTTCACTGCCATGCTGATCCTGCAGCTGTCTGAAAAAGGAAAGCTACAGCTGGATGGAAAGGTGTCTGACTACCTGCCGGATTATCCCAAAGCCAATGGCAGCCGTATTACTATCTATCATTTGCTTACGCATAGCTCCGGCGTACCGAACTATACGAGCTTGCCGGATTTTTTTCAACGGCATGCCCGCAACCCGTATTCCCCTAAAGATTTTATACCTGTTTTCTCTGAGCTGCCCCTGGAGTTTGAGCCGGGCAGTACTTTCAAGTATTCCAACTCCGGCTATTTCATACTGGGGGCTATCATAGAGCAGATAACAGGGATGTCTTATGCCAAGGCCCTGCAGGAGTATATCTTTAAGCCCCTGCATATGGACCAGAGCGGTTACGACCTGTCTGCACCGATCATTAAAAAGCGCGCGGCCGGNTACCGCAAAACAATTGATGGTTATGCAAACGCCCCTTATCTTGATATGAGCCTGCCTTTTGCCGCCGGGGCTTTGTATTCTACCGTAGAAGACCTCTACCTGTGGGACCAGGG
>Ga0055530_10002409_pt1 | contig 12100 bp, 5 predicted proteins | sample Araplavi_mTSA_r2_FD_55009 | JGI IMG/M metagenome (GOLD analysis project Ga0055530, IMG submission 55009) | Arabidopsis root microbial communities from North Carolina, USA - plate scrape MF_Cvi_mTSA_r2 | ecosystem: Host-associated > Plants > Roots > Endosphere | place: USA: North Carolina... | reverse complement strand
CAGCGCGCGATCGACCACATCCTGGTGGGCGATGGGCTCAAGACGTCGAATGCGCGTGCGCGGCCCGCGGCGGCTTCGGACCATCTGGCGCTCTCGATCGANCTGCACGTGCCTGACGGGGCGTTGCGGTAAGGACGTTGCGCTGATTCCGCNGGCCGATCAACGCTCAATGTGATCGAATGCTTNTGTAGCCGGGGTATGCGAAGCGCACCCGGGCTACAGGAGCGAAATCAAAAAAAGAAACGGCCGGAGGCGAACCCCNGGCCGTTCTTCGTTTCGACTTCGGCTNCNTTCGGATTCCACGTTCGACTTCAACGACGGGCCAACCGCAACGCGATCAGCCCATCGCCTACATCAGAAGCGGTAATCCGCGCTGACGTACCAGAACGCGCCCGGCAGGTCGTACGTGCCCGCGTCGTAGCCGTTTAGCGAGCAGGTCAGGCAGACCGGCGGCTCCTTGCCGAAGACGTTGTTCACGCCAACCGTGAGCTTCAGGTTCTCCACGCCCGCATTGGTCCAGTTGAACTGGACGTCGTGGTACGTGGTGGAACCCAGCGTGTTGGTTTCCACGTCGCCCATGCAGCCCGGCGCGTTGGACACCGGGACGTTCGAGCACAGCTCGTCGACCGACGAGATGTAGCGGATCGTCCAGCCCACGTTGAAGTCATGCAGCGTCCAGTTGGTCTGGATGTTGGTCTGCCATTCCGGGATCGCGCTGTCGTTGACCTCGATGCCGACCTCGCGCTGCGAGCGGTTTCCGTCGACGTCCACGGCCTCGTAGTCGTTGACGAAGGTCGACTGCAGCGACGCGCTCAGACGGCCCCAGCTCCAATCCGGACCGGCCCAGTTGACCTTGAAGTCGGCGCCGTCGGTCTTGATGCGGCCCAGGTTGTCGAGGAAGTTCTCCGGCGGATTGAGGTTGCCGCCGGCGCCGCGCGTGAACGGCGTGCAGTTGACCGAACCCACGCCGCCTTCGCGAAGGCAGGTTTCCAGCAGCGCCTGGATGTCGCGCGCCTGGATCGCATCGTCGATCTTGTGGTGGTAGTAGCTCACCTCGAAATCGAGACGTTCCGCCCACGACTGGCCCGTCGCCCAGCTCGGCGCGTACACCACGCCGAAGGTGTAGCTGTCGGACTCTTCCGGCTGCAGATCCGGGTTACCACCGGTGAAGGTGGTGATCTGCGTGTTGGCCTGTTCGAAGTTCGGCGGTGCGCCCTGCGCCGCGCAGCCCGCCGCGAACGACGGATCGGCCGGGCCCGGGCTGCCGGTGGAGCCGCAGGGGTCGACCAGCGTCGCGCCGAACTGCGTCAGGCCGTACAGCTCGCCCAGGTTCGGTGCGCGGAAGCCCTGCGAGTACGTACCGCGGACCACGACGTCCTCGATCGGCTGCCAGCGGAAGCCGGCCTTGCCGGTCGTCGTGCTGCCGAAGGTGGAGTAGTCGGAATAACGGATCGCCGCGAGCAGGTCCAGGGTCGACAGCACCGGGAACTGGAACTCGGCGTACAGCTCGTCCACGTCGTACGAAGCGGACACGGGCGCGGCGAAGGAGTCCTGCGACTCGCCGCTCTGGCGCAGCGGATCGGGGTTGAAGTCGCCGCGGTAGCGACGATGTTCGACGCCCGTCGCGAAGCCGGCGGTGCGATCGCCGATGTTGAACATGTCGCCGGTGACGTTCGCCGACCACAGGTCGAGCTTCTGCTGCGAGGAGTCGATCTGGCGCGTGCGGATGTAGTTGATCATGTCCTGCGTCATCGGACGGCCCTGGCCGCCGAAGATGTCCAGCGGGACGCAACCGGCGACCTGCGCGCACACCGCCGGATCGCCCAGCGCGAGCTTGAGCTTGGCGACGTTGTAGCCGTTGAGGAATTCCTGCGTCGCCTTGTTATCGGCGTAGGCGTAGTTCAGGTCCCAGCCGAAGCTGTGCGTGCCCAGCGTGAACGTGCCGTCCAGGCCGGTGTTGAAGTACAGCGTGTCCACGTCCTGGTTGAAGATGCGCGGACCGACTTCCACCGGACGACGCGTCGCCACGAGGAAGTTGGAGTTCGCATCGAGCGTGTAACCGAACGGGTTGTACGGATTGGCCGCATCGATGCTGATGGTGTCGGCGATGCCGCCGGTGCCCGCGCCCGGGCCGACGAAGATCGGTTCCGGTGCCGCCTGGTTGGTCGAGGTGCGGTTGTTGTACAGGCCCTTGACGTGCAGTCGGGTGCTGTCGTTGATGTCGTANTAGACGCTGGCGAAGATCGACTTGCGCTTCTGCGGCGTCAGCAGCAGGTTGTAGGGCGCGAAGTTGAAGCGGTCGCTGCCGTCNAACGANTTGTACGTGCCACCGTTGGGGTTGTTCGGATCGAACACCGGCGTGGTGGTGCCATTGTTGAGCGTGATGTCGTACCAGTTCTCGGTATCGGCATCGCAACCGCCGACGCCGGTGGTGGGACGGGTCGGATCGCAGAAGAAGAAACGGCCCTGCGGAATGCCCGAGCTGCCGCCGCGCACGCCGGTGCCCGGCGTCGGATAACGCGACTGCTCCCACGAACCGGAGCTGATTTCCTGCTGCTCGAAGTAGCTGGCGGTGAACACGGCCGACCAGCGCTCGCCATTGCCGCCAACCGTCAGGCTGGCTTCGGTGGTGTCGCCGCCGTCTTCGTACTCGCCGTAATAGGCGTGCACTTCGGCGCCGTCGAACTGGCGGCGGGTGATGATGTTGATCACGCCGGCGATGGCGTCGGAGCCGTAGATCGCCGAAGCGCCGTCTTCCAGCACTTCGACGCGTTCGACGATGGCCAGCGGGATCGTGTTGAGGTCCGCGCTGCCGCTCACGCCCGAGGCGGAGGACTCGTTGACCCAACGCACGCCGTCCACCAGCACGAGCGTGCGCTGCGAACCGAGGTTGCGCAGGTCGACCTGCGCCGAACCCGCGCCGATGCCGCCGCCGTCCGGCGGATAACCGAAGTTGCCGGAGGAATTGAACTTGGCGTTGAGCGCCTTGCCGCTGGAGGTCATCTGCTGGAGCAGATCGCCCACGGTCTGGAGGCCGGTCTGGTCGATCTTGGCTTTATCCAGCACGAACACCGGCTGGGCCGTAACCGCGTTGGTCTGCTTGATGCGCGAACCCGTCACCGTGATGGTGTCGAGCGTGGTGGCCGAGCCCTGCGGGGCCGGCGTGTCCTGCGCGGCCGCGAGGCCCGGCAGGGACAACAACAAGGACAACTGGATCGCTCGCGTGAGCGACTGGCGACGCATGGCTTTCATTACTCTCTCCCTCGAATGAATGAACAGCAGCAACGGCCGCCTCCCCTGCCCGGGCGGCACCCCAAAGTTGTAAACAATTCGTGAATCCGCCACAAGCGGCAAAGAGTCAGTCAACTTTCGGCACAGTGGCGGACATCTATGCCCTGGGCGGCGACCGGTTTGCCCCCCTTTGGCCGGACCTGGTCCTGAATCAGCCATGCGGCGGGAGCGAGGCTTGGGCGTTCCGGGGCGCCACGGAGCGCCGCTCCTTCGAAGAAGAAGGTGGAGTTCGCCCATCGCGGCATCGCCGCCATCGGCCTGCGCTGCGATACATGCGGATCGACGCCTCATGCGTGCGCGGCACGCGCTAATACGCGATGGATACGCCGCGTTTCACGCACCCTTGACATCCCGCACGCACATAAAAAGGGAGATTCAGACCCGTCTGATGGCTGCACTTTCGGGCGACACATAGTCTGCGGTGGAAGCAAGACCTTTCACGACGAGACACCCCATGGGCTCGGGCAAACACTGGCATCGCCACCGGCTCGTCTGGCGGTGTCTGCTCATCCTCACCCTGCTCCTTTCCTGCGTCGCAGGCGCGCAAGCCGCCTCGGCGCGCAGCGTGCTGCCGCGTGCCGCCAGCAGCATCTCGCTGACACCGTCCGAGGAGGCATGGCGACGCGAGCACCCGGTCGTGCAGGTCGGTGTTTTCGCGGGCGATTTCGTGCCGTTCGAGGCCTGGCNCGGCGGCCGGCCGGAAGGCCTGGGNGTCGATTACATGCGCATGGTCGCCGCACGCGCGGGCATGCAACTGGAGTTCCATCCGTATACCGACTGGGACGCGGTGGCNCTGGGCCGTTCCGATCGGCCCGAGCCTTACGACCTGCTGCTGGCGCAACCGGTGATCGCGCAGCGCATGGAGCGTTTCCACATGCTGCGCCCGTACGTTTTCGCGCAGCAGATGATCCTGGTGGCGCGAAAGGGCGACGTGCGCATTCGCGATTCCGACGACCTGGAATCGGCGCGCCTGGTAATCGAACGCAGATTCCTGCTTCCCTCCAGGGCGCTTCAGGAACGCTACCCACGCGCGACGCTCGTCTACGCCGACGACGGCAGGCAGGCGCTGGACATGCTCGCGCGAGGCGAGGCCGACGCATACATCGGCACCACGCTTCCGCGCACGACCGCGCTGGTGCAGCAGCGGCAGGCGGATGACGTCGCGATCCTCGGACCGTTCGGGCTGCCGACGTTCGAACTCGCGCTGGCGGTGCGGCGCGACCACAACGACCTGGCCAGCATCCTGCGCAAGGCCGAGGCGACCATCTCGGACAGCGAACTCACGCAGCTGCGCATGCGCTGGGGCGCGGGAGATCGACCTTCCTCGCTGGCCACCACGCATGCGGTGGGCCTGAGCAAGAGCGAACGCGAGTGGATCGCGAGCCTGCCCGTGCTGCGCGTGGGCTATGAGGTCGACAGGTATCCGTACAGTTTCAGCGCGCGCGAAGGCGGCTTCGATGGCATCGCCGCGAACTACCTCGAACTGTTGCAGCGCAAGCTTGGCCTGCGCGTGGAGCTGGTTCCCGCGACCGACTGGAACAGCCTGCAACGGATGGCGCTGGCGCGTGAGATCGACCTCATCGCGACCGGCAGCTCAGGCGACATCGACGGCAACGAGATGGCGTTCAGCCGGTCATACGAAAGCTTCCCGCAGGTGATCGTCGCGCGTCTGCACGGGCCGGCCATCGCCAGTCCGTCCGATCTCACCGGACGCACGGTCGCCGTGCGCGACGAGCCCGGCGTGCTTGCGTCGCTGCACGCGCTGTTGCCGCAGACGGTGCTGCATCCGGTCGGCGGAAACGAAGCTGGCCTGGCGCTCGTCGACAGTGGCGATGCCGATGCGTACATCGGCACGCTGCCGGCGATCGATGCGTTGATCCGAAACCGCTATGCCGGCGAATTGCGCGTCGTCGGCCCGGCCGGATTNGATACCGAACTNGCCTTNGGCGTGCAGCGCCAGTACCAGGCGCTGATTCCGCTGATCGACCGCGTGCTCGACAACGTGCCGGAGGCCGAGCGCCAGTCGATCCGCGCGCGCTGGCTCACCACCGACTTCGTGTACGGCGTGCCGTGGCGCTGGGTGCTGCTGGCGCTGGCGGCCGTGTTGCTGGTGCTGAGCGCGATCGGCCTCGCCTACGCCCGCCTGCGTCGCGCGTCCAATGCGCAGGCGCGTGCCGAGTCGGCGCTCGCCGCGCAGTTGCAGTTCCAGCAGGCGTTGCTGGAAAACATTCCGTACGCGGTGTTCGTCAAGGATCGCGAAGGCCGCTATATCGCCGTGAACCGCGCGTACGAGGCGATGTTCGGCGTCGCGCGGGAACAACTGATCGGTCACACCGCGACGCAGAGCGCACACGTGCAGGACATCGGCAGCGAGATCCTGGCCGGCGAGGACGAACAGGTGCTCGCGACCGGAACCGGCACNCGCCGCGAACTCACCCTTCCCGTGCGCCCCGGTCGCGACGGCGTGCAGCACGTCATCGTGTGGCGCCATCCGCTCGCGATGTCCGATGGCGGTCCGCCGCGACTGATCGGCACGATCGTCGACGTGACCGAGATCCGCGAAGCCGAAGCCCGCGCGCGCGCCTCGGAACAACGCCTTCAGGACATCACCCAGGCCATGCCGGGCACGGTGTTCCAGTTCCGCGTGTCGGCCGATGGCAANCGCGGTTTCACCTACCTCGCGGGCGACACGCTGGGCCTGCTCGGCCTNTCGGTGGACGAGCTGATGTACGACGCCTACGCGCTGTTCAAGCACCTGCCGCAGGAAGAGCAGCGGAAGGTGTCGCTNGCCGTGAAGACCGCGGTGGANACGCTCANGCCGGTTCCGGCCTTCGACGTCCGCACGCTCAGCGACGGCAAGGTGCGCTGGCTTCGCACCGAGGGTGGTCAGCCACGCCGCCTGCCCGATGGCTCGGTCGAATGGAGCGGGTACTGGGTCGACACCACAGCNCTGCACGAGCAGGCCAAAGCGCTGGGCGAGGCCAAGGCGCAGGCCGAGGCGGCCGGNGCTGCGAAGGGCATTTTCCTGGCCGCGATGAGCCACGAGATCCGCACGCCGATGACCGGCGTACTGGGCTTGATGGAACTGATCGCACAGACGCGGCTGGACGCCGAGCAGTCGAACATGGCGACGATGGCGCGCGATTCGGCGCGTGCGTTGCTGCAGATCCTCGACGACGTCCTGGATTACTCGCGCATCGAATCCGGGCGNCTGGCCATCAGCGANGCGGATTTCGACCTGCGCGAACTGGTCGACAGCGTCGCCGGACTGTTCGGCGTGCGCGCGAAGGAAGGCGGCGTGAACCTGTACTCCATCGTCGACTGGCGATTGGCGACGCGCTTTCGCGGAGATGCGACGCGCATCCGCCAGATCGTCGCCAACCTGCTCAGCAATGCGTTGAAGTTCACCGCGCAGGGGCACGTCGCGCTGCACGTCAGGCTGCTCAATGAAACCGGCCTGGGCCAGCAGCTGCGCATCGAAGTCGCCGACACGGGCATCGGCATCGCACCGGACAACCTCGCCCGCCTGTTCCAGCCTTTTACGCAGGCCGAGGAATCGACCACGCGCCGTTACGGCGGCACCGGGCTGGGACTGTCGATCAGCCGCCGGCTCGCCGAAATGATGGGCGGCAGCCTGCACCTGGAAAGCGAAGTCGCCGTCGGCACGCGCGCGGTGTTCGACCTGTCGCTCGCGGTCGTGCAGCCGCTCCAGGGCAGGCCGGAATTCGAGGGCCGCACGACGGTCGTGTGCGTCGCCGATGAACTGCGCTCGCAGGAAATCTGCAACGGGCTGAGTTCGTTCGGTTTCAGCCTGATCGAAGCGGAGGCCAGCGATCTGGCCGACTTCGAAGCCGACGATATGGACCTGCTGTTCGCCGACCGCGGCGTCGTCATTCCCGCTGCGTTGATGCAGCGCCCGCGTGTCCGCGTCGTGAGCGACGATGTCGTCGCGCCACACGACGGGGAAATCCGGCTTGCGGGCGATCCGCAGACCACTCGTGCGTTGTGCCGCGCCTGCCATGACGCGCTCGGCCTGGCCGACAGCCAGGCGGGAGCGCTCGAAGCCGCGTCGTCACGCATATCGCGCGAAGCGCGCATCCTCGTCGCGGAGGATCATCCGATCAATCGTGCGGTCATCGGCCGCCAGCTGGAAAGCCTGGGCTACGTATTCGCGATGGCGACCAATGGCGAGGAAGCGCTGGCCGAACTCAAGCGCACGCACTACGACCTGCTGCTGACCGACTGCCACATGCCGGTGGTCGACGGTTATGCGCTGACGCGCGCGGTGCGCGCGTCGGAAGCCGGCGCCACGCACCTGCCGATCATCGGCCTGTCGGCCAGTGTGCTGCCGGAGCAGATCCAGCGCTGCCGCGAAGCGGGCATGGACGATTTCCTCGGCAAACCCATCCAGATGGATGCGCTGGCGGCGAAGCTGTCGTCGCTGCTGCTTTCGCCCGCGACGACGGGCGCGCCCTTTGTCGGTGGCGAGCCGGAAGGCCTGGATCGCCTGCGCGCGATGTACGACAGCGAAAGCGACTACCGCCGCATCCTCGGCGATCTGCTCGACATCAGCCGCGTGGAACTGGCGGAACTCGACGAGGCGATCGCAGATGGCGATCCCGCACGGCAACGCGAACTGTTGCATCGCATCGAAGGCGCGCTGGTGCTGGTCGGTGCGCACACCGCGCCGCTGGACGACCAGCCGCGCGACGTGGCACTTCGTCGTGCCGCCATCGTGGCGACGCTGAACAGCATCGAATGCGCGCTGGGGAAGAAGGCGGAGTCGTCCCGCAGCGTCGACGACGCGATCGGTTGATGCGGCCCTCAGCCGCCGATCAACAGGCTGGTGCCCACGAGCACGAGGAATCCCGCGAACACGCGCTTGAGCGTGTCGCCACGCAGGTAATGCGCCAGCCGCGTGCCGTAGGGAGCGGCGAACACCGACGCCGCCGCAACGCCAATCGCCGCAGGCAGGTACACATAACCCACGGCATGGTGCGGCAGGGCGCCCGCGGGCGCGTGCAGCGCGTAACCGACGGCGCTGGCCAGCCCGATCGCGACGCCGCACGCGGACGAAGTTCCCACCGCGCGCACCGGCACCACGCCGCGCCACACCAGCAGCGGCACTGTCATGCTGCCTCCGCCGATGCCGACCACCGCCGACATCGCACCGATACCCACGCCGGCCGCCGTCATCGGCGCGCCGCGCGGCGCGGGCACCTGCGTGTCGCCCACCGCGCGGGTGCCGCCGAAGATCAGCTGCGCCGCCGCGAGGAAGCAGTAGCCGGCGACAATCCAGCGCAGCGCGCCGTCGTCGATGTGCACCGCCAGCGCGCTGCCGAACCAGCCGCCTACCAGCAGCCCCGGCACCATCCACGCGACCGTCGGCCACAGCACGCTGCCGCGCTTCGCATGCGCGCGTGCGGATGCGGCAGCGGTCAGCACGATGCTCGCCAGCGAACTGGCCAGCGCCGCGTGCATCGCGGCGTCCTTCGGTATGCCCATGCCGGGCAACAGCCATGCCAGCGCGGCCACGAGGACCAGGCCGCCGCCCACCCCCAGCAGTCCGGCGAGAACGCCGGCGATCGCGCCAAGACCCAGGAACACGAACAGTGCAAGCAACATGGAAGCTCCAGGCTGAAACCGGATGCGATGGACATCATCGCGATCGAACCAAGCGCGACGGACGCGAGCACGCGGCGCCACGCGAACGACAACACGCTCCACAACACGACCGGCAATTGGAACCGTGCCTGACCATGGCACGCATCATGGAGACGGTCGCTTCACGATGCTGGGCTATAGTCCCGGCAATGGTCCCCCGCCCATTCATCATCGTACTCGCTGCGTGCAGCGTTGCCCTTGCGGCGTCTGCCTGCGCGCAGACGCCCGCGTCCACGCCTGCCGTTGCGATTCCGCCGCTGCCGCGGCCGCTGGCCGATCCGAAACTCGACCGCGTGCGCACCGCGCTGCAGGCCGCTGAATCCGGCCAGTTCAGCGCCGCCCAGTTCAGCGATCTCGCCCAGCATCCGCTTTATGGCTGGATCGAATACGCCTCGCTGCGTCGCGATATCGACAACCTCTCNCCGGACGTCGCCCAGAGCTTCCTGACCCGCAATCGCGGCCAGGCCGTCGCCGATGCGTTCCGCGAGTCGTGGATCTCGGCCGCCGCNCGCCGCCAGGACTGGTCGTCCGTGCTGGCCGCGTGGAGCCCGTCGATCAAGGGCACGGCCCTGCGCTGCAATGAACTGGAAGCACGCCAGGCGATGGGCCGCAGCGACGCGCAGTGGACGCGCGATGCCCAGGCGATCTGGCGCACCGGCAAATCGCTGCCCGACGCGTGCGACTCGCCGATGGCGACGCTCGCCGTGCAGGGCGGCCTCACACCCGAACTGCGCTGGGAACGCATCGANCTNGCCGCGGCCGAATGGCAGCCNGGCGTGATGCGCGCCGCCGCGCGCGGCCTGCCCGCGGACCAGTCAGCGCTGGCCAACGATTACGCCGCCTTCCTCGATACGCCGCATGAGCGAGCGCTCAACTGGCCGAAGACCGAACGCAGCCGCGAGATCGCCTCGCAGGGCCTGGCGAAGTACGGCAAGTCCTCGCCGGCCGGTGCGGAAGCGATCCTGCCTCGTTACGCCGACGCGCTCGGCCTGAGCGAGGCNCAGCGCGGCCGCGTGCTGTACCAGATCGCCCTGTGGACGGTGGCGTCCTACGAGCCCGAATCCGCGCGTCGCCTCAATGCCGTCCCCGCCTCCGTGTTCGACGACCGCCTGCACGAATGGCGCGTGCGCGAGGCGATGNCGCGTTCGGACTGGTCTTCTGCACTGGCGGCGATCCAGAAGATGGACGCCAAGCAGCGNAGCGACTCGCGCTGGACGTACTTCGAAGCGCGCTTGAACGAGATGGCCGGGCGCAAGGCCGAGGCCGAGCGGCTGTTCCGCCAGGCCGCAGCGAAGCCTGATTTCCACGGCTTTCTCGCCGCCGACCGCCTCGGCCAGCCGTATGCGCTGTGCCCGTGGCTGCCGGAAACCACNGCCGCCGCGCAGCAGGCCATCGCGCGCGATCCGGCGATGGTGCGCGCGATGGGCCTGTTCCAGCTCGACCGCATCGGCTGGGCCGTGCGCGAGTGGGACGATGCGCTGTCGCGTTTCAACGACGAGCAGCGACGCGTCGCCGTCGAGGTCGCGCAGGGCAACGGCTGGTTCGACCGCGCCGTGTTCTCGCTCAACAAGAACCCGGACGAATCGCGTCTGTACGGGCTGCGTTTTCCGCTGCACCACGAGGCGACGATCCGCCGCGAAGCTTTGAAGAACAACCTCGATCCGGCCTGGGTCGCGGCGGAAATCCGCGCCGAAAGCATCTTCTATCCGCGTGCGCGTTCGTCGGCGAATGCGATGGGCCTGATGCAGGTGCTGCCCGGCACCGGTTCCGGCGTCGCCAGCAGCATCGGCGTGCCGTGGGGCGGCGCCGACAGCCTGTACGACCCTGACACCAACATCATCCTGGGCACGGCCTACCTGCGGCAGCTCATGGACAAGTACGGCGGCCAGCCGTACCAGGTCATCGCCGGCTACAACGCGGGTCCGGCGCCGCTGGGGCGCTGGCAGGCGCAGCGGCCGGGCATGGATCCCGACTTCTGGATCGAAACCATCAGTTACAAGGAAACGCGCGAGTACGTCGCCCGCGTGCTGGCCTTCAGCGTGCTGTACGACTGGCGCCTCAACGGCGATGCGCTGCGGGTGAGCGATCGCCTGCGCGGCCGCATCGACGGAACGCGGACGCGCTTCGTCTGCCCCACGCCGGCCGCCGCACCCGCTACGCCCGCCGCAACACCGACGGCACCGGCGACACAATCCCGTCCCCGATCACAGCGTTGAAGCCCGCCGTCGCCTAGACTTTCCGCATGACACAACGTCACGTGGTGATCCTGGGCGGCACCGGCTTCGTGGGCCGGCATCTGGTTGCGCGCCTGTTGCAGGGCGGTGATCGCGTGACCGTGCTCAGTCGCGGCGTCGATGCCGGCAAGCGCCGCCTCAAGCCGCAGGGCGCGAGCCTGATCGAAGGCGACGTCGCNAACGCCGATTTCCTCTCNGCCGTGCTCGACGACGCCGACGCGGTGGTGAACCTCACCGGCATCCTCAACGAGAAGGGCGATCGCGGCGACGGCTTCGAGCGCGTGTTCGTCGGCATCACCGACGCCCTGATCGAGGCGATGCAGCGCATGGGCGTGCGTCGGTTGCTGCAGATGAGCGCGCTCAACGCCGGTCGCGGCGAGAGTCACTACCTGCAGGCACGCGGTCGCGCCGAGCAGCATGTGCGTGCCTCCGGCCTCGATTGGACGCTGTTCCGTCCATCGGTCATCGCCGGCCCCGGCGACGGATTGTTCTGCCGCTTCGACGGCCTGCTGAAGTTCGCGCCGGTGCTGCCGATCGGCCGCGCCGAAGCCCGCTTCCAGCCGGTATGGGTGGGCGATGTGGTGGAGGCGTACGCGAAGGCGCTCGACGAGCCGCGCAGCATCGGCCAGTCCTACGACCTCGTCGGCCCGGACGTGCTGACGTTGAAGCAGATCGTGAAGCTCGCAGCGCGCGGCCACGGGCGGCATCGCATGGTGATCGGGCTTCCGGCATCGCTGGGCAAATTGCAGGCCGAAGTCGGCGAATGGCTGCCCGGCAAGCCGATCAGCCGCGACAACTGGCGTTCGCTGCAGCTGGATTCGGTGAGCCTGGAAGACGGCCTGCGTCGTCTGAACCTGACGCCGACGCCAGTGGAACCCAAGCTCGGGCAGATCCTCGCCGGCTGCTGAGCC
>Ga0055530_10002400_pt1 | contig 12129 bp, 10 predicted proteins | sample Araplavi_mTSA_r2_FD_55009 | JGI IMG/M metagenome (GOLD analysis project Ga0055530, IMG submission 55009) | Arabidopsis root microbial communities from North Carolina, USA - plate scrape MF_Cvi_mTSA_r2 | ecosystem: Host-associated > Plants > Roots > Endosphere | place: USA: North Carolina... | reverse complement strand
CATGCGCAGCACCGGATGGTCGTAGGTGGTCAGGCCGCCGGCATAGTGCTGCGGGTTGAGCGCCAGGCCGATCTGGTCAGCCAGCGGCGCCAGCAGCACGGCCGGCAGCGCCACCGAATAGATGCGCGCCAGGCGGCTGATCCAGAAGTCGCGCGCGGTGGCTTCCTTGCCATCGGCGACAAAGGCGATCACGTAGCCGGACAGCAGGAAGAACACCACCACCGCGTTGTGGCCCACCGAATTGGGCAGCAGCGGCGCGGCCAGGGTCTTGGTGCTGGCGGCGTGCGCCAGCATCACGGCCAGCGCAGCGAGCAGGCGCAGCAGGTCGAGGTACAGCGAAAAGCTGCGTGCCATGCCCGGCTTGTCAGCCATTGCGGCGCGCCTCGAAATGTTCCGAGGCCAGCGCGGTCGCGTGCTGCATGGCCGCCTCGATGTGGCGGGCCCAGGCTGCGAGCGACAGCGGGTTGCTGACCTTGCGCGCGGTCAGCTGGCGCGGCAGCAGGCGCATCGCATACAGCTTTTCCGGAACCTTGCGCTTGAGCAGCACCAGGCCGCGGAAATTGGTCATCCACCAGTCGTCCTGCTGCAGGCGTTCGGCCAGGCGCGGCACCGTGAAGCTCGGGTGGTACAGGTTGAACGCGATCGTGATGCGCTGCTGGGTGCCGCCGTAGGTTTCCACCGAGTGCATCAGGCTGGCCGGGAACAGCAGCATGCGGCCATTGCGCGGGGTCATGAAATAGTCGCGCCGCAGCGGATCGGCATCACGGTCGATATCGATGGCCACCATGCTGCAATCTTCGAAACGGGTGCGCCCGCCGGCCGCCTGGCCAGCCTCGATATCGCCGACGTTGACGTAATACACGCCGGAGAAGAAGGAATGCACGCCCAGGTGGTCATGGCGCCGGTTGTAGTGGCCTTGTTCGTTGACGTTGGCCCAGGCCCGGACTTTCCAGCCGGTCGCGAACTCGGCGGCATCCCGGCCGGTCTGGCGCGCCACGTATTCGGCCGCCAGGCCGGTCATGCGCTGCAGCAGGCTGCGCGCCGGCCCCTCTTGCCAGTCCTGCAGGTCGGCATCGGACTGCCAGCCGCCGCGGTTGGTCTTCACGGTGCCACAACTGGTTGTGCGTCGCGCCAGCACCACATCGCGCAAGTCCCGGTTCAGTTGTTCACTGTCGGGCCAGTCGAAATACATGACGGGCGATGGGAAGAGCAGGTCCAGTTTGGCGCCATGCAGCGAGGCCTGCTGCGGGGACGAGGGATTCATGACGGTCCAGGGAGAGTAATTGCAATCAGGATAAGGGAGTTGGCTTGTCGTCGCAAGCACCCCGCCACCCACTTGGCAAAACGTCCAGCATATTATCTTAATGACATTGTTCCGGCAATCCTGAAATTGACACCAGGCAGCCCGACTGGCATCATCTTGATGGTCAATTGACAACATTTAATGGGAATCAAATGCTCCAGCTCCTGAGGTCGATCAAGAACAAATTCACGCCGGAGGCCCCGCTGCCGATGGGCGCCGTAGCCGAGCGCGAGGCCGACCAGCGCGGCTTGCCGGCGCAGGACCCGGGCATCGAGGCCGTCATCGCCGCCTGCACCGACTGGCTGCGCGCGGCCCAGGACCATTCGGCCTCGGCCGACGGCGGCGTGGCGCGCGACTTCAGCCTGGTCAAGGGCTGGGCCACCTCCTATCCCGAGACCACCGGCTATATCGTGCCGACCGTGATCGAACTGGCGCAGCGCCAGCAAAGCGACGAGCTGCACCAGCGCGCGCGCCGCATGCTGGACTGGTTCGTCGCCATCCAGTTCCCGGAAGGGGGCTTCCAGGGCGGCCGCATCGACTCCACGCCGCGCGTGCCGGTCACCTTCAATACCGGCCAGATCCTGCTGGGACTGGCAGCCGGCGCCCAGCACTACGGCGACCAGAAATACCTCGACGCGATGCACCGTGCCGCCGCTTGGCTGCGCGATTCGCTCGATGCGGACGGCTGCTGGCGCAAGCACCCGACCCCGTTTGCCCAGCCGGGCGAGAAGGCCTATGAAACCCATGTGTCCTGGGGCCTGTTTGCCGCCGAACGCGTGGCGCCCGGCCATGGCTACGGCGAAGCCGGCCTGCGCCAGGTGGCATGGGCGCTGACCAAGCAGCAGCCGAATGGCTGGTTTGCGTCGAACTGCCTGAACGATCCAGTCCACCCGCTGAGCCATACCATCGGCTATGTGCTGCGCGGCGTGCTGGAAGGCTACCTGCTGTCGCAGCGCCCGGAACTGCTGGCAGCGGCCGTGCGTACCGGCGATGCGCTGGCCGCCGTGGTCGGCGCCGACGGCTTCCTGCCCGGCCGCATGGACAGCCAGTGGCGCCCCGCCGTCGAGTACGCCTGCCTGACCGGCTCGGTGCAGAACGCGCATTGCTTGTTCCTCTTGTTCCAGCTGACTGGCCAGCAGCGCTACTTCGACGCCGCCCAGCGCCTGAACCAGTACGTGCGGCGCAGCGTCAAGATCGAGGGGCCGAAAGAGACCCGCGGCGCCGTCAAAGGTTCGTTCCCGGTCAATGGCGACTACGGCCGCTACGAATTCCTGAACTGGGCGGTCAAGTTCTGCATCGACGCCAACCTGCTGGAGCAGGACCTGCTGAAGGCGCGCCATGCTTAAGCAGGCCAAGCGCCTGGCCAAGGCCGTGCTGGAAAAGCTGCGCCGGCGCAGCAGTGCCAGGGAGGTCAAGCAGACGCAGCGCCATGTCAGCTGCGAAGAACTGGTGGCAGGACTGGCCCGCCTCGGCATAGCCAAGGGTGATGCCGTGTTCATCCACTCCTCCCTGAAAAGCCTGGGCTACGTGGAGGGCGGCGCGGCCACCGTGGTGCGGGCATTGCAGGAAGCCGTTGGCCCGCAGGGCACGCTGGTGCTGCCGACTTATTACATGCCGGGCGGCTCGATCCGCGGCACCTGCGAAATGCAGGACTATGTGTTCGACGTGCGCAAGCACGGCACCAATATGGGCCGCCTGCCGGAAGCCTTCCTGGCCAGCGCCGGCATTGCGCGCAGCGTGCACCCGACGCACTCGGTTTCCGCCTGGGGCCGCCATGCGGCCTACCTGACCGAAGCCCACCACCGCGCGCCATCGGTGTTTGGCGAGGGTTCGCCATGGCAGCGCTTTGTCGGGCTGGAGAACGCCAAGGTGCTGGGGCTGGGCATCTCGATGGGCCCGGTCACCTTCTACCATGTGCTGGAAGATGCAATGGGCGAGGCCTTCCCGGTCCCGGTATGGGGCGCGGAAACTTTCCGCCTGCCCTGCATCGACCAGGCCGGCCAGCGCAGCGAAGTGCCGCTGCGTCCGTTCGACCCGGTGCTGGCACAGCGCCGCATCGACCATCCTTCGCGCCAGGACTTGCGCGCTTACTTCATGGCGGAGTTCAAGCGGGCCGGGCTGCTGCATTCCGGCCAGGTGGGCGAGGCGCCGTCCTGGTGGATTCCCGCGCAAGGATTCTTCGACCACCTGCAGCACCTGGCCGGCGAGCACCTGACCATCTACTCTACCCCGGAACAACTGGCGGCACGGCCGCTGGCCCAGGAGGCGGATGCGCAGACCAGCGTGCGCCAAGCCTGACCATCGGCAGTTCGACCAGGTGGTAGCCGGCCCCGGTCAACAGCACCAGCAGCGACAGGAACAGGCTCCATTGCCAGAACGGGTGCAGCGCTTCCAGCGTACGGAAGGCCAGTCCCATCAGCGGGGGATGGAATAAATAAATCCCATAGCTGTACCTGGCGATGAACTGGCTGGCGCGGTTCAAGTGGGGCGCCGCCATCTCTTGCATCCACGGCAGCACCAGTCCCACCGCCAGGCAGACCAGCCAGCGGCCGTAGTGATTGGCACGCGGCTCCGCGTAAGCGACAAAGCCCGCGCTGGCCAGCGCCAGCAACAAGGGCCACAACCAGCCCGGCAGGCGCGCCCTGCCCTGCAGCCGCCAGGCCAGCACGCCCGCCAGGAAGCACGGAGCGAATTCGATCACGTTAAGGCGTGCGCTGACCAGCGGCTGCAGCAAGGCCAGCGGCACCGACACCAGCCAGAGCGCCAGCGTCCAGCGCAGCGGACGGTGCCGCAACAGCAGGTACAGCAGCGGCAGCAGCAGGTACATCTGCACCTCCAGGCACAGCGTCCACAGCACAGAAGACATGTAGCGCGAATACACCAGGTTCTGCACCAGCAGCAGGTTGGCGGCCAGCTCGAACGGGGTCCACTGCTTATCTTCGACCAGGTACAGCCCCAGCAGCATCACGACAGCAAGGGGATAGATGCGGCAGGCGCGCTGGAGGTAGAAGGCGCGGACCAGGGCAGCGCCGGCAAGTTGCTGGCGCTCCAGCGACTGCATGAGCACCAGGCTGGTATGCACGAAGAACAGCATGACGCCGAGCTGGCCCAGCGCGAACGAAACGGCATTGGTGCGGATGGTATAGCCGGCCAGGTGCGCGACCAGCACCATTAGCACGGCAAGCGCGCGCAGGAAATCGAGATTCGGCTTGAGCATCCTGGCTCCGGTCGCAAGGTGCAGAACCTTCAGTCTGCACGACGGCCGGTGCCTAGGCCTTGCGTTGCATCATGCGCCGGTGAGCTGGCTGGCGGCGACCGACTTGCGTTCGCGCCATGCCGTGCCGACCTTGATCATCGGATGTTCGATCAGGTGGTAGCCCGCGTAAGGCAGCACCACCATCAGGGCCCAGAAAAGGCTCCATTGCAGCACCGGATGCAAGCCTGTCAGCACGTCGAAACACAGGGCCAGCATTGGGTAATGGAACAGGTAGATGCCGTAGCTGTATTTGGCAATGGTCTTGCTGGCCTGGTTCAGGAGCGGCGTGGCCAGTTGCTGCACCCACGGGATCGTCAGCCCAAGCGCCATGCAGACCGCCCAACGCGAATAGTAGTTGGCGCGCGTTTCGGCAAACAGGATGTAAGCCAGGCTGGCGATAGCCAGGGCAAGCGGCCACAGCCAGGCGGGCAGCCGCTCCCTGCCCTGCAGGCGCCAGGCGACCACGCCTCCCAGGAAGCAGGGCACGTAGGCGAAGACTTCGAGCCGCGGCATGACCAGTTTCGGCAGCATGCCGATCGGCAGGGAGACCAGCCAGAACAGCAGCAGCCACTTGACTGGCCGATGGCGGAAGAACACGAACAGGAAGGGCAGCATGAAGTACATCTGGACTTCCAGCGGCAGCGACCACAGCGGGTCGCTCATCAGCCTTGTGTAGGTCAGGTTCTGGACCAGGGCCAGGTTGGTGAACAGCTCGAAATACGTCCACTGCTGGTCCGCCAGAAAATAGATCGCCAGCACCAGCGTGATGGACAAGGGATAGATGCGGCAAATGCGCTGGATGTAGAAGCGCTTGAACAGCGCGGTACCGCCGACTTGCTGGCGTTCCAGCGATTGCATCAGCACCAGGCTGGTATGCACGAAGAAGATCATCACGCCCAACTGTCCCATCGCATAGGAGGCCGGGGTAGCCTGGCCGTATGCGGTGCGGAATACATGCGAGAACAGCACGAACAGCACTGCTACCGCGCGCAGCAGGTCAAGGTTCGGTTTGTTCATCATGTCGCAGTACCCGGGAAGTCGAATTCACATTTTGCATCAGAATTGCAAGTTTTACAATTTCGAAATGGTGATCGAGGGGGGCGATGCAACATCGAACTAGAAGAGGCGCCATTACAGGTAGGAAAATGAGGAGGTGGCGCCGCCTCCCAATCCCAGGTGCACGCTGGTGCCGCCGACCGGTGCGATGCCGACGTTGTCGCCCGGCACCACAACCAGACCGTCCTTGGCACTGAGGTTGCAGATGGCGGGCTTGATTTGAAGCAGCTAAGACCTACAGTCAAAATCCTGGCCAGATTATGGGCGACTCTTCGGTCCCATAGTTGACCAACGCATCGACTGAACAATACGAGCCAAGGCTGATGAACTGCAAATCGGCACACCATCGTCCACCTACAGGCCCGGTGGGCGTTTTACCGTACCAGAAAGAAAAGACAAGCCACCTGTAAAAGTAAGCTGAGGCAAGAAAGCCTTCGTTACCGATAAGGTTGCCGGTTCGCAAAAGAGTTTGATCAGGTTTTGGTTTATTGACTTCGTCCTCATTTACCGCAATGCAGACCCAGAGGGCCGTTTGGAAATGCTCTGCACCGATGAGCGTAACGAGGTCTTGCGGAACCGGTAGATCAGCCGCTGCAATCTTACAGCCGAAGTTCTTTGCAAAGTACTTGAAGAGATTTAGCTGTTGAACTTCCCAATTACTTCCATACACAGACTGGAAGTTGATCTGCCGACGAGCAAGAATTTCATCTTGGTTGTCTTCGACGTACTCGATGAACTTGTCATAGGCCAGATCAAAAGGCTGAGTTCGACTATTGTTGCAGTGTGCGCAAAGAACATCTGGCCACTTCACCCATCTCGATTCCGGTCCTTGTAGAATCACAACCGAATCATCGCCGCGAAGGTAGTTCAGGTTCGCCTGTACAAATTCCTTTCCCCGGCCATGTACCCTGGTCAGGTCTGATTTCTTGATTTTGTGTTCAGCTGACGTAGCGGGGCTTCCGCAAATCCAGCAAATGCCCATAAGTCCCCCTTGCACAAAAGTCTACGTCGGAGCAGGCTTATCGCCGTACTTGAATTGGAATCTGGATGACTGGCTGTAGCATCTCCAACTGAGTACGGTAACGACGAACGATGCGGTCGTAAAGGTCGGGAATATCTGGAGCATGCACAGTTACAACCAATGCATAAGGGATTGGGTTGGGAGCCGTGGCAATTCCTCCTCCCTCACGAGCATTGTAGTGAATGTCAAACATTGGATTCTTAAGTTTGTCACCATCAATGCTGATGGACTTATGCAACGTCGTCTCCCACTTTGCAACATCGTCGCGCAGCTCCAACTCGTCCGCATGTTTATAGATGTCACTCTTGAAGAACGGCGCGGCATCCGGATTCTGTTGGTTTGGGTCAGTTTTTGCTGTGTCATGCGGTCTGAATGTGACTTCCAAGCCACTTCGCGTGTAGTTCACTGGATCTTGAGCGTCCGTTTCCGAAGCAAAGCAGAACGTCGCTTTCAAACTTAACCTCCCAGCGAGTGCACCTGATGGCACAGGGATCGATGCGCGGAGATACTTGGATGGTTCAAGATACCCCTGGTAAATGATGTGGGCAGTATTGTCGTCGCATGTTATGAGGTCTTCGATACTCTCTGGAATTCGTCCCCACCCCGCCTCCTTGTGTGGGTGCTTTACCCGTTCGCAGTGATGGACCAATAAAGCCTTAGCAGCAAGCGGTGAAATTGGTGTCCCCAATACGGCCCGCATGCTTACACCTAGTCTCAATGCGGCAGGCGATGAGAAACTGGTCCCTGTCGTCCCTTCAAGCATACCGGACTCGTTCAAGACGATGAACGGCTTGTCATCGACCCCGCCAAAGCATACCGCGTCCGGCTTGATTACACCTGGATTACGACCCGGCCCCATCGCACTATAAGGGGCACGTCCCCACTTACCAGTTACTGAATCACACGCACCAACACCCATAGCGTTCACGCAATCTGATGGCGGCTGGATGCGGGCGAGACCCGATGCGGGGTCGCCCTCTCCATTATTTCCGACAGCAATCGTAGCCAGCGTTTCCCCAGTTGCAAGGTAGCTGTCGAGAACGGCGGTCCATACGTGTACATCATCGTCTTCGATAGCCATGTCAGGACCAAGGCTTAGATTGATGAAGTCGTACTTATTCGTCGAAAGCACGTTATGTATGCGTTGAATCACATCAAAGAGCTGCATGTGAGGGTCGTTGGCACCAGATTGCTCATCAAGCACTCGCCAATGGTCTACGCGACATGGCGGCTTCGTGATCGACTTCCCATCTCCTAAGTGCCCAAACAACAAGGCTGACGTGACATGCTGACCGTGCTGCAGGTAATGCGGAACGGCCTTACCGATACCACGCGGCTCCTTGCCCGTGACCCAGGTCGATAAAACGGAGCCAGGTGGCAATCCGCCATCAAAAATCGCCACGCGGACATTGGGATCAAGTACAGAGCTATCAGAAAGCCCTAACAAGGGAGCATTATGACTGTCCGTTGAAACACCCATGGAGTTCTCGACAACCCGAAGCCTTGGCATCTCTCTAGCGACGCGCAGGAATGAGAACTTCGCTAATAGATTTAGTTTAGCTTCTGAAGTTCTCACCGGGATAAAGCACAGCCCGCCTACATGGATACGGCGGTCCATATCAGCTTTAATCCCCAGCTTGTGAAGATAGTTTGCAAAGCCGGAAATAATGAACTGTGACTCCGGCAATGCGCTGGCATGTAGAACAATCTCGAAAAGTGGCAGCTCATTTGTGCCTGCAACTGGCTTTACACGGTCTTCTGGCGCCATCAGATAGACGTCCTCCAACTCGATCAGCTCATCTGCCCCCCTTGTTTGCTCAGACCAGCTTGAAAGGTAGCTGGCCCAGTCTGCAAAATAGCGGCGCGGTCCCGAAACAAACAGTTCTGTTGTGAGCGCGTTTTCCTTGTGACGTTTCTTTCCCCACTTTTCAGGACGAACTGTGCGGCGGCGACTCCCGACGTGGCGCAGGCCTACTGCGCTTAACAGCTCGTCAGGAAAATAGGACTTCGCCATGTATGACGGATGCAGCGTGAGGACCGCCACAACCTGCTCGTTTGGGCAGGCTTCATCGGGCAGCTTCCCCATTTCTTGAACGAGATGATCAAGTTTCGGCTGAAGGCGTTCACGCGCCTGCTCGAATGTGTATGGGTGTGACTTCGGGCCACCACTACGGGGAGCAGGAATCTTCGCCGTCAATCGCTCGCCGTATCCAAGTAGGAAATTCTTCCGCTCCGCCATCATTGGCTCCTTCGATTAAGAAACTACCTCACAATGCTTTCTAATAGTGTCCCTGCTAAGCCCAGTCAGCGAATTTACCGTTCGTTGACTCATTCCTGCATTCAACAAGTTCTGTGCTACACGGAATTTTTCCGTCTTGGACAATGCTTCGATGCGCTGTCCGATCAATGCGCCCAAACCTTCTGCCAACGGTACGCCTGCGACAATTTCGTTTCTTTTGAGCTGCGAAATGATCCGTTTCAGGTCACTAAAAGAGACGCCAGAAAGCACGACTGGCACGGTATCTAAAATTGCCTCCGGGACGTCACCTTCATCGCCAATCCAGTTCGCAAGCGCGGTGCGGATGCTTTCGTTATTCGGTAACGGAAACTCAACGATCATGTCGAAACGACGCCATACGGCAGGGTCAAGCAAGTCCGGATGGTTTGTCGCGGCAAGCATCAAGCCATGCGCCGGCCATGAATCAATCTCCTGCAACAGCACCGTCACCAATCGCTTGAGTTCACCAACTTCAGTTGCATCGTCGCGCCGCTTAGCAAGTGCGTCCAGCTCATCCAAGAAGAGAACACAGTCAACTGATTTCGCGTAGTCGAGCACATTGCGAATGTTGTTCCCCGTTCTGCCTAAGAAACTACTCATTACTGCCGCCAGGTCAACCGTGAGCAATGGGAGGCCCAGCGATTTTGCCAGCCACTTCGCAGCTAAAGATTTGCCCACGCCGGGCAAACCAGTAAACAGCATGCTTCTCGTCGGAGCCAAATTTGCCAACGCCAATTCCTTGAACTTAGAACGTTCAATGAGAACTTGTTCCAGCCGTTCCTTTACTGCACCCTGCCAGATCGGCGCAACGTCCAAACTGACCCCATCCTCCAGCCGCGCAAGCTGCAACCTGGAATCCATGTCCACAGGAAGACGCTCAACCTCGTTTCCCCGCAACATTGCTGTACGAGGAGCGCTAGAACTCTGCGCCAAGGCTGCAAGTTGATCAGCAACCGCTGGATCGAACCGTGCGACCCGCCTCGCAATTTTTCTTACATAAGCCACAACGTCCGAGTGATTGCCCTCCAGCGCCAGCCGCGCAAAGTGGACCAAACTTTCGGCATCGAGGTAATTTTTGTCCATGTATCTCTCCATGCATTCTATCCATGCGGGAAAAAATGTGGAACATTTTTTACTCACATTCTAAATTTTAGTCCACATACTACAATAAAAGACCTGTGTAAACAATCAGTATTTGCGCAATTCCGCGAAGCAATGCATCAATTTATTGGCATAGATGCAAATGCCGAGACCCTATCAAGCCAGCGGCCATTGGCGGGCTTCCGATGCTCACGCAGCGCACTATGAGTAATTGAACTTGAGGGCAGACGTTCCATCCCCCAACATCGGACGACTGGGCAGGCCGAACTGGAAACGAAAGGCACTACCTGTTTCTTTGGCGTAATCGCCACCCATGGGGGGCGCTTCCGCGCCCCCCCTTACATATCCCCTTGAGCACTCGGAGCACATGGAGCACGCGGAGCACTCCGAGCACTCGGAGCACACGAAATCGATATCAACCCATTGTTTTTTAAGATTTAATTAGCAACAAATGTGCGAAACCGCGCAATTTAATATGCCGAACGGCACTGTTTAATGCAAAAATGGTATGTCGAAGATGCGTTTCGATGGCTTGTAATGAAGGGATTACACGCGCGGCAATACTGGTTGCTCCATTTTGCGCAGCAGTGGACACTGATGCTATCCCAGTGAACAACGGAAAGTAAACTTTATGGCAAATGGAAAACAGGCGTCCGCACGCCGCGTGAAAATGGCTGAGCGCGCTCAGCAGCAAATGGATTTGCATTTCCCTGGCGTGCCTGAAGCCTGGCTCTGGACACGCAAGAAGAATGATGGTTTCACAACGATGCCTCGCACTATGCCCTTAGTTATGCAAGCAATCGATGAGCAGAGCAAAGGGCAACCCGCAGGACACACTCTCTTCTGTCTTTGGGCACGATCACCAGATCACCCGATGCTTGTAATCGAGAACCCTGCCACCTTTGCCAGTGAAGCTGGGTTCGTTGGCGTACGAGCCGTAGATACCTGGCGTAGGCGCATGAAGGTATTGCGGGATCTGCATTTCATCCGCACTGAACCTGGGCCGAGCGGAGATTTCCATTACGTACTGCTCACCAACCCCAATGCGGCAACGGAAAACCTGAAAGTGGATGGAAAGATCCAAACAGGATTGTATGCCCGCTTCCTTGATCGCCTGGCGGAAGTTGGTGCGATGGGGGAATTGGATGAGCTACGACAGTATTGGGCTGCAACCGCAGCTCCCGTTCCAGCTCCGGCTTCCACGCCTCAGGTCGCACCGCCTCCGCTCCCGCCAGTGCCGCCCCCGCCACCTACGCAAATTAATTTTCAGTCAGGCAACTAACGTGGCCTTGCAGGGGCCTTAATTCACCGTTTAATTAAAACAAGAACAACATGCCATTGTCACCAAATGCACTCGAACTAATACGAGCAAATCTAGAGCTGGTTAAAGAGGGGGGGCACCCAAGGGTCATTTCTGTTGGATTCCTAACAGCGCAGCAACATGCTGCCATTAACACACTGCGAGAAAAAGAAGGTCAGCCTGCGCTTGAAAATCCAGAGATTCTTTTCCTGGGAAGGCATTTGTATAACAGCCGAAGTCGTGATGGATACACAATTGATGACATGTTGCAAATGATTTCGAGTGCACTGGCAGAGCACTCCGTTGCCGTAGCTCACCCAAAAATGACTGGCTTACTCAACGAAACACGGCGCATCGATGCGTATGGCAGCAGTGTCAAAGATCTTGCGGTACTTGAGCTGTATTCCAAGCGTCCCAAAGCCGAACTGTACTCGGTAATTCCAAAGGGCGACAGGAAGCCAAACACGATCCCGAAATGAAAACGGCCATCAAAGATGGCCGAAGTAACAACGGAGATGCAGTCCAGGGTAACGTATTTCTGTCCTGCGCCCCTGCACCTCTGCTCGAAATTATACATCAAAGTTGGAATAATTTCGCAACTGCGAAATAGCGTAGCTCGCCGCGAAGGAAATGGCGAACCCGAATGTGTAACCCCGATGTTACCCAGCGAGGAAACTGCAGAGTTTAGGTAACTCCTATCTGCTTGATATATTTGGCGCGGCTGGCGGGGATCGAACCCACGACCCTCGGCTTCGGAGGCCGATACTCTATCCACTGAGCTACAGCCGCTTTGCTGATGCTGAAGAGACACGAA
>Ga0055530_10002388_pt1 | contig 12164 bp, 5 predicted proteins | sample Araplavi_mTSA_r2_FD_55009 | JGI IMG/M metagenome (GOLD analysis project Ga0055530, IMG submission 55009) | Arabidopsis root microbial communities from North Carolina, USA - plate scrape MF_Cvi_mTSA_r2 | ecosystem: Host-associated > Plants > Roots > Endosphere | place: USA: North Carolina... | reverse complement strand
ATCACGATGGCGTCGGGCTTGGCCAGCTGCAGCTTTTCCTGCGTGAGGCCGAAGGTCTTGAAGAACTCCTGCGACGAGGGCAGCAGCGCGCCGCTCATGCGTTCGTTCTGCAGGCGCAGCATGATGACCACGTCGCAGTCCTTGATGCCCTCTTCGAGCGTGTGGCACACGCGCACGCCCATGCCGGCCATGTCGCCGGGCACCAGCGTCTTGGGGCCGACCACGCGCACTTCGGCGCAGCCCAGCGTGGTGAGCGCGTGGATGTCGGAGCGCGCCACGCGCGAATGCAGCACGTCGCCGACGATGGCGACCGTGAGGTTCGAGAAGTCTTTCTTGTAGTGGCGGATCGTGTACATGTCGAGCAGCCCCTGCGTCGGGTGCGCGTGGCGGCCGTCGCCGGCATTCACCACGTGCACGTGCGGCGCGACGTGCTGCGCGATCAGGTAGGGCGCGCCCGACTCGCTGTGGCGCACGACGAACAGGTCGGCCGCCATGGCGCTCAGGTTGGCGATGGTGTCCAGCAGCGACTCGCCCTTGGTGGCCGAGGAGCGCGCGATGTCGAGGTTGATGACGTCGGCGGAGAGGCGCTTGGCCGCGATCTCGAAGGTGGTGCGCGTGCGGGTGCTGTTCTCGAAGAACAGGTTGAACACGCTCTTGCCGCGCAAGAGCGGCACCTTCTTCACCTCGCGGTCGCTCACGCTCGTGAAGTTGGCGGCCGTGTCGAGGATGTGCGTGACGATGTCCTTGGGCAGGCCCTCGATCGACAGCAGGTGGATCAGCTCGCCGTTCTTGTTGAGCTGGGGATTTCGCTTGTAGAGCATTTACTTGTTCTCCTCCACCTTGAGGCTGAAGGCACCGTCGTTGGCGCGTGCGAGGGCGAGCAGTTGCGTGTCGGGCAGCGTCAGCGTGGTGGCGGCGAAGTCGGCGGCCACGGGCAGCTCGCGGCCGCCGCGATCCACCAGCACCGCGAGGCGCACGCTGGCCGGACGGCCGAAGTCGAACAGCTCGTTGAGCACCGCGCGGATGGTGCGGCCGGTGTAGAGCACGTCGTCGAGCAGCAGCACGTCGGCGCCGTTCACGTCGAAGGGCAGCGCGGTCTGCACGCTGGCCGAGAGGCCGCGGCGCGAGAAGTCGTCGCGATGCATCGCCGACGAAATGATGCCGGGCGCGCCGGGCAGGCCCAGGTCCTTCTGCAGCCGCTCGACCAGCCATGCGCCGCCGGAGGTGATGCCGACCAGCTTCGTTTCGGGGCGCATCAGCGGCTTCACGCCGGCCAGCAGGTCGAGATACAACGCCTCGGCGTCAGGAACGACAGAACTCACGATGATTGCTCCACGGCAAGGCAAGGGAAAGGGAAAGTTCGGGGAACACCGTGGAACCGGCTTTGCCCGGCCACCGGTGTCGCCCCCGGCGAGGGGGTTGGCGAAGCGACACGAAGTGCGCGAAGCCTGGGGGAGAGCCTCATTCCTGGAGACTCCTGAGGAATTGCTCCAGGATGATGCAGGCCGATGCCGCGTCGGCATCGCGGGCGCCTGACGACAAGGCCTCGGTGGTGCTGTAGCGCTCGTCGACCTCGAACACCTGGAGATTGAAACGGCCGCGCAGCTGGCGCGCGAACTTCTGCGCGCGGCGGGTGTTCTCGTGCGCGGCGCCGTCGGGGTGCCAGGGCACGCCGATCACCAGCGCGTCGGGCTGCCATTCCTTGATGCGCGCCTCGACCTGCGCGAAACGCGCGTCGCCCTCGGCCTTGATGGTCGGCTGGGGCGTGGCGGTGCGCAGCAGCCGGTTGCCGCTGGCCACGCCCGTGCGCTTCAGGCCGAAATCGAAGGCCAGGAAGCTCTGGAAATGGGCGGGAACAACTGCAGGTGCCGGGGGCTGGGCACTGTCAGACATCGCCGGTCCAGTCACAGGGACAGGGGGCCGCCGCGCACGGCCGCCCGAAGCGGCCGGCCCGCCCCCGGAAGGGGGTTGGCGAAGCGACACGAAGTGCGCGCAGCCTGGGGGTGAGCCGAGTTCATCATGCGTGTCCGGCGTCGGGAGAGAGCTTCCAGGCCTCCAGGCCCAGCAGCATCAGCGCCTTGTCGTAGCGCTGCTCGATCGGGGTGTCGAAGATCACGGCCGGGTCGGCGCCCACGGTGAGCCAGCTGTTCTCGGCCAGCTCGGATTCGAGCTGCCCTTCGCCCCAGGCCGCATAGCCCAGGGAAACCAGCACCTTGCGCGGGCCCGCGCCGGTGGCCAGGGCCTCCAGCACGTCCTTGGAAGTGGTCATCTCGAGCCCGCCGGGGATGGTCATGGTCGAGGCGTAGACGGATTCCTCGGGCTTCTCGGCCTGGGCGAAGACCGGCTCGTGCAGCACGAAGCCGCGCTCGGTCTGCACCGGGCCGCCCTGGAAGACGGGGGCTTCGCCCAGTTCGGGGCGGGCCAGGTGCAGCTCGATCTTCTCGAACAGCACCTTGAGGTTGATGTCGCTGGGCTTGTTGATCACCAGGCCGAGCGCGCCGCGCTCGCTGTGTTCGCAGAGGTACACGACGCTGCGGTTGAAAGTTTTGTCTTCCATCCCGGGCATCGCTATCAAAAAGTGATGCGTGAGGTTCATCGGGGCAGAATCGGCGGCCATATGCCTCCGATTTTACTGGCCGTCGACAAGACCTATCCCAAAGGGCTCATGTGGTTCCGCCGCGACCTCCGCGTGGACGACAACGCCGCCCTCTACCGGGCGCTGCGGGCCTGCCGTCAGGTGCTGTGCGTCTTCGTGTTCGACAAGGCGATCCTGGACGCCCTTCCCACGGCCGACCGCCGGGTCGAATTCATCCGCGAATCGCTGGTAGAGCTCGAGGCCGAATTACGCGCACTGGGCGGCGGGCTGATCGTGCGGCACGCGGTGGCGGCGCAGGAGATCCCGGCACTGGCCCGCGAGCTGGGCGTGCAGGCCGTCTTCGCCAACCGCGACGACGAGCCCGACGCGCTGGAGCGTGACGCCAAGGTCTTCGGCGCGCTGGCCAATGCCGGCGTGACCTTCCACACCTACAAGGACTCGACCGTCTTCGACCGCGACGAGGTCATGACCAAGACCGGCCAGCCCTACACGGTGTTCACGCCCTACAAGCGGGCCTGGCTGGCCAAGCTCGACGCCTTCTTCCTGAAGTCGTACCCGGTGCGCAACCACGCCGATGCGCTCGCCCCCTCGCCCCAGGGCTGGGGCGATCCGGTGCCCACGCTGCACGAGATCGGCTTCGAGAAGACCAACCTGTCGGCGCTGGAGATCCCCACCGGCACCAGCGGCGCCGGCAAGCTCTTCGAGGACTTCTTCGAGCGCATCGACCGCTACGACGAGGCGCGCAACTTCCCCGCCGTGCGCGGGCCCAGCTACATGGGCATCCACCTGCGCTTCGGCACGGTGTCGATCCGGCAGCTGGCCAGCGTGTCGCACCAGCTCTCGCTGCAGGGCAACACGGGCGCGGCGACCTGGCTGAGCGAGCTGATCTGGCGGGAGTTCTATTTCCAGATCCTGGCGCACTTCCCGCACGTGCACAAAGGCGGTGAATCGAAGAGCTTCCGCCCCGAGTACGACAAGATCCAGTGGCACCACGGCAAGCACGCCGACCAGCTCTTCGACGCCTGGTGCAACGGCCGCACCGGCTATCCGCTGGTGGACGCGGCCATGCTGCAGATCAACCAGAGCGGCTACATGCACAACCGCCTGCGCATGGTGGCGGCGAGCTTCCTGTGCAAGGATCTGGGGCTCGACTGGCGCCGCGGCGAGGCCTACTTCGCGCTGCACCTCAACGACTTCGAGCTGGCCTCGAACAACGGCGGCTGGCAGTGGGCCAGCTCCAGCGGCTGCGACGCCCAGCCCTACTTCCGCATCTTCAACCCGGTCACGCAGAGCGAGCGCTTCGACCCCGAGGGCAAGTTCATCCGCCGCTACCTGCCGCAACTGGCGGGGCTGTCGAACACGACGATACACGCGCCGTGGCTGGCCTCGCCGGTGGAGCTGGAGGCCGCCGGCATCAAGCTCGGCGAGACCTACCCGAAGCCGGTGGTCGACCACGCCGAGGCGCGCGAGAAGACGCTGCAGCGCTACGGGGTGGCGCGGGCGAAGGCGCTGCAGAAGTAGAAATAGAAAGAACCGGAAAAAGAAAAGGGCCTTCGAGAAGGCCCTCTTTCGATGGAGCGCGGCGCGTCAGGCGGCAGCCGCCAGCGCCGGTTCGCTCGTGTACGCCCGCACCAGGCGTAGCAGCTCCTCTTCCGAGTACGGCTTGCCGAGGTAGTGGTTCACGCCCAGCGTGCGCGCGTAGTCGCGGTGCTTCTCGGCGATGCGCGAGGTGATCATGATGATCGGCAGCTCGGCCAGGGCCGCGTCGGCGCGGATGTTGCGGGCCAGGTCGAAGCCGTCCATGCGCGGCATCTCGATGTCCGACAGCACCACCGCCGGGCGTTCCTGCTGAAGCCGTTCGAGCGCCTGCAGGCCGTCGGCCGCGAGGGACACGCGATAGCCTTCGCGCTGCAGCAGACGCTGCGTGACGCGGCGCACGGTGATGGAGTCGTCCACCACCAGCACCAGCGGGATCTGCGGCACCACCGGTGCCAGCGCCTGCGACGGCTCCTGCGGTGCGCCGTGCTCGACCGCAGCGGTCGCGGCCTGCGCCGCCGAGGTTGCCGCGATCGCGGCTGCGGCCTGGCGCTCGCGCGCCTGCTCGCCATGCACCGCGGCCAGTGCCACCGGGTTGTAGATCAGCGCCACCGCGCCCGAGGCCAGCACCGAGATGCCGGCCAGGCCAGGCAGCCGCGCCAGCTGCGGGCCGAGGTTCTTCACCACGACTTCCTGGTTGCCCAGCACTTCGTCCACGTGCAGGGCGACGCGCTGCGCCGCGCTTCGCACGACCACGATGGTGTTGTTCTTGGCCAGGCCGTGCTCGCTGCGGGTGGACGCCTGCAGCAGCGCGCCGGTCCAGTAGAACGGCACGTGCTCGCTGCCGAAGGGATGGCTGTTGTTCAGGTAGGCGGCCTCGAGATCGGTCGAGCCCACGCGCTGCACCAGTTCCACCAGGTTCGACGGCACGCCGATGGACACCTCGCCCGCGCGCAGCATCACCACGTGCGTCACGGCGGTGGTCAGCGGCAGCACCAGCTTGAAGGTGGTGCCCTGGCCCTGGGTGCTGTGCGTCTCGATGCGGCCGCCGAGCGCCGCGATCTGCGCGCGCACCACGTCCATGCCGATGCCGCGGCCGGCGAGTTCGGAAACCTGCCCCGCCGTCGAGAAACCGGGCTTGAAGATCAGCTCGGTGGCCTCTTCGGCCGTGAGTTCCTGGTCGGCGCCCAGCAGGCCCAGCGTGCGGGCACGCTCGGCGATGCGCTTGTGGTCGAGGCCGGCGCCGTCGTCGCGGAAGCTCACCGACACGTCGTTGCCTTCGTGGTGCAGGTCGATGACGATCAGGCCGCTGGCGTCCTTGCCGGCCTTCTCGCGCACGGCCGAATCCTCGATGCCGTGGGCCACGCAGTTGCGCAGCAGGTGCTCGAAGGCGGGCGTCATCCGGTCGAGCACGCCACGGTCCATTTCGATGGAACCGCCGACGATGTCCAGGCGCACCTGCTTGCCGGTGTCCTTCGAGGCCTGGCGCACCACGCGGTAGAGGCGGTCGGAGATGCCTTCGAACTCCACCATTCGCGTGCGCAGCAGGCCGCGCTGCAGTTCGCGCGTCTGGCGCGCCTGCACGCTGAGGTCGTCTTCCGTCGCCTGCACCGTCTTCTGCAGGGTGCGCTGCACGGTGGCCACGTCGTTCACCGACTCGGCCATCATGCGCGTGAGCTCCTGCACGCGGGTGAATCGGTCGAACTCCAGCGGGTCGAAGCTCTGCTGCGAGTCCTTGGCCTGCGCGAGGCGCGACTGCATCTGGCTTTCGGCCTGCACTTCGATGTCGCGCAGCTGCTGGCGCAGGCGGTCCAGGTTGCCCGTGAGGTCGGACAGCGAGCCGCGCAGCTGGCCGAGTTCGGCCTCCAGGCGCGAACGCGTGATGATGACCTCGCCGGTCTGCGCGACCAGGCGGTCGAGCAGCTGGGTGCGGATGCGCACCGCCTGGCCGGTCGCGGCACGCAGCGGTGCCACCAGGGCGGCCGGCGCGGGGCGCGGCTGCAGCGTGGCGGGGGCGTCGGCCGCTGCCGCTTCGGGAGCCGCAGCGGCTTCGGCGGCGGGCTGGTCGTCCAGGCTCGCCACGGAGGCGGCGGTCTCGTCGTTCGCCGGCACGCCGGCTTCGGGCGCCTGGGATGCGACGGTGACGGGCGCCGCCGAGGTGGCCGCGGCCACGATCTGGGCCAGCTCGACCTGCGTGGCGTCGTCGGCCGCGCGCAGCGCGTCGAAGGTGGCCTGCAGGGTGTCGAGGCGCATCAGCAGCTTCTCGATGTCGGCCCGCTCGGCGCCCTGGGAACCCAGGACCTCGATCTCGGACTCCATGCGGTGCGCGCGCTCGCCCAGGCGCATGGCGCCGGCCAGCCGCGCGCTGCCCTTGAGCGTGTGCAGCGTGCGCAGCACCGAGGCACGCGGCGCGCTGTCGTCGGGGTGGTGCGCCCACTGGCGCAGCGCTTCGCCGAGCTGGGGCAGCAGTTCGGCCGCCTCTTCCTCGAAGATGGGGAACAGGTCGACGTCGACTGCGTCGGCCAGGTCGATGGAGTCCTCGGAATCGTCCAGCGCCACGTCGGCGACCGGCTCGCTGACCACCACCTGCGGCAGCGGACGGGCTTCGGCGCGCATGGCCACTTCGGTGGGCATCGGCGAGTTGGCGATGTCGCGCAGCGCCTGCAGCGTGCCTTCCGCCGGATCGCGCAGCAGGCCGACGGCGAACTGGTGCAGCAGGCGGCGCAGTTCGTCGGCCGCGGCCACCAGCACCGTGCCCTGCTCGCGCGTGCCGCTGCCCTGCATCTGCAGGTGCTGCAGCGCGGCCTCGAACAGGCGGGCCATGCCCGACAGGCTGTGGAAGCCGACGGTGGCCGAGCTGCCGGCCAGCGAATGGGCCAGCGCGATGGTCGAGTCGGGCATGCGCTCATGCGACTCGAGCGCCCACTCGCCGACATCGGTGGCGAGCTGGCGGGACCATTCGTCGGCCTCGTTGAGGTAGACGTTGTAGAGCTGGATGCCGATGCGCAGCGGGCCGATGACCTTGACCTGGTCGTCGGCGCTTTCCTGCGGCACTGCAGGAGCGGCGGCTTCGATGGCTTCGACGGGCTGAGCCGCCTCGACGCTCGTCACAGGTTCCGGCGCCGGGGCCTCGACCGCATCGGCGACGAGGATCTGCGCCTCGGCGGGAGCGGCCGGTGCCTCGAAGATGGGCACGAGGGCTTCCTCGGCCGCAGCCACCGGGGCAGGCTGGGGTTCGGCTTCGGGCTCGACCGCCAGTTGCGGCTCGGGCACGGCGACCGGCTCTTCCACCGGCAGCGGAGCTTCCACCGCCTCGACCACTTCGGGAACGGAAACTTGCCCCGGCTCGACGACGGGTTCCGCAGCCTGCACGGGCAGCGGCTCGGGCTCCCATTGCAGATCGGGCAGGCCGGCGGTGGTGGGCACGGTGGCGGCGATGGGTTCGGCCGCGGGAGCCGGCGGAGTCGCCAGTTCGGCGGGTTCCTGCTTGAGTTCGACGGTCGCGGGCGTCCTGGCGGGCGGCGCGAGGAAGTCGAACATCTCGCCGCTGGGCAGGACCAGCGGCGCGGGTTCTTCGGCCTGCGGCTTGGCATCGAAGTCGATGAAGTCGGTCGACGTGAAATCGTCGTCGGCCTCGGGCGTGCCGGCCTTCGCGGGCTCCGGCACCTGCCAGTCCAGGGTCTGGAGCGGCGGGATCTCGGGGGCCGCGGCCGGTGCAGGCGCCTGCACGGGCGCCGGAGCCTGCGTGGTGAACGACAGGTCCGGCAGGTCGGGCAGGCGCAGGGGCGGCAGTTCCGCCGCGACCGGTGCGGGCGCCACCGGCGCGGGAACTTCGAGCGGCGCGGGCGCGGACATCGGCGCCTCGGCGGCGATGTGGCGCGCGGCGACCGCCAGGGCCTCCGCGTCGGCCACGCGCACCGGCGGGGGCACGGGCTCGCCGGCCAGCAATGCATTGGCCACGCGGCTGAACGGCGCGGACTTCCAGCCCTGCGCGGAGCCCGCGGCGATGGCTTCGACCCANTGGCCGAAGTCCTTCATCGTGCGTTCGGTGCCTTCCAGCAGCGCNGGCGTGGCGGGGCGCTGGTCGGCCAGCCAGGTGTTGAGCACCTGTTCGAGCGACCATGCGGCATCGCCGAACTCGGTGAGGCCGACCATGCGCGAGCTTCCCTTGAGCGTGTGGAAGGCACGCCGCAGGATCGTGAGCTCCTCGGTGTCGTCCGGGTAGCTGCCGAGTTCCTCGATGGCGGCCAGGCCGTTCTGCACGACCTCGCGCGCCTCTTCGAGGAAGATGTTCTGCAGGTCGTCTTCTTCGAGCTCGGTGACTTCGGTGTCGGGCAGCTCGGCCGGGCCGGTGATCTTGTGGGTCCAGCTGTCGGCCTTCTTGCTGAATTCCTCGATCGGCGAAGGCTTGGCCTTGGGCGCGGCGAGCGCCGCGAGCTTGGAGGCGATCTGCGCGTCGACTTCCTCGATGCTGAGCACGGCCTCGGCGGCGGGCGCCTGGCCCGCGGCGGCGCCCTCGCCGCTCTCGGCCTCGGCAGCCTGGCGGCCCATCAGCGGCTTGAGTTCGCCCGCGTCGGCGTCGAACACGAACAGGCGCTTGGCCAGCGCGGGCTGGTAGCCCAGCATGTCGATCAGGAAGCCCAGCGCGCCGAGGTTGTTGCCCAGCGCGTCGAAGCCGGCCATTTCCTCGGCCGGCGAGGTGCTGACGAGCATCGCCTCGACGTCCTCGCGCATGCGCTGGACGGTGAGCGCGGCCTGGTCGAGGCCGAGCACGGAGAACACGCCGCGCATCTGCATGAGCTGCGTCGGCACGGTGCGCAGCAGGCCCTTTTCGGCCGGGCGGCGGAAATACTGGTCGAGCGACTTCTCGAGTTCGCTCAGGTGGCTGCGCAGCTCGTCGACCACGGTGCCCATGGTCTGGCGGTCGCTCACGCGGCGGTAGAGGTCCTCCATCCACGGCTCGAGCGGCTCGGAGTGGCCGCCGGCGCGCACGCGCTCGATGCGGCCCGCGAGCTGCAGCGTGCGGGCGGTGAGCTGGGGATCGCTCGGGTCGAGGTCTTCGAGCGCGGCTTCGAGGTAGAGCACCGAGGTGGCGACTTCCATCGCGAGCTCGGTACCCGGCGCCTGGCCGGAACGCACGGAGGCCTCGACCGCGTGGGTCAGGGCCTGCACCATCGGCAGGCTCGGCGGATGCAGCTTCTGCAGCGATTCGCCCAGCTGCGCGAAGGTGTCCGCCACCTGGCGGGTGCGGGTGATGTCGCCGCCCGAGAGCGCCGACCACATTTCCTTGGCGGTCTCGATACGCTTGCGCGCTTGCTGCAGCACGAGCGGATCGAAGCGGCCGAACTGCTCGACGTTGTAGTCGACGCGCTGTTCGCCCGAGATGCCCCAGGCGGTGCGCACGGTGCGCAGCGTGGCGGCATCGTCGCCCACGGCGGGCACGGCCTGCGCGCAGAAGAAGAGCAGGTCCTGGCCCAGCCGGTCGGACACGAGGCTGTCGCCGCGCGCGAGCGTGGCGTATTGCAGCAGCACACGGGAGGCGGCGCGCTTGACGTAGGCGTCGGGCTGGATCAGCCCCGCTGCCAGGGCCTCGAAAAAGCCCGCGGCCAGGGTCCAGAAGCTGGAGACGCGAGGCAGCAGCGCGCCGCGGCCGAGGCCCAGGCACAGCGCATGCAGCCGGCGCGCGGCCTGCGTGTCGCCGCTCTTGACGAGCTGCAGCACCTCGCGGTCGAGGCGCGAGCGCACGGCCGGGTCGTAGGCGACGGCAGCCTGCGTGACCGCGGGCTTGATCTCGACCCAGCGCCAGGCGGTGCTCCACAGGTCGGCCGGGTGCACGCGCTCGTTGCCGACCAGTTCGAGGACGTCGCGGTACTGCGGAAACAGCGCGACCGACGACACCGGCTTGCCGGCCAGCAGCGCGCCGAGGAAGTCGGTGACGGCGAAGCCCGCACGCTCGATCTTGAGCACCGCGGCTTCGGTGCAGCGCTGCGGCTCGGCGATGAAGCCCTGCACCGCGAACTCGATGGCGCCGAGCACCAGNGCGGGCGAGGAATGCCCCACCATCTGGAGCGCGCCGACGGCCTGGTGCAACTGCTGGCGGGCCATCTGCAGCGGNCCGNCCTCGGGCTCGGACGCGGCGGCATCCACTTCGCGAACGAAGCGCCGCAACGACTTGCCTACACCGTCAAGGGATTTCTGGATTTCTCCCAGCACCCAGGCCAGCGGCCCGAGGTCTTCGGTGACCGGCGTGTTGCCGGCGTGAGGGGCCGTGGCAGGGGTTTGAATCGACACGTTGGGTGCTCGCCGTTCTTTGACTGTCAGTTTTTCAATGGGCGCGATGCGCCCCGAATGCACAAGGCCGTCGCGGCCACTTCACGGAACACCGCGGAACCGGCTTTGCCGGGCCGCCGGTGTTGCCCCCGGAAGGGGGTTGCCGCAGCGACACGAAGTGCGCGAAGGCTGGGGGAGAGCGTCATCACGCAATCTTGAAACGGGCAACCGATCGGCGCAGTTCTTCGGCCATCTGCGAGAGTTCGCGCACCTGCTGTGCCGTGGTACGCGTACCTTCTCCGGTCTGTTCCGTCACCGCGAAGATGTGCTGGATGTTCGCGGCCACCACGTTGGCCGAATCGGCTTCGCGGGAGGCGGATTGCGAAATCTGTTCAATCAGGTCGGCGAGCCGGCGCGACACGCGGTCGATCTCGGACAGCGCGGTACCCGCGTTGTCGGACAGCTTGGCCCCTTCGACCACACCCTGCGTGGAACGCTCCATGGCGCCCACCGCGTCCTGCGTGTCGGTCTGAATCGCCTTCACCAGCGCCGAGATCTGGCGCGTGGCGTCCGCGGAGCGTTCGGCCAGCCGCTGAACTTCTTCCGCCACCACCGAGAAGCCTCGGCCGGCTTCACCGGCGGACGCTGCCTGAATGGCGGCGTTCAGGGCCAGCACGTTCGTCTGTTCGGTAATGTCCGAGATCAGCTCCGTGATTTCACCGATCTCCTGCGAGGATTCGCCCAGGCGCTTGATCCGCTTGGAGGTTTCCTGGATCTGGTCGCGGATGGAGTTCATACCGCCGATGGCGTTCTGCACGGCCTGCAGACCCGACGACGCAGCCTGCAGCGACTGGCGCGCCACGGTGGCGGACTCTTGCGCCTGGGTGGACACGCCGTTGATTCGCTCGGCCATGGTCAGCACCGACTGGCCGGTTTCGCGAATCTCGCGCAGCTGTTCGGTCGATGCCGCCAGCAGTTCGGTGGAGGTGTTTTCCACCTGCGACGTGGTCTGCGCCACGCGGGTTGCCGTGTTCTGCACGTTGCCCACCAGCAGTCGCAGTTCTTCCACCGTGTAGTTCACCGAGTCGGCGATGGCGCCGGTGATGTCCTCGGTCACGGTCGCTTCCTGCGTCAGGTCGCCTTCGGCCACTGTCTGCAGTTCGTTCATCAGCCGAAGAATGGCGGCCTGGTTGGCGTTGTTCACGCGGCTGGCTTCGTCGGAAGCCTGTTCGGCGGCCAGACGCTCGCGTTCGGCGACGGCGGCGCGTTCGCGGCCTTCGCGCACCTGCACGAAACCGATGGCGCCGGCGAGTGCCAGGGCGGCCAGCGACAGCACGAACAGCAGCACGATGGTGCCGGCGCCCAGGCCGGTGCGGGCGGAGAGCTTTTCCTGCAGGTCGCCCAGCGACTTGCGCAGCGGCTCGCTGTCGGTCAGGATCGATGCCTGCGCTTCGCGCGCGGCCACCAGGCCCTGCAGGTTGCCCAGAATGGCCGATGCCTGCGTGCGCATCTGTTCGTAGGTCTTCAGGATGGCTTCGAGCTGCTGGCGCGTCTGCGGGTCCTTCGAGCCGGGGAAGCGCTGCTGCGCATTGCCGTCGAGCAGGCCGCGGGTGGTTTCCTGGAAGGTGTTCAGGTCCTTGCCCAGCAGGAACACGGCGTCCGGGTTCACACCCTCGACCGTGAAGAACTCGTTGGTCGACTTGCCGATGCGCTGCGTCAGCATCACGAGCTGGCCGGCGGCCGAGATCTCGGGCAGCGTGGC
>Ga0055530_10002380_pt1 | contig 12186 bp, 10 predicted proteins | sample Araplavi_mTSA_r2_FD_55009 | JGI IMG/M metagenome (GOLD analysis project Ga0055530, IMG submission 55009) | Arabidopsis root microbial communities from North Carolina, USA - plate scrape MF_Cvi_mTSA_r2 | ecosystem: Host-associated > Plants > Roots > Endosphere | place: USA: North Carolina... | reverse complement strand
GCGGCCCAGAACGGAATCCACAGCATCTGCACGGCCCACAGCGCGACGCCCCACAGGCCGAACAGCGCGGCGTTGATGGCCAGCATCACCACCGGGCCCATCGTCGCGTGCGGCGTGTAGAGATGNCGCTCGATCCAGTCGTCCGGGCAACCCTTGCCGTACTTCTCGATGTCCTCGCGCTGCGCGCGCGCGTCGCGGTACAGCTCGACGCCGCGCCACATCACCGTGTCGATGCCCTTGAACTGCGGACTGTGCGGATCTTCTTCCGTCTCGCACTTGGCGTGGTGCTTGCGATGGATCGCCGCCCACTCGCGCGTGATCATCGACGTGGTGAGCCACGTCCAGAAGCGGAAGAAGTGCGCGAGCACCGGATGGAAATCCACCGCGCGGTGCGCCATCGAACGGTGCAGGTAGAGCGTGACGGAGAAGATCGTCAGCTGGGTGAACACCAGCAGGGCAATCAGCAGTTCGCCAAGGCCGGCCTGCGTGAGGCCACCAGCGATGAGATCGATCAGGGACAGGGACATTCTTCGACTCCGCGAACGCCGATGCTGGGCGCATCCGGCTTGATTTCGACCGGCTTTCCGCACGGTCCGGATGGATCATGCCAGCGTCGCGGCACCGTTCGCGCCTGTATGGCGTGGATATGTGATGGGGTCGTTCAGTCGGTCGTGCAAGCGTCGCGCGGTTCAGCCAGCGCACGCACCAGACGCCTGCGCGCCCGCTGGAGNGAGGGTCGAGCACGATCGCGCAGGGCCTGTCGATCCTCCTTGCTGAACAGGGAATCGCGGCGGCAGTGATCCAGCAGCAGCGCCAGATCCTGCGCCTCGCCAAGACGGTGCGTGGAGCGCTTGTCGAAGCGGTCCGAATCCTGCGGCACCGGCAATCCGATCGCCTCCAGCGCACGGCGCTGGTGCGAGGCGCGCCGCGCGCGGCGGCGCCAGCGGTGCCAGTCGTCGTCATCGCCGGTTTCGCAGGCGCGCAGGCGGGCTTCGTACGAGCGCAGGTCGCTGTCGGCCACGGCCATGCGCAGGCCGGCCGGCGTGGGCCGCGACCAGTCGAGCGCAACCATCGCCGCGCCCATCACGTCCAGCATCGCGCGACGCGACGCGAGCCCCGGATCCGAACGCGTCGCGGCCTCCGCGACGCGCGCCCGCGACAGGGCGGCCGCCTCGCGGGCGCGCTGGAGCACGGCGCGCGCCTCCTCCTTGCGTTCGCGCTTGAGCAGGCGGTCGAGCACTTCCACGAGCGCATGCGCGTCGCGCAGGTTCGACAGGCCGTCGTTGAGCGCGTGCAGTTCGCGATCGATCAGGCCCGCGCCCGGCCCGAGCAGGCCGTCGCCCATCGCGAGGACGGCACGGGCGCGGCGGATCGCCTTGCGCGCCTGGTGCACGCCTTCGTGCAGGTCCGGGGCGGCGAGCGCGTCGCGGGCGATGTCCAGCTCACCGCGCGCATAGGCCAACAACGCACCTCCCGCGTCGGCGGGTGGCGCGGATGGCGTGCCGGCCTTGTCGTTGGCCCGTTCCGAACCCATGCATCGGACTCCGGTCGCGTAGCCGGATAGTACGCTCGCCCCATGCCCGAACTGCCCGAAGTCGAAACCACCCGTCGCGGCCTGGCGCCGCATGTCGAAGGCCGCCGCGTGTCGGGGGTCGTCCTGCGCCGGCCGGATCTGCGATGGCCGATCCCGGAGGAGGTTTCCCGCCTGCTCCCCGGCCAGACCGTGCGCAGCGTCCGCCGCCGCGCCAAATACCTGCTGCTGGACACCGAGGCCGGCAGCGCGCTGCTGCACCTGGGCATGTCCGGCAGCCTGCGCGTGCTGCCCGCCGACGCGCCGGTGCGCACGCACGACCACGTCGACATCGCGCTGGAAGCCGCCGGTCGCCAGGGTGCGCGCGTGTTGCGGTTCAACGACCCGCGCCGGTTCGGGTGCCTGCTCTGGCAACCNCCGGGGGANACCCACGAACTGCTGGCCGATCTCGGGCCNGAACCGCTGTCGGACCAGTTCGACGGCGACTACCTGTTCGCCCTGAGCCGGGGCCGNAGCGCGCCGGTGAAGACTTTCCTGATGGACCAGCGGGTGGTTGTCGGAGTCGGAAACATCTATGTAGCCGAGGCGCTGTTCGCCGCCGGCATCTCGCCGCTGCGTGCGGCGGGCAAGGTCTCGCGTGAGCGCTACCAGCGGCTGGCGGAGGAAATCCGCCGCGTCCTCGCCCACGCCATCGAACGCGGCGGCACGACGCTGCGGGACTTCCTGGCCCCCGACGGCGCGCCGGGTTATTTCGAGCAGGAGCTGTCCGCCTACGGCCGCGGCGGCGAACCTTGCCCGCGTTGCGGCCGGCCGCTGAAGCAGGCGGCGATCGGCCAACGCACGACGGTTTGGTGTGGCCACTGCCAGAAATAGCCCGAGGAAATCGGCGTTTTTGTCGGAACGATGTCGGAACGAATGTCGCCCGGTGTCGGAAAAAACTGAGTTCGATCGCGCGAATTCCCTACACGACTAATTCGTGGTGACAGTCACGGAAAGCGGTATAGTCCCGACCATTGCGCACGGGGCATCCCATGGCCGATACCGCCGATATCACGCTGCTGCTGGATGCTGCACGGGAAGGGGACCGGGGCGCCCTGGACCGCGTGCTCGCGACGCTCTACCAGGAGCTGCACACCATGGCCCGGCGACAGCTCGCCGGCCAGCACGGACAGACACTCGACGCGACCGCGCTGGTGCACGAGGCCTANCTCAAGCTGATCGGTCGCCGCGAAGCGCAGTTCGACGATCGCGCGCATTTCTTCGCCTATGCCGCTTCGGCCATGCGCAGCGTGGTGGTCGATTACGCGCGCCAGCGCCTGGCGCAGAAGCGCGGCGGCGACCTGCATCGCGTCACCGAACTGCCCGACGACGTCGAAGGCGGCCTGCGCCTGGACGAGGACACGCTGGGCCTGGATACGGCGCTGACGAAGCTGGCCGCAGTCGATCCGCGCCTGGCGCAGGTGGTGGAACTGCGCTATTTCGCCGGCTTGTCGGAACTTGAGATCGCCGCGCTGCTGGAACGCTCCGAACGCAGCATCCGCCGCGACTGGCAGAAGGCGCGGCTGTTCCTGCTCGCATCCCTGAAGGAGTGAGTGGTCAGGAGTGAGAAGTGAGCAAGGCGCTCACGTCCATCCGATCGCTCACTCCTCACCTCCCCATACCCACTCCCGCCCATGGATCCCGAGCGCTGGCAACGCATCTCCCCGCTGCTCGATGCGCTCTTCGAACTGGAGCCGCAGGCGCGCGAGCTGCGCCTGGCGCAGCTGCGCGAGGAAGATCCCGCGCTCGCCGAAGAGCTGCAGACGCTCATCACGCTGGACGAAAGCCACGAGGACTTTCTTTCCGAACCGCTGATTCCGCCGCTGTCGGCGCTGCGCGCGGGCGGTGAAGTCGGTCCGTATCGACTCGAACGCCTGCTGGGCGAAGGCGGCATGGGCCAGGTGTGGCTCGCCGCGCGCGCCGACGGCCTGTACCAGCGTCGTGTCGCGCTGAAGCTGCTGCGCCCGGGACTTGCCGACAGCAACCTGCGCCTGCGCTTCTCGCGCGAACGCCAGATCCTCGCGCGCCTCGCGCACCCGCACATCGCGCGCCTGCTCGACGCGGGCATCAGCAGCGACGGCCTGCCGTACCTCGCGCTGGAATACGTCGAAGGCGAGCCGATCACCGATTACTGCCGCAACCACCAGCTTCCCCTGGAACAGCGGCTGCGCATGTTCCACCAGATCTGCGACGCGGTGAGCCACGCGCACGCGAACCTCATCGTGCATCGCGACCTGAAGCCGTCGAACATCCTGGTCACGCCCAGCGGCGACGTGCGCCTGCTCGATTTCGGCATCGCGAAGCTGCTCGACTCCGAAGCGCCGATGGTCGAACAGACGCGCACCGGCGTGCGCGCGTTCACGCTGCACTACGCCGCGCCCGAACAGGTGCGCGGCGAGCCCGTCACCACGATGACGGATGTGTACGCGCTCGGCGTGGTGCTGTTCGAACTGCTCACCGACACTAAGCCTTATCGTTTGAAGCGGCAGACGGATGCGGAATGGGAGGAAGCGATCCTCGCCGCCGATCCACAGCGCCCTTCGCACACCATGCTGCGTCGCGCAGAGGACGCCGGCGCCGACGTGCATGCGCTGCGTCGCCATGCGCGGATGCTGTCGGGCGATCTCGACAACATCGTGCTGAAGACGTTGTCGAAGCGGCCCGAGCATCGCTATCCGTCGGTGGAAGCGCTCGCGCTCGATCTGAGCCGCTACGAGGCCGGGCGTCCCGTGCAGGCGCGCCCGCAGAACCTCGGCTACCGCTTCGGCAAATACCTGCGGCGGCATCGCTGGGCGCTGGCGACGGGCACGCTGGTTGCCGTGGTGCTGACCGCGGCGCTGGCGATCGTCGCGTGGCAGGCGCGGCAGGCGGTAGCCGAAGCCGGGCGCGCGCAGGCGATGCAGGACTTCATGGTCGGCGTGTTCGAAAGCGCGCGCGGCACGCCCGAAGGCCAGGCGCTGGACCTGCGTGGCCTGCTCGACGATTCGCTCGATCGCGGCAATCGCGAACTCGCGTTGCAACCGCGTGCGCGAGCCGAACTGCTCGGCGTGATCGCGCGCCTGCGCATCGGCCTGGGCGACTATCGCGAAGCGCTGGTACTGCTGAACCGGCAGGCGGGGATCCTCGACACCGCGCCCGATGTNCCGGTGAGCCTGCAACTGGAATCGCTCACGCAACGCGGGCAGGCGCTGCGCCTGCTCGGCGAATCGCGCCAGTGCATCGGCCTGATGCAGCCGGCGCTGGCGACCGCACGGCGCGAGCAGGCGCAACTTCCGCCGCAGGTCAGCGAGTTCTATTCGCAGCTCGGCCGCTGCCGCCGCGACAACGGCGAACGCCAGGGCGCGCGCCAGCTGTTCGANCGTTCGCTCACGTTGCGGCGCGACGATCGCGATGATGTCGGCACCGTCGAGAACCTGATCGATCTTGCGAACCTGCAGGCGGACGCGGGCCAGTCCGGCGCCGCGTTGCAGGGCTACCAGCAGGCGCGCAACCAGCTGCAGCAGAAGGTCGGCGCGCGGCACGCGCTGATGGTCGAGATCGGCTCGCGCATGGCCTCGCTGCAGCAGGGGCTGGAACAGACCGATGCGGCCGAACGCTCGGCATCGCAGGCCTTCACGCTAGCGCTGGAGGTGTACGGCGCACAGCATCCGGCAACGCTTTCGCTGCGCCGGCAGCTCGCCGGATTGCATATCGAACAGGGCCGTTACGCGCTGGCCGATCGCGAGCTGCGCGAGGCGATCGCGTTGCAGCAGCAGCGCGTGCAAGGCGGCGGTGATCCCGGCGAAACCCGGCGCGGCGCGAGCGAGCTGGGTCGTCTGCAACGCCAGCTCGGGCTGGTGGCGTGGGAACGCGGCGACAGCACGGCGGCGCTTTCCTCGATGCAGCACGCGGTGACACTGGCGCGTCGCGAAGGCGACAAATCGCGACTGGCCGATGCGCTGTTCGACCAGGCGCGCTTGCTGCACGCCGTGGGACGCGATCGCCCGGCGCTAAAGTCCCTGACCGAATCGCGCGAGCTCCGGATCGCGCAGTTCGGTCCGCGCCATGCGTTGGTCGGCGACAACGACCGGTTGCTTGGCGTGATCGAACTGTCGCTGGGCCAGCACGACCAGGGCATGGCGCACCTGGCGCAGGCGGTGACGCTGACGCGCAGCGGTTACGGCAGCACGCATCCGAACACGCGCGAAGCCGAACTCGCCCTCGCCCACGCGCAGGCGCTGGAAGGCGACGACGGCGCGCTGACGAGGCTGGATGCGCTCGCGGGCCTGTCGCACGGCGACCTCGACCTGCGTCGCACCGCGTGGCGCGCGCAGGCCTATGCGGCGCAGCTGCGTTGCCATGGACCGGATCGCGATCCGGCGATGGCGCGGCTGGAGACGCTGCAGGAACAGGTGCGCGATGCGCATCCGGATGGCGGTGCGATTCCCCGCGAGGTGGCGGCGATCGTGCGCGGATGTGGGTGAACCGAAGCGCCTTCGCAGGATGGATTTCGTCATGCGAATCCCATCGCTCACGCGAAACACCCGTTACAACTGCAGCGGCGGCTGCACCGGTTCGATCGTGCCCTCGCCGCTCATCACCTTCTTGTACTCCGCGCGCGAGACCGAGATGTAGCGGTCGTTGCCNCCGATCTCGACCTGCGGGCCTTCGCGCACCGCACGGCCCTGCGCGTCCACGCGCACGACCATCGTCGCCTTCTTGCCGGTGTGGCAGATGGTCTTGATCTCGGTGAGTTCGTCCGCCCACGCGAGCAGGTACTGGCTGCCTTCGAACAGTTCGCCGCGGAAATCCGTGCGCAGCCCGTAGCACAGCACCGGGATGCGCAACGCGTCGACCACTTCGCTCAGTTGCCACACCTGCGCCTTCGTCAGGAACTGCGATTCGTCGACCAACACGCAGTTGAGCGGGCCGTGCTGGGCTATGTCGCGACGGACGATGGCATCGAGGTCGTCGGTGCGCTCGAACGCGATGCCCTCCGAACGCAGGCCGATGCGCGAGGCCACCACGCCGGCGCCGGCACGGTCGTCCAGACGCGGGGTGAGGATCGCCACGCGCATGCCGCGCTCGCGGTAGTTGTGCGCCGACTGCAGCAGCGTCGTCGTCTTGCCGGCGTTCATCGCCGAATAATAGAAGTAGAGCTTTGCCATGCGCGCATTTTACGGTGCGCGATTTGCGCGGCGCGATAGCCGCGGCGCCTATTTATCGTCCGTGGGTTTCTCTTCGGCCGGCGTTCGGACCTTGCGAACTTCGCCGATGTCGACCGTGCCGGCGCCGATCCGCTTCATCAGCGCGTCCAGGCTCAGATCCTGTGCCTTGTAGTACGCCTCGGGCCGGCTGCGGCTGTCGGCATGGAAGTCGGTGCCCATGCCCGTGTGCGGTCCGAAGCTGGACGTGGCGCCGCTGGCCCAAAGGTCCGGATGGCCGGCGGCGACATCCAGCCGCGAGGTGAGCAGGCCGACATGGCTGCCGGTCTGCGTGCGCATGAAGCGGCGAAGCTCGGTGTTGTTGCGCTTCATCGCCACCGCGTCGCCATAGCGGTCGTACCACTGGCCGCCGGTGGCGACGGCCTTCTCGCGCTGCGCGGCGTCCAGTTCGCTCCAGATGTGTTCGCGAACGCGGACCAGGTCGTCGCTGTTGCCGCGTTCGGCGGCGAGGTCGGCCCAGATGTAGGCCTGGACGGGATCGCGATCCACGCCGTCGCCGTTCCAGTACATCAGCGTGAGGAAATGCTGCGACAGCTTGTCGCCGTGCAGCGCGGCACGTTCGAAATGGCGGAGCGCCTCCTCGGCGCGGCCGTTGTCGTAGTTCCAGATGCCGCGCCATCGGCTCAATTCGTCGGGGTGGCCCGAAGCCTCCAGCAGGGCCGATTCGTAGCGATGCGCATTGATCGCGCGTTCGGCGGCCGTCGTGACGGGCGCGAGGGCCAGCATCAGGATGAACGACCACCGCGGCGCCAGGATCCGGGCCATGCCAAGCCTCCTGCGTCGCCCACCGGAACCGGACCGNTGCCACGGCAACGCAGGCCTACGCTGNGCCTCGTTCCGGCGTGGCTCAATCGCCCGAAGCAGCATTCCGACGGGCGGCACGCAACCCCGCCGCCGCGGCCCAGCGCTGCGCCACGGCCGGCGAGGTGATACAGACCGCGTCGAAAGTGACCGTGGTGACGGCGCGTTCCAGCAGCTGGATGTCCGCCTCGTGCTGGCGCGCGACGTGGGGATCCTCGAAGAAGATCGCGCGCTGGCACTGGCGTTCGAGCACGAGGTCGGCGATCTGCGCGTCGCCGCCCATCGGGCCGCTCTCGAAGCGCTGCGCCCACGCCTGCCCCTGCGGCCAGCCACGGCTCCACGCCAGCTCGTTCAGGCGCTGGCCCGTGGTGCCAGTGGCGACGCGGCGCTGGAAGCGCGAAAGCAGGTCGAAGTGCTCGGCGGCGTAGGCCATCATCTGCGGCTTCATCGCGTCGTGCGCGATCATTGCCAGCGTCTGGGTCTCGAACGCATGCAGCGAGTCGACCGACGGATCCGGCGCGAAACCGGCGTGCATGCGCTCCACTTCGATCCAGTCGCGCGCCGAGGCCACGGTCGAGATGAACGGCTTGCCGTGGATCACGCATTGGCGCTTGAGCGCGATGGCTTCGGGGAATACCGAGGACGGATCGACCGGATCGATGAGGTAGATCGCGCCATCCAGCGTGCGTTCGGGGCTGCCGAGGCCGACGATCTCGGCCACCAGTTTCATCAACCCGCCTTCGCGGCCGTAGGGATAGCGACGAAGGCCGGTGTAGCCGGGAAGCATGCCGGCAGCGGCAATCGCATCGAACGTGCGGCCGACGGTGTGCAGTTCCAGTCCGAGTTCGCGGATGCCCGGCTCGCTGCTTTGCAGCCAGCGGAACAGCGCGGCGTTCTCGCTGAGATGGTGCAGGCGGTTGGCAGCCAGGCCCAGGCGCATGTCGGATCCATGGAGGAAGCGGACGGGCAGTCTAACCGCGCCAACGTGGCACGGGTTTCGCGACGCGAGACCCGTCCTAGGGGTCGTCGGAATGCGCCTTGCGCGTCGGCCCGACTTCCACCGCGCCTTCCTTCCAGATCGCGTCCTCCACCGCCCAGTAGCGGTCGGCGTCCAGGCGCCAGGCGTAGTACATCGGCGCGAGGTCGAAGCCGCCCATCGTGTCGCTCGCCGAGTAAGCGCCGGGACCGGGGGCCTGCACGTACAGGCGTCCGTCGGTGTAGCCGACGCGGCTGCCGGTGATCTGAGTTTTCTGGCGCATGATTGCCGCCGCCAGGCGCGGCTTTGCGACGGCGTCGCCGTACTGGTCGTACAACGCCGCGCCCTCGTGCAGCGCGCGCGCACGCTGCGCTTCGTCCAGTTCCAACCACATCTTCTCGCGCAGCACGACGAAGCTGGGATACATCCGTTCGGCGGCGAGGTCGGCCCAGGCATAGGCCAGCGCGGGATCGCGTTCGACGCCCACGCCATGCCAGTACATCAGGCTGATGCGGTGCTGCGAGTACTTGTCGGCATAGCGCGCCGCGAGGGTGAACTGGCGCAGCGCATCGGTCCACTGGCCCCGCGCCGCGCTTTCGCTCGCGTAGAGGCGATAGCGTTCGTTCGGGAAGTTGGCGGCCAGACGCGTGCGTTCGTCCAGATCACGAGCGCTCATGTGGTCGCTGGGTGCGACCACGGCGGCCTGCGCTTCGGGCGAAGGCGCCGCAGGTCCGGCGGCGAGCGCCATCGCGAGGAGGAATGCATTCAGGGGTTCCATCATTCCTCCCTCGCGCTCGCCGGCTCAATCACCCTTGGCGGGCGCGTCCTGCGTGGCTTTTCCGGCCGGACCGACCTCGACGCTGCCATCCTTCCAGATGGCGTCCTCGACCGCCCAGTAACGCTCCGGATCCAGGCGCCAGGACGCATACATGTCGCGCATCTCGTAGCCCGATGCCGCCATCGGCGCGGCCTCGCCCGGCGTGGGCGCATGCATCTGCAACTTGCTGGTGATGCTCCCGGTTCGCGTGCCGGTGATCTGCGTGTTCTGCCGCAGGATCATCGCTGCCAGCCGCGGCTTTGCAACCTTGTCGCCGTACTGCGCGTACAGCGCTTCGCCTTCGCGCAGCGCTTGTGCGCGTTGGGCTTCGTCCAGCTCCAGCCACATCTTCTCGCGCAGCACGATGAAGGACGGATACATGCGTTCGGCCGCAAGGTCCGCCCACGCATAGGCCCGCGCGGGATCGCGTTGCACGCCCACGCCATGCCAGTACATCAGGCTGATGCGGTGCTGCGAATACTTGTCCGCATAGCGCGCGGCCTTGGTGAACTGGTCCAGCGCCTCGTCCCAGTCGCCGCGCGCAGCGCTTTCGCTGCCGTAGAGACGATGCAGTTCGTTCGGGAAGTTCACCGACTTGCGCGCGCGCTCGTCCAGGTCGGCCGCGTGAATGCGGTCGCTCGGCGCGATCACCGCGTCCATCGCGCCCGGCGCGGGCGCCGTGGGTCCGGCGACGAACGCGGTGGTGAGAAGGATCGATGTCAGCAGTTCCATGGCGTGTTTCTCCGGGATGTGGGGCGTTCGTCAGTTGAGCGGCGTTGGCGCGCTGATCGCTACTTGCGGCGATCGCTGCGCGCCGTTTGCATCTCGCCGACCTCGACGCTGCCGTCGAGCAGGCGATCCTGTTCCTGCCAATACGTCTGGAGGCGACGAAGGCCGCCTTCCTTGCCGTAGAGCTCGTCCTCCCGGCCGACATCGGAAACGACGTACGCCGAGGCGTTGCTGCCGATGCCGACATTGAACACGCCGTTTACGGGCGCGCCGATGGTATCGAGCCACTGGTTGCGGTAGCCGACGCGGCTGCCGGTCATGTTGCGTGCGAAGCGGCGGATTTCCGCCTCGGCGCGCGGCTTGGCGACCTCGTCACCATAGCGTTCGTAGTACGCGGCGCCCTCGTCGCGGGCACGCGCCTGTTCCTGCGTGCTCAGTTGCGCCCACATCTTTTCGCGGATCGCGAGCAGGCGCGGGCTGCCGCGTTCGGCGGCGAGGTCGCTCCAGATATAGGCCTGCACGCGATCCACCGGCGTGCCCACGCCATACCAGTGGATCAGGCTCAGGTAATGCTGCGAATACTTGTCNGCGTTCTGCGCNGCGATGTCGAACCGCCTGATCGCGTCGTCGTAATGACGCTGNCCGTAGGCCTTCAGGCCCAGGACGCGGTATTCCTCGTTNGGGCGTCCACGCAGCGACGGCAGCGCCGTGTCCAGCTCCATGAACGTCATGTCGGTCAACGGCGGCGCATCACCGGCGTGCGCGGTGGATGCGAACAGCAGCGTGAGCAGCGTGGGTGCGAGAACGCGGGCAATGCGCATGGCGACCTCCATTCCGTGAAAGTGGCACTCGACACGATACATCCGTGGTGCGGGGCCGCATTCACCTTGGCGGCCCGCCCATCAGACGGCCTGTTCCGGCACAATACGCGGCCGCCTCCGCGGCAGCAAACACGCCCCATGCACGGTCTCAACCCCCCTCAACGCGCCGCCGTCCTGCACACCGACGGCCCCCTGCTCGTGCTCGCCGGCGCGGGCAGCGGCAAGACGCGCGTGATCGTCGAGAAGATCGCGCACCTGATCGCATCGCGTGCGATGCCGGCCAAGCGCATCGCCGCCATCACCTTCACCAACAAGTCGGCGAAGGAAATGAAGGAACGCGTCGCCAAGCGCATCAAGGGCGATGCGGCCGAAGGACTGACCGTCTGCACGTTCCATGCGCTGGGGCTCAAGTTCCTGCAGATCGATCACGCGAAGGCCGGCCTGCGCCGTGGCTTCTCGGTGTTCGACAGCGACGACAGCACGTCGCAGATCAAGGACCTCATGCCGCCGGGCAGCAAGCCCGACGTCATCGACGACATGCGAAACCTGATTTCACGCGCGAAGAACTCGGGCCTGTCGCCGGAAGAGGCGCTGGCCGTGTCGAAGAGCCCGCGCGAGATGGAAGCGGCGCTGATGTACCAGCGCTACCAGGCGCGCCTGACGACGTTCAACGCGGTGGATTTCGACGACCTGATCCGACTGCCGGTGCAGATGCTGGAAAGCGACGAGACGCTGCGCCTGGCGTGGCGCGAGCGCATCGGCTACCTGCTCGTCGACGAATGCCAGGACACCAACGACGCCCAGTACCGCCTGCTCAAGGCGCTCGCGGGCGAGAAGGGCCTGTTCACCTGCGTGGGCGACGACGACCAGTCGATCTATGCCTGGCGCGGCGCGAATCCCGACAACCTGCTGCAGCTTGGCAAGGATTACCCGGCGCTGCAGATCATCAAGCTGGAACAGAACTACCGTTGTTCCAACCGCGTGCTGCGCACGGCGAATGCGCTGATCGCGAACAATCCGCACGAACACCCCAAGACGCTTTGGAGCGACCAGGCCGACGGCGAACGTATCCGCGTCTGGGAATGCCGCGACAGCGCGCACGAAGCGGAGAAGGTCGCCGCGGAGATCCACTTCCTCGCTGCCGCGAAGACCGCGCCGTGGAGCGATTTCTGCATCCTGTTCCGCGGCAATTTCCAGAGCCGCGCGCTCGAGAAGGCGTTGCAGCTGCTGCGCGTGCCGTACCACCTCAGCGGCGGCACCGCGTTCCT